>ERZ1046148.1685-NODE-1685-length-10740-cov-4.660646_pt1 | contig 10740 bp, 16 predicted proteins | sample MGYA00383090_ERZ1046148 | MGnify/ENA primary metagenome ERZ1046148 (study PRJEB29581, sample SAMEA5548360) | metagenome | biome: marine; feature: coastal; material: water | depth 25 m | study: Short-term variability in the microbial, nano- and picoplankton...
TTTCATGAATTACTAGCAAATACTCAATGTATTGCTGATAAAATTCTTGGATATGAGGGATGGGAATTCGATCAAAGGCAAATTGGATTAGCCAAGAAAGATGAAAGAATGTTTGCAGTATTAAGATATAAAAAGAAAAATGAAGATCATGATGTGTTTGACTATAAACATGATGATATAGGATTCTCATTAGGTTTACGATCTAGTCATGATAAATCTATGTCAAATGGATTTTGTGCGGGTGCTCAAGTTTTTATATGTGACAACCTTATGTTTACAGGAGACATTACATATATGAGAAAACACACCAAGAATGTAGAAAGTGATCTAGAACAAAACATCTTGCAAATTCTGTACAACAGCCAAGATAAGTTTAAAAAGCTGACTGTAGACAGACTAACAATGATGGATGAAGATATAACAAAACAACGTGCTTATCAATTACTTGGTGAGCTAATGGGTAATAAAGTGTTACTGCCTAGACAAGCAAAGAAAGCTTACGATCATTGGGATAAACCACCTCATGTGGAATTTGAACCAAATACCGTATGGTCTTTTTACAATGCCTGTACTGAAGCATTAAAGACTACCCAACCAACTAAAATCATAGAAAAGCATATTCAGTTGCATGACTTTACTATGGTTAACTGTTAATTAATCTCCCTGAGAGGGCAGTAGTTCATATATTACATTGTATGGCTCCTTGCTACTGCTCTCTCGCAATTTAAAGGAAACTATGGAAGAAACAACGATGTACAACATTCTTAGAGGAAATGAAAACTATAAGAAACACTTAGAAAAGAAAGGAAATTTTTCTTATATATCTTGGTCATACTGCTGGGATAAAGTAAAAGAAGTTTTTCCTTACGCTGAATATAAACAAAAAGACTATAAGCTAATTAAAGATGGAAACGAGTATACAGTACCTTGTCAATTCCTTCCTAATGGAACTGCTTTAGTTACGTGTCAAATCAATCTTACATCGCCTGATGGAGATGAGCATAAGTTTGAAGAAACACTTGCAGTAACTGATAATTCAAATAGAGCGGTTGTTAATCCAGATGCTGTTCAAATAGTAAATACGTTTCGTAGAGCTTTAGCTAAAGGTGTTTCTATGCAAACAGGTTTAGGTATTGAATTATGGGCTGGAGAAGACATTAGAGACTTAGACTATAAGAAGGAAGTTCATCCTACTGGAGATGAAATAGTTGAAGGCATGGCTACAGGTGTTCAATCAAGAAAGATAGAACGTTTAAAACGTGATGCTAAAATTACAGGACCTATAAAAAAGTCTTTAGAAGATACACATAAAGAAGGATATAAAATAACAGAAGCACACGCTCAAATACTAATCGAAGATGCAAAAGCAAACATAGCTGAAAACAAAGCAATCGCTAAGATTCAAGCTAAAATGGAAAAAGATGCTATCAAGATTACAGACAAAAGTAAAGCAAAAAAGTTAACAGATTGGTTAAAAGCAGAAAGAACTCTTGTTGATTTAAAGAACATGGAAACAAAAATAAAGGACATGATTTAATGAGTGGATTTCAAGGATCAGAAGAAACAGTAAGCAAGTACCCAGCAGGTGTATTTGTAAATAGAGTTGTTATTACAGGTATTGAGCAAGTAGAAAGTCAATACGATCACGATATATCATTAAAAGTAACTGGAGACACTCCAGATAATACAAAGTCAATCTACCCTACTACTTTTTACTTAAATGGAAATCATTCTAAAGTAGATGGAGTTCCTAATGGTTGGGGTAGTTCTAAAAGCACACCTCCTGTAAAGAATGGTTCTTGGAAGATTAAACAGTTATTACAATGTTGTGGCGTAGCACCTAATGGTGATGTTATGACAGAGGATTTTAAAGGTTTAAACGAAAAAACTATTGAAGAACTAACAGGTAAAGGTTTCTATATCCTTCAATATAAAACTACTAAGAATAATAAAAATGGAAACCCTATTAGACAGGTTTGGCATTTTATGGCTAGTGAATCAGAAGGTGCTGACGCTTTACTTAACAAGTGGAATAGCTTTTCTGACAAACCACATAACTTTGCTCAAGAAGGCAAATCTAAGTTAGCTAAAATGTTTAATGCTGATGAGTCTAAAGGAGATGATTTACCTTGGTAGACTTAGATGGGAAAAAGATAACTTTAGAGGAAAAGATTACTGAGTGGTTAACGCTGCTCAGTAATGGACAAGTTTTTGCCTCTCATCACATACAAGATGATTGCAGATTTTGGATTAAGCAACGATATGGAACGATGCATAATGCTGAATCTGTAGGTAGAGCTTGGAGAGAACTTAGACGTGAACGACCAGATTTATTAGTGAATAGCAATATACAAATTGCAGTTCATGAAAGCAAAAGTCGTGAAAAGCAATGGAGAATAACATTCGCTTCGTAGAGTTAGCCTCTGGACACATTACCAATCGTGGTAACGCTATTGTTAAAAAAGATGTTGATAAATATCTTAATAAAGAACATGAGCTTTACCACAGTTGGTATAGTTTTGATAAAGAACTTGAAATACATTTAAAAAAGAATAGATCAATCGCTGGGTTTAAAGGTATTCATTATCTAAATGAAATTATCTTAGACCTCGATGCTGGTAATTTAAATGACGATCAACTTTTAGCATTTGCAAGAAACTTTTTAAATATTGAAATGCTAGAAGACTTAGCCATTAAACCAAGTCATATTCAAGTTTGGTTTTCTGGAACAGGTTTTCATTTTGTTATTCCTGACCTATTTGGGTTTACTCCTTCAATAACCTTACCATCTTCTGTTAAAAGCACTCTACAGGATATATTTCCAGATTGCGATAACATTTATGATGGTGCTAGACTTATTCGTGCTAACAATAGTTACAATAAGAAAAGTAATCTGTACAAAACAGCTTTAACCTTTAAACAACTGAATACATTAAGTATGGATGAAATACGAAAGTTAGCATCTAAGCCTTCAGTTGGACATAAAAGACCTAAGAGTTGGGATAGTGTAGAACCTTATTTAAAGCAATTTGTTAAGTTGTTTACAATTAAGGATTTTGAAGAAAAGACAGTTCAAAGATCAGCTTTTGATATTGATCCTAATAGAATTGTAACGTGTCTTCAAACTATATTATCTAAACCTCCTGTAGCTGGAGAACGCAATCAGTCTATGATGAGAATTGCATCATGGATGAGACGTAGTGGAATACCTAGAGAAGTTATCGCAGATACATTAAAGCGATGGTCAGGTAATCCCTCTGAAGCGTTATCTACAACAAAAAGTGAATTTGAGAAAGGATATAATTATTGGTGTGAAGATCATATCATGTCAAAATATTGTGATCCTAAATGTATTCATTTCGAAAGAAAAGATTACTCAATGGCACTTGAAACAGCCGAGACTCTTGCAGATAAATTCCATGACTTTGTTAAAGATGGTATCTCTAAAAAAGCTTTTAATTTAGCTGATTACTATAGCGTACCAACTTATTGGACAATGCCAGGGGAACTTGTAATACTCTTGGGAGATACAGGCATGGGCAAGTCTACCTTCCTTTCTAATTTAGCATCTAAGCTAACTCAGAAGAAGATTATGTACTTGTCTTTAGAAAACTCTTATCATCAAACGTACGGAAGATTGTGTCAAATTACTCATGGTATGACTGATACTGAAGTCAAAGAATATTCCTCGAAGAAAACAGGAAAAGCTTTGTACAAAACATTTGACCATATACAATTTGCACACATTCAGCCTGATATAGAAAAACTAAAAGAAACTGTAGCACAACAAGAACCAGACATTGTAATGGTTGACACTACAGATGAATTAATAGTTAGTAAAAGCACAGATGGTGAAATAGGAAGAATGAATATAATCATAGGTGCTTTAAAAGATATAGCTAAAAGACAAGATTGCATTGTTGTTGCAGTTCATCACATTAATAAAGACTCTGCTGTCAATGAAAATATAAACATACACTCTGCTAAAGGAACTACTAATACAGTTCAAAAAGCTGATAAAGTTTGGACAATTAATGACAATGGAAGAAATGGAAACCAAAGACTATTAAAGTCTGAAAAGAATAGAGATGGAGGATTTATCAAAATACTATTCGAGTTTAACAAAAGACACATGAAGTTTGATCAACACGTAATGGCGCCACTATCATGAAGAAATATTACAAATATCTTTTTAGAATAGAACATATGAGTGATAGTAAAGGTATTGGTATTCGAGTTATTGGATTAACTGTGTTGAATATGTTTATTGGATTACACAATGTAAATGGAGAACACTTTCAGTTAGGTATTGGTGTTGGTCCTATGGAGTGCAGTTTATCATTACATAGATGGACAAAGTGGTTACCATTATGAGCCATCCAAGTAAGATAAAAGGTAACAAATTTGAACGTGAACTGGTAGACCTCGCTAAAAAGCGGGGTCTGTCAGCTAAGAGAGCATGGGGCAGTAATGGTCGTTCTCTTGGTATGCACGATGAAGTTGATTGTGTTATTGAAGATTATACAGTTCAAGCCAAACGAAGAAAAAGTATTGCTTCATTTTTAAAATGTGAGCATACAGATATAGTGTCATTTAGAGAAGATAGAGGCGATACATATGCTTTAATGCCTATGGAAGTCTTTCTTGATTTATTAACAAAACTAAAGAGTATGGAATGAAAAAAAAGAGATTTAGACAACTTGTTCATTTTGGAAGTACTCATCATCGTCATGATTGTTCATTGTATATAGACAGACTAAAAAAACATATTGCGTCTAAATATAAAAATAAAACACATCAGAATGGAATGATTGACTATAGATATAAAATAAGTCATCCTTTGCGAAGAAGCTGTGTTACTCAAGTTAGTTGTGCAAAATGCTTAAAAAGAATAATAAGGATGGTTGAAAAACAAATATCAAAACATTCTTTAGGTCGCATAATGCTTAATGAAATGGATTATTAAAAACAATGAAACATATAAGAGAGGTATTTAAAGAAATGAAGATAGAATTTGTAAAACCAGTTTTTCAAATAGATAAGTTTTTTAGAGTAGCTGACTATTTACTTAGAGCAGATGACATTGAAATGGTTGAAATGGGTCGTGCTATGAGAAAAGCTTATGAAAATCAAATGATTGAAACTGAAGAACAAAGTCATACAGATCAAGGAAATGGTGTGTACGCTCCTGATAATTGTGAAACTGGTACATGTGATTAATTAAAAATTTGAGTTCCTGTAAATCATTAAAAAATTTTTCTAATTAAACGTAAACGTGGAATATATAAAGCGTTTACACGTATTTATGATTACAAAAATAATTAGTTATAAGATTTTAAAGTGATAAATACTTGGTTTGGCGATCAGTTGCAGGAACTCAATAACCGAGGTAACTATGAAAGGATATAATTTAGAAATCGTTGCAAAAATAATTGAAAGACTTGAAAAAGGTAAACGTGAATACGCTCAAGAAGTAGACATTCATGATGGTCGAGAATGGATACAAGAAACCCTTGAAGAAGTTCTCGATGCCTGTGTCTATCTTTCTGCCAAATTACTTATGATTCAAGAAAAAGACAAAGAGCATAATAGATCAGATGTTCCAGAGGATAGAAGTAAATGAAATGGGTAGTAGAAGCTTTAAATAGATATTCTGTACATGGAAATAGGTATGTAAATAAATCACCAAGAAGCATTTCTAAAAGTGATTCCAATAGACTTAAATATTGTACTGAATGTGATAATGTTTTTGAAAAGACACGATATAATAACAACATAGTGATGCATGGTAAACATATACCAAGCTTTGGACAAGAAAGAGAAACCTGTAAATATTGTGAGGATAAAAAATGACGATATACTATTTATATGAAATAATAATAACAGGCATATTCGATGATTTACTGCATATGTTCTTCGATATTGTACTGTATTATATGTTAACACGGTTTTATTTAATGCCGTTATTAAAAAAAGGAAATTAAATGTCAGAAGAAGTACCATTAAATATAAAGGTATTAAAAGATATAGACTTGAAAAAGAAAGATCATATTGTTGCTATGTTAATAGCAAAACTTGAAGAGCAACTTTGGAATCGTATTTACGACGAAGATGAAACTAAAGACTTTGGTTATAACAATGGACAGATTTCAGCTCTTAAATGGGTGTTGGGTCTTAGAGAAGAAGACGATGATTTAATTGATGATGATGGAAAATACTATGACCAAGATGATAGAGATAAAATACAAGAAAAAGTAGAATGGATAAAAGATCAAGAAGATGAAGGAAAAGAATAATGGGAAGAACATATGATTCAACCATGCCAGAAGATCACTATAAATCTGAATTAAGTGATTTAAGGTATAAGATAGAACAATTAAATAGAAAGATAGTTATTTTAAAAGAATACTATAGAAATGAAATAATAAAAGCTAAAGATGGAGTTGAGAGTACTAAAGAAGTCTTGGCAAATTTTAAAATGATAACAGAAGAAAAATCACCTAATGACCATATTCTTTGATTTGTGGACTTGGGTAGCCAATTTCTTTGTATTTAGCATATCATCATTAATTATGACTGTAGTAATACTTGGTTGTATGGCGATAGTGATGCTATGTCTGTATGGATATAAAATAATAAGCGGGTAAGGAAGTGAATAGGATGAACCTATGCCTTCCGAAGAAGACAAACGATCTAATCATGCTAGATTATTGGATTTACAATATTATTTTGGTAAAGATTGGATTGATTTAAAAGTGATTGCAGAGGACAGGAGAATAGCCACTTGGAGGCAAAAGCACATAAGTGAACATTCTCCTTTCCAATGTAATAAATGTAAAAAGTACTGGACTCGAGGTTTGAACAAGCGAAACAAAAAAATCGAGTACTTAAAAAACAGAGTATTTAAAAATATTCCTTGTGAAAAAAAGTTATGTACTAGTTGCTTATAACGTAAAATCCTCTATTTGATTCACCAATAAAGGAGCATAATGTTTTTCTGTAGTTGAAACACTTTTATGACCTAATAGTTTTGACACTTTAAAAATAGGCACGTTATGTTTTACAATTAAGTCATAACCAAACGTTCTTCTTAGATCGTGAAACCTTCCATCTCTAATATTAAATCGTCTCAGTTCTTTTTTAAACTTCTTTGAAATATAATCTCCTGTATAATCCCATTCGTTAATATTCTGACCCATAAGAATTGCTCTAGCTTGAGTATTTAAACGAACCATCCTCTTTCCACTTTTACCATAAACTTCAAAATACAAAGGTTTAAAATGATAATTCTTTAATCCTACTAACTCTCCCCTTCTTGCTCCTGTATAATATGCAAACTGAATGAAGCTGCGAAAGTTAAGGTCGTTAGTTTCGTTCAATAGTAAATCCATTTCTTCTTTATTAAAAACACGAGTTCTTGGTATGGAAGTTCCTACTTGTTGAAATTTAGGTACATCTGTTTTAATGTTATTTTTAATTCCCCAATTAATACAGGTATTTACTCTTTGTCTTATAATAACCTGTGCATTTGGATTTTCAGGTAACTTACCTTTATTGTTTAAATAAGTATAAAGAGCGCCACTTGTCATTTTACGAGAGCCCTTAGTCCAAACATGATCGAAATCTAAATATTTCTTGACTAGCGATTCGAATGGCATGAATTTGACTTTATCTACAGGATCGTAAAAATTACTAAGTGCTTGATATTCTAAAGCTGAATGTAACTTATTGGCAATTACACTATCATTGGTATGAGCAGACAAAGTAATAGGTACACCATCTATTATTTTTCTGTAATAAATATTACCATACTGATTTTTATAAAGATTCTTTTTTAGCATATTTTTCCTCTCTAAGTATATATATCGTATATGATGATTTTTTCACCACATACAGAGGAAATATTAAAAGTCTTTAAGTTAAAATATTACTAGAGTTACAGTCGAGCGAGAGACGAGATTCGAACTCGCGACCCTCACGTTGGCAACGTGATGCTCTACCAGCTGAGCTACTCTCGCATAATAAACTTTATCTTCCTTACAGTTTAAACATTTCCCCATACGAGAGTTTATAAATAAAAACCTATATTATAAAACTAAAAGTATATATATAGTATATATCTCTTTTATTTGTATCTATCTGGAAGATATTTCCTAGCTAACTTTTTTTCATAGATACTATGCGCCCTATGTTCTAAAGGTAAGTTTTCAGACAAAGGTATTCTTAGGTTAGGTTTATTAGAGTAAGTAACATAAGTATTATGATTTGGATGCGAGTCATATGCTCCTTCTCTACCATAATCTTTTTTGTTTTGTAAAAATTCCTTATTTAAACCCTCCCTTCTATTTAACCATGATCCGTAGTCTTCAGCACCCCAACCATCACGTTTAACTTGTTCTGACCTATATTCATCACTATTTCTACTATATAAAGAATCGTTTTTTATAATACTTGGATTGTCTTTTGTTTTTTGTCGCCATTGTTCTGAGTGAGCAAGTTCAGCTATAAAATCATGTTCCATTCCACCTGTATAAACGCCAATAGTATCAACAGGACCTGTGGCTCCATATCCTCTATTTCCTAAACCTCTTGGTCTTCTATCTGCTCTATGCCAAGCCCTATCCTTCCTTTTTCTGTCTCTGTCTATACTTATATAAGGATTACCAGCATCATTCCACATTTTTAATAATCCAAATTTTTGTTTATCAGAAAAGTTTTCTGTTAGATTACTTTCATCTTGCATATGATTATAAAAGTTCCAAAAAGATTTATTAGTTTCTGGACTAACCATACCCATTAATCCTTCCATTTTTGAAAGGTCAACTGAAGTTGTGTTTTTACTTACAGTTTCAAATTCATTCCATCTATTCGACATCTTCTTCCTTATTCTTTCTCATTTTTTTTGCTAATCTATGGATAGGAATACCTGACATTTCTTCAACCCACATTTCTGGTCTATCGTATGTCCTAACCATACTTCTTGCTAATCTTCCAAATGGAGCCCAAGTCCAAGCGTGATAATCTAAAAATGGTTCCCAGTCTTGATTAATTAAAGCTTTTGTTGGACCGAGTATAAACCTCATACTAGGACCTGTTATTGTACTTAATGGTGCTAATGCTGGATGAGGCCATTGGTTAAAGAAAGCACGTTCTCTTGTTTTTTCATCACCAAATAACCAATCTGCAGTATCTTGCATATAAGACATAGGTGGTGGTAAAGCTGAATCAAATATAGATGATACAAAAATTTGACCTAAAGCAAATACTAACATATCAGCAGTTAACTGCCTTTGTAATCGTTTACCTGTTTGAGAGTTAATATCAAACCCATGAACTTTTGCTCGAGTCCATGCTAATCTTCTAAACTTAATAGAGTTCCAAGCAAAAGGCATAAAACGAGTAAATATTTTACCTGTTGATGTTCTAGAAAAAGCTGGTCTTACACTACCGTGATATAAAAACTGGGTAGCCTCAACACCTTTAACTGCTTGTTTAATAATAAAAGGATTATCAAATTTTAAATCTGGAATAACTTGAGACAGAGTTTCTCTAGCACTTAAATAATGAGATATAAAAGAATCACGTCTTAACGAACGTTCTGATTTTCTCATAAACCAAGCACCTGTATCAACGACAGCTTTATTAAAACCATGTTTCTTAGCTATATCATATAAAGTACTATCTGGCATATCAGAATCTTTTCTGTATTCGTCAATAAATTCTCTTAAAAACCCTTTAGCTTTCTTACCTCCAAAACTTCTTTCCAAAGAAGCCTCAGATACTATAAAAGATTCCAATGCTCCAGATTCTTCAGCAAATCTGTTAGTCCATTGTTTTACATTATCAGGAGTAATCTTAGTACCATCTTTTAGAGAAGCGCCTTTAAATATACTGTATAAATGAGTGGTGTCTTTTGCCTTAATAAAGTGCCTTAATCCGTTGTTTGATATAGTATTAGCATTACCACCTAATAGGTTACCAATCGCAGTTTTAGGGTGTGATAAGAGGTTAATTAAAGAGACCTTTGCCTCAAACGCTCCTATCTTCGATATTAGTTTTCTGATAACAAATTTTTGAGCATCTGGAGACTTAGGTAGTTCTATTAACTTAGGAATAATGCCATCTTCAAATGAAGGTAGCTTAGGTTTTTCTTCACTACCTAACTTTTTAGCAACTTTTAAAATAAAATCCCCAGCAACTTCATCACTTAACCAATAAGATGCAGTACTTCTTATTTTACGTCTTTGCTTATCCTTTCTAATTACTTCTTTAAGTTCTTGAATCTCTTGATACTTCTCATTCCCCATTTCCATCTGTATTCTATCTGACAGACCTTCATAATTCTTTACTTGTTCTTGATAACGTTTTAAAACGTCTTTATGCAGTCCTATCATTTCTGAATTAAACGTACTAGGAAACCCTAAAACATCCCTAGTGTACATTCTCATAAAGTTTTCCCATTCATCATTATTATCTTGATTCTTTAACGGATTTTTCTTTGAGAAATCTGTAATTCTATCGTGGGCTACAATCGCTGTAAGATTCTTATAAAAAGATGAAATCCATTGATTAGAATAAGCGTCTACCACTTCAAAGTCTAAAGAAAAACCTGGCATTGAAACATCGCCTCTTGACTTTCCACTCCCAGGTCTTTGGTTAAAACCTGTTTTATCTGTATTAGTAGTGTCTTTAGAATTAGCGTTTAGCCATCTTAAAGCGTGTTCCCCAGCACCTCCGTCT
>ERZ1046148.1687-NODE-1687-length-10739-cov-4.141614_pt1 | contig 10739 bp, 26 predicted proteins | sample MGYA00383090_ERZ1046148 | MGnify/ENA primary metagenome ERZ1046148 (study PRJEB29581, sample SAMEA5548360) | metagenome | biome: marine; feature: coastal; material: water | depth 25 m | study: Short-term variability in the microbial, nano- and picoplankton...
ATATATAAAACTTAAATACTATGAGTAAATAATCTACTCATGGGATATGACTTCTTTGGTGTGTTTGAAAGTGAAGGTTTATCATATAATCACTTTAAAGTATTAGAAAAGGCAATTAAACCAACAAAATGTAGAATTAAACTAAAGAATAAGAGTATTAATTCAAGTAGTAGATGTACTGGTATAAGGGCATTATATGGACTTAAAGGAAAAGCATTACAAAGCGAATTAGATAAAGCCACTAAAAAATTAGAAGGAATGTCAGATTTTACTTATAAATATAAACCAATATATCAAGATGGGTGCTGGATTGAAGACCATTATGATAGAAAGAATATATTTGGAATACATAGAACATTAAAATCTTTAGGTGAAATATCCAAAAGAAATCCAAAAGAAACATTTGGCGGTGATTAGATGAAAACGTGTAGCGATGTGCCAAAAGGGTGCATTGTAGATACAAAAGTCAAAAAAGAATGTTTTTTTAAAAGACGTAGTGACATGACCAAACTTGAAAAAGAAAGTGGTAATACAAATATTCTAAGAGGTGGTTCTAAAAGTGTACCTTTAAAGATGTTTGAAAAGGAACTTACTAAGGGTGAATCTATATATGAATTCGGTGCTGGTAAAGGCGGTGACATGATTCATCTATGTTCTGTAGGTCATGATGTAACTGCATGTGACCCAAACACAACTTTGGGAAATTGTAAGGTTAAGAAATCAGATGTTGTAATAAACAACTATGTAATAAATACCGTAAGACCGCCATTAAGAAAATCAATCATGCAAGATATAGCAGACAGTACAACTAATAGGGCATATATATCCGCTAGAAGAGTTATAAAAATTGCTGGTAAATCTACTCCTAGTGATGATGGTATTATAACTGGTGCAAATACTTTTCAAAAGGCATTTACTCCAATAGAACTTAAAGAATATGGTGAACAATTCTTTAAAACTTGTAAGGTATTAAATCCAAAAGACGCTAGCACTTCATCGGTGGTTTGTAAACATGGGTGAGCCATATCCTTGTAAGGCTAGAGTAACGGTATTAGATACATTAAGTAATGTAAAGATAATAGATAATAATTATATACATTGTAATGATGTAGATACAAAGTTTACTCATAGTCGTTATATAGTTACTGTACATGAAAGAGTATATGCACAAAAATATTTAGATGAACAAATAGCAATTAAGGAACAAAAAGAAAAAGAAGCTAAAGATAGAGCCGATGAAAGAGAATTACAAAGAATATTAGATGAACAAGAAAGACAAAAAGAACTAGATAATAATCCTACTGTTATAGTATATGATTCACCAATAATAGAAGAAGTTACTACTCCAATAGCTGACGTTCCTAATTCAATTAATGATGTAGTTAATTCAAGTTTATACGATACTGATGTTTTCAAAAGAGTATTATCTGCTATTCAAAATCAAAATAATGTTGAACAAAATATTATACCAAAGAAGGATAATACTAACACTATATTAATCATAGGTGGTATAGGTCTTGTTGGCTTGTTTCTTTTAATGAAGAAATAGGTTTATAACCATAAGAAATAATACCAATACATGAAAGGTCGAAGTAAGTCCAGTAAGTCTGTTTTAATTGCAAGTGACATGCACGTTGGTTCAACTACAGCGGTATGTTCAAAAGACCCAGTTATATCAGACCAAGAAACTACATTCAGACCAAACAAATTACAAACAGAATTACTAAGCGTATGGGAAGATACTATAGATGATTTGGTACAAAAACCAAGTGTTTTGGTTGTAAACGGTGAGCCTTGTGACGGTGGTAATTTTAAAGGATTAGGAAAACAAAGCTGGTCAACTAATATCAGTGACCAATTAGACGACGCAGAAAAATTACTTAATATGATTCCACATGATAAAATTATGTTTACTAGAGGTTCAGGTTATCACGTTGATATTCAAGGAACTAACTTTGAAGAGGTTATAGCTAAAAAAATGGGTGCAATACCTTACAAGGCTTATGGCGGTAATGGTTATACTGATTATTACATAACAAGCGATTTAATTTTACTCATCATGTAGGATTTAATAAATGGGCTAGTTATCGTACTACTGCATTAGCTAGAGAAATGGCTGGTATGGTATTTGAAAAAGATAAAATGGGTCATGCCGATGTTATAGTTAGAAGTCACGTTCATTACTTTGTACATGTCGAGTTTGTTAATACACATGGTTTTACTACTCCAGCATGGAAATATCCCGATGGACATTTGTTTAGGGGTGGTACCGCTGGCACAACACCAGATATAGGAATGGTAGAAGTTATAGTAGAGCCTAACGGTAAAGTTTTAATTGAAAAACATATCTCTTCATTAAAAATAAAACCTAAAGTTGTGAAAATATGAAAGATAGGGTTATTGAATTAGAACTAGAAGAAAAACAAAGTACAAAACAAATTATTATAAAGTATTTAAAAGATAACAAAGACCCAGTACCAATTAGATTCTTATATCAACAATTATCAGGTGAGGTAAATCAAAGGGGTGTAAGACAGCATGTATTTGAATTAATTAATGAAGGTGTAATAAAAAGAGTTAGGTGTCCATGTCATATAAGTAATCTATATACAATATAATTATCTATATCTTAATGCCAATAACACGCCTATAGCACCTAAAGCAATTATACCAACACCTATTTTATTTTTAATTGGTATTGGTTCATCGACTTTATCAATTTCTTCAACATATTCAGTCTCTTCATCATTATGAGGAATAACCGTAGGCTCAGTAGTAGGAATTGTTATATCTTCGGTAGTTACAATATTTTCAAGTCTTTCTTTTTCATTTTGTTCTTTTAATGCTTGTTGGTCTTCTAACCACTTGTTATAATCAGATATATTTTCAGCTTGTTTAGTTTTAAATTGTTCATAATCATCTATTCCAGCTTGTGCTTGTTGGTTTAATTGGTCTATAGCATACTCTTCACTACCTTCATCCTCTAATAATATTCTTTGTTTTTCAACTTCAACCATTCTTTTAAGGTCATTAGAAGTCTGAATTTTATCAACTATCATGCCTATATCAACAAATATTGTACCGTTTTTATATTGGTTTAAGTAGTTTGTTTTTTCAGCTAATGTTCTATTAAGTATCTTGACTTTAGACACTGTATCATCAAAATCATAATTTGAACCACCGTATATACCTTGTAATCTTTGAATTTCATCAGCGTCATGTATAATTTCCTCTTCAATAACTTGTATTGTTCTATTCAAATCATAACCAGCTAATGCGTTAACTATAGCGTCATGTGTTCTTTTGTTACTCCATGCGTCTTCTGAAATTTCCATGCTTAAACCTAACTTAGCAATTAAAGATTTTAGATTATTTGTCATGTTACCATAAGCTCTAATTACGCTAGATTCCCATGACCTTCTATATGAACGAGTGGTTAAAGCTGGTAAAGGCATGTTCATAACCTGACTTAATTTACCAGCTAATACGGCTTTTTGTACATTATGACCCATTGTATAACTCCCTTCCTTCTTTAACTATTTTACCGCACCTAACTTGACCAGTAGCCTTTAGTTTTTTGGTACATGTTCTTAATGCAGATTGATAAGGAAATTTACTATTCTTTCTAAGTGGTTTTCCGTTCTTATGAGCCTTATATTCATTACTTACACATGTGCAAAACTTTTTCTCGTTTCTTAAAATTTTATGTGTCATTTTAATACTCCTGTAACTACAATTAATCCACCTACTGCTATTAAAGCTAACCCTATTATGTTTTGAGGTTTTGGTGTATTTGTAATAGAATAAGCCTTTTCTTCATTATATTCGTTTAATGCCACTGGTTTAGGTTCTTCATTTTTTATAATCAATTTATCAATATAAGACTGACTTATAATATCAGAAATTTCTTTTTCTTGTTGTATAGTTTCATCTACTATTTGTTCTAGCATAGCTTCGGCTTTAACTTCTTCCAATTCTACTACTCTATCCTTTAATTCTTTTTGATATTCTAACTCTAATGCTTGTTCTTTTACAACATATTGAGACATTTCTTCATATTGTTTAATAATATCTAATCTAAGATTAAATGCGTCTACTTGATTCAAGTATTCAGATGTGTTTTTAATACTGTTTAATGTATCTTCTAATGCCTTAGCTTGTGCCAATTCAGCTTGTCTAGCTTTACTAACAGCTTCTGATTGAACATTACATTCAGGACATGAATATGTAACACCGCCTTGACTATAAGTAGGAGTAGCCATTATTTTTTCAATCCTAATAGTAGTACTAGACCAATACCGCCCACCATTAAGGCACTATTCATATTAAGACTAAATGAAGGTTTAGACTCTACAGTGTTAGTTGATATATTTTGTACATTACTTTCGTTTGATATTCCTAATGAGGATAATAATCTTAATATTCTTTCATCCTCTAAAGCTTCTTCACCTTCCCTTTTAGTTTTTTCTAACAAAATTTGAAAGTTAACCTCTTCAATCTCTTTTGCTTTTCTTTCTTTTTCTAATATTATTTCTTCATCTATTGCGTTTTGTTCTTCGTTTTTTACTTCATCATCATATCTCAATTTAAGTGGTTGTAATATATAATCTATTGATTGTTTAATTCTTATATAATCACTTTGTTTTTTATCCCAGTATTCAGGATGTGTCCAATTTGTAGCGTCACCAGTACAACTTTCATAGCGTTGTTGAGGAAAATCTATAAAAATAGTTTCATCTACTGGTATAATACTACCTTCTTGAACATCTAATATTTCTATTTGTTTAATAACCCATTCCTTAAATTGACTATTTCTAAGTTTATGTTGTGGTAAACCAGAATAACAGTCTAATCCTTCTTTTAAATATACAGTGTACATATCATTACCAGCATTTAATTTTTCTTTAAGAATTTTATAATAGGATTTCCTAGTATCGTGATAAATGCTCGAAACCATATAAAACCTTATATACTACTGCTATTTAAGTAATTATATAATGGCAAAAAGAAAATGTAAATTTGGTGTCAATAAAATCACTAAACGTTGTTTAAAACATAAACGTGCATAAGCAGTAAATGTTTAAATAATATTAAAAAAAGTGATAAGTATGGCTTCAAGTAAACAAAAAGCACAACAAGGAAGATTTAGAAAAGCAGTTAAAGCCTGTAAGGGTAAATCATTAACTGCCTTTAGGTCTTGCATGAGTTCAAAACTCAGAAAGTAGTAATACTTTTTTTTTAAACTAGAATTTTTATAAATGCTTAAATACTACTGTATATAAATAAAACTATGAGTTCTAACATTACTATTGACGAGACTAAGATATTAGAGACAGTAGCAACAGCAACAAGTACCGATATTAATGATTATTTTGAAGCTATTAAAATCAAGCATTTAGGTCATATACATGTCGATGAAATTAATAATGTAGTTAGTGCAAATACGGATTTATTTGCCGATGATATTCAAACAAAATTACCAGCTAGTTTCTTAAACGTCTTTATATCAACCAGTGGACATGGTGCAACATCACCAGACGTTCAATTAGTAGTAAAAAGAGCAAGTTCAACCGTTACTATTGACGCATTAAATTCATCAGCATTAGTATCAACCGCTGGAGTTGAATTTAGAATACCAGCAACTAAAAACGAGAAATATAATATTAGATTAACCCAAGATTGTACAGTTGACATAATCAAAGTAGTAGAGTTCCATCAATCAACATAATGGCTTGTAATAGTTGTCATAATCATGGCGGTGGTTCATTCGATGAAAGTTCACTCAAAACTTCCGTACCACATCATAAAAGTATATTCTCTAATCCTCTATTAATTGGCGGTCTTATATTGGGTGCGGTAATCATAGGAAAGAAGATATGAATAAATTTAACATAACACCAAAGCATTTTAGAATTGAAAACGGTATCATTAGAGGTTCAGTAAACGTAACATTCAGTCCTATAATGTGGGAAAAAGAAAATTTAGTAATGCACTTTACTGCATATAAGATAGGCAATTATGGTGAAAAAATAGGTATGGTCATGCCAAAAGTCAACAAAAGCGGTAATCAAACATTTGAAATAGACATGGATTCTAAAGGACATAAAGACGTAAGTGTTAACATCCATATCATGCAAGCTAATGGTAAAAAAGCACATGTGTCTAGTGAATTCTTCTTTGACATATTGGAAAATGATGTTGAATATGGGTTAAGTAACCTTAGAAGAACATAAAATCTTTATATATCAGTAGCGTAAATTAAATATAATGCCTAGTTTTATATCAGCCCATAAGAAATTAAAGGCTCGTAGCACTTCTAAAAGACGTAAAACAAGATTAGTTAAAAGAAAAGGGGATATAAAATGTGTATGTAAAAAGGTTAAAGGAAATAGTTATACAAGTGATATTATTATTGGCGGTAAAATAATTAATAAAAAAAGTGTAGGTAGCTCAGTCAATCATCTTAGATTAAAAAGGGCTAAAGGTATGGATGAAGGTGTTTGGGCTTTAACTGGTGGTTTTGATAATCCTTGTAAATGTACTTTATCAAGTGGCGGTAAATCAACGAAAAAAAGAGTATTGAAAGGAATTAATATGGTTAGTCTAAAGTGGGTATAGAATACTTAAATACCAGTAGTTAATATTTTATATATAATGCCTAAAAAACGTTCTTACTCCAAACGAGGTGACGTACAAGGTCATATATCATGTAGATGTAAAACCGCATACGCTAACTCACCTTTTGAAAGAACAAATATCAGTACTACCAAATCACTTAAAAAAAATACTTCAAAGAAAGTTTATGCAAGTAAAATGTACCCACATGGATATAAGGTAGAAAAGGGTATGCGAATAGCCATAGGTACGAATTTAAATGCTTGTAAATGTACGTTATTCAGTGGTAAAGCTAGAGGTAGTACATTTAGACCAAACAGAAAAGACCCATCTTATATAAGAGCTAGACCATTAAAGAACATTAACAGTGTAAACGTGGACTTTGTATAAATTGGTTAAAAAATATAGATTTCAATGTAAATGTAAAGGTGGTTCAACAATTCTTGGCGGTTATGCTAAAGCTAATAAAGGCGGTGTAACAATGGGTAGAAGTTGTAAATGTAAAGTTAAAAATAGTCCATTAAGTAAAAAGACTACAGAAACTAATATTGAATGGGTGAGCATACATGGTTAAAGCAAAACGTAAAGCAAAACAAAAAGGTAGAATATTGAAAAAAATGTCATGTGATTGTAAAAAAGGTGAACATGACAACCAATATGAAAAAAAATTATTTGGATGTGAATGTGTGATTACGAGTATGGGTAATAGGGTTAAAGGTAAAAAATTTGTTCCTGATGTAGGAGTTTTGGATATAAATTGGCTTAATTCACCTAATATGTACGGGGAATTTGACACAAATTATTAATCAGATAGTTTTTAGTTAGAAATCTTTACCCATCTTTTGCATTATAAGCTTTAACGGTATTCTTTTGGAGTATTCATAGTCTAAATCATCCAATATTGTTTTATCTACCTTATACAAGTGGCATAATTCATCTAATAATTCATTCATGATTTGTTCATTAGTTTCTTTATCACCTCTTTTTAATATATGATTGATATTTCTAAGTTGTATTATATAACCAGCCCAAAAAGATGTAATTTCCTTATCACTAAGAGTCATTTTTTTGAATCACCTTATCATAACAGTCACGACATAAGTTAAGACCTAAATGTCTCTTTACTGGATTATCTTTTAGGCATATATGACAGAAAACCATTAAACTCAGTGGGTCATACAAAGTAATAAACCTTATTCCCTTAGATTATCGTTATGAAATCCATTAGCACAAAATTTACAAAGTCCGTCAGCTATAAAAACACATTTACAAATACCACAGTCACAAGTATCATTATCCATTATTTGGTCAATTCCATCAATTTTTCAGGATTAACCACTAAACCGCATACCATACAAAGAAATAAATCACCAGTCTTTTTTGAAAATTTATGAGTCATTAAACATTCACCCATGTACTCTTTTACTTCTTCATCCATGTATATGCTTATATAGTGGGTTTATAAGGGTTTTCTACTGATACCACAAAAAAAATTGGCTTTTAGTCACAAATCATCGTAACATTCTTCGCAAAAATTACCGCCATCGGTAGGAATCATGTCTATACGGTTAAAAACCATATAGCACGAATCACATTCAAACTCATGTTCTTGAATCATAATGTATATTATAAAAAAGAGGATATAAGGCTATGTTTAGTCCATATTGTGTTTATAACAGCCACCGCATATATCATCTATTAGATTTTCCTCTTCTTGCATTTGACCACATTGATTACAGTAGTCATAAACTACAAAATGGTCTGCATTGGCATGAGATATAATGTCCATGTATAATATAAAAAAAAGTAGGTTATAAGCCTATTTGATATATGGTTTGATATATGTGCTATAATATGTTTGGCTGGATAGTTTCCAGTTTTCATAAACTATGTCACAAAAATCAAAATATTTTGATGTAATGTCTGTAGTTACCATACATTACCACTGAAAACCCTACTATAAAAGTGTTTTTATTCTGTCTATTCTATATTGAAAATATGCCTTATTTTTCTTATTTGTAGATTTTTTAATCATATTGTTCAAGTCAACGATATAACTAATATAAGATAAATGTTTAGGGTCTGTACACTTTTTACATTTATGTCCGATTTTGGTCAATCCTCACTCACTAATCCCAGTTTGATAGTTACAATACCAGTTATAAAGCCTAATGCCATACCGCCCAAAAAATAAATTATTCCAAATTCCATACATATTATAGTCAGTGGGTATGTTATAAAGTCTACTGATGGCATAAAAAAAAATTTAATATAAGAATTGAATCTTATATTATTCTTCTTTGTAAGGTTTGACACTTACGATTTCGTTTTCAGAATTCTTATGTGGGTCTGAAATTAATGGATTTCTAATCCATTCTTTACCTTCAAAGTGTCCATATTGACCTTCCTCACGTTCCATATATGCTAAGATTTCTTTCATCTCATTTATGGTTATTCCCATAGTGCTTATGTATTGGGCGTCTTTTGCGGTACTTTTTTCGTAACTATGATGTAAATTACCATGTGCTCTTAATTGGATGTTAAAAGCTGTATTACCTTTTGTATTCATTTGGGTACAATAGACTCTTAATGAGTTATTATATTCATCGCCTGAAAAATCGCCTTTTACCTTGACAGTTTCAAGAAATTGGCTTTTGATGAATAATTGGCTTGTACCTTTATTCGTTCTAATTTCGATTTGTTTTGCCATGATATAACATATCGTACCTTCAATATATAGTTATGTTTTATGATATTATCTACTGATGGTATAAAAAAAAATTAATATTCGTTGTTTTGAATATCTATTTTTTTAGCGTGTCTATCACATAGTTTTTGGGCTTCAATTTTTGAGAATCCTTTTTTGATATATTGCTCAAATGCAAAAGCCAAAAAACTTCTACGAGAATAATCTTTATCAGATTCACCCTCTTTTTGAAACATTTTTTGCATGTCTAGTATTTTATAACCTTCAATATATAGTTATGTTTTAGGCGTTATATAAAGAAAAAAATGTTTATATTGAAGACTTTGATAAATAGGGTATGATGAAATTTCGTAAATGTGAAAATTGTCAATCTGTTAAAGCCTTACATACAGATGTTGGTAATGTATCTGTCAATCTATGTTCTGATTGTGATACTAAGATTTTCCAACAATGTTTAGGAAAAACAGACAAACAGATTAGAAATATGTTTTGGTCATATTCCTAATTTTTTTCTTTTTATTTTATTGTATAACCCCATTCTAATTTACATTCCTTTTTTAATTTGTTTATCATACTATGAAGGGAATATGCAGTAGTATCAAGTTTTATAATCAATTCCGCTTTAGTATAAACTCCATTTGTCAACAATTCTTTAAGTTGTTTTTGTTTAGATATGAATCCATTTGGTGCGGTTCGGGTTTCATATAATCGAGTCTTTAATCTTTCTTTCTTACAAGTATCGCATATATGCCTTGAAAGCGTGGTATAATTCATAAATACTTTACAGTAGTGACATTGTATTCTGTTAATGACCGTATCTACTCTTCTACATCTAACACAATAGTTAAACTTTGACTGTAAAGGGTAGGGTACTTTAGCCATCTTTTTAATCTCAAAGTCACCTAACTCTCGTTTACAGTCATAGTTACGGCATTTCATTTTTTCTTCTTGCATTTCTCACACATATCCTTTTTCTTAAAAAAGTTCTTTGAACCGCTACGCATTTCTATATTGCATACCTTACAAAACTTATAATAAAAATAACCGTTATATGACATATTCCTTTAAGTCATGTGCATATTTTTCACAAATTTCTTTATCTACAAGATAACCTTTTGTGACTCTATTATCATTAATGTCAAATCTGTATATTTGTTCTATTATATTATTATCCTTAATCATTTGTTTAATCTTATCTGGTGTAAAGAAAAATAGCCATGTGCCGTCAAATTGAATCCATAAACCAGATTCAGTTATATTAATTCCACTGGGTTTACCGTTATGTTCAGATTCAAAGAATAAGTTATCTGTATTTTCAGCCATTAGGTCGAATTTTACTTCAACACCGTCATTTAATTCAGGAATCCATAAGTCATATTCGCTACACAAACCCTCTACTTTAAAAGCATAAGGGAAT
>ERZ1046148.1691-NODE-1691-length-10717-cov-7.387545_pt1 | contig 10717 bp, 3 predicted proteins | sample MGYA00383090_ERZ1046148 | MGnify/ENA primary metagenome ERZ1046148 (study PRJEB29581, sample SAMEA5548360) | metagenome | biome: marine; feature: coastal; material: water | depth 25 m | study: Short-term variability in the microbial, nano- and picoplankton...
GTAAATAAATGGCAAAAAGTGTAACTATATAGTTACTAATTAAATTAAATATGGACAAAAATGAGTTACAAAAAATATGGGATTTACCAAGTAGTTTATCTTATAGAGAAAAAGTTGAAGAATTACAAGAATTATTTATACAAGTAGGAAAAGGTGAAGAAGCAGATCTTGATGTAGAAACTAGGGATGATGGTAAAAAAGTTTTATATCCAAGTGTTGCTAAATACAATCATTACTTTTCAGAAGGATTATATGTTAGAGAAATGTTTTGTGGAGGAGGTTATTTTGGTTTTACAGTAATACACAATTTAGCAAACCCACTATTTGTAATGAAAGGTACAATGTGGTGTTCTTCTGATGACGGCGTAAAAGAGTTGATTGCCCCTACTTTTATTCTAACAGAACCTGGCACCAAAAGAATATGTTGGTTTCCAGAAGATAGTGTTGTTGTTACTGTACATCCAAATCCAGATGGTTTAACTGATCTAGACGAAATAGAGAAAAAATTCTTTTCTACCACGTGGGAACAATACGGTGAAGATGCTGGAGAGAAAGTTTGGCAACTAACCGAGCACAAAGAGTATTATAAAAATGAAAAATAAAAGAAATTATTATGAATAAAATAAATATATTATGTCAGGCTGGGTAGCGGGTGCAATTGTGGTTGGTGCCTTAGTAAGCACCGGCGGTGGATATCTAGCTAATTCAGGTAATAGGGAAAGAAAAAAATCTGAAGAGAAAAAGTTCGATGAATATAGAGATACTTATGAGGCGTCTGAATTTGAGGCCTTAGATAGAGATGCCCTAAGAAGAGAAAATGTTTTTAAGGGACAAGAGAATATCATGGAAGAGATGGAGGTTGATAATCAAGCTGCTGACTATGCTAGAAGACAATTCTCACAACAACAAGCTAACATAATGCAGGGATTAAAAGGTGCTGCTGGAACATCTGGTATATCTGGGTTAGCACAATCCTTGAGTAACCAAGCGATAAAACAAGCCGAGCAATCTCGTGTGACCATAGGCCAACAATTACAACAAAATAGAAGGCTGAAATTACAAGAAGAAGCTAGAATCAACCAACAAGTACTTATGGAAGAATCTAGATTAAGTCAAGCGGATAGAGCGGTGCAAATAGCGAACTTGGAAGGTGCTAGACAATTTGAGATAGATAAATTGTCTACATTAATGGGTGTACAAGGACAAAAAATAGCTGGAGTAAACCAACAGATAGCTCAGACGCAACAAACATGGAACCAAGTTGGATCTACTATTAGCCAATCCGGAAGCATGATAGGTGGAACTGGTGGAACTACAAATACTACTGGAGGTAATGTAAATCCAGACGGTACAATTTCTGGGCAAACACATAACGTAGATTATGTAGATGGGAAATGGGTTAATGCGCAACAACAATAAACGAATATAAATTATGGCAGCAAACGAAGCAATAATACGAGCGGCAGGGCAAAGATGGACTCCTGCTAAAATAGACTACTCTCCTTGGTTAGAGGGGTTAAGTAATGTATCTAAAGTTTTAGTAGAGAAAAGAAAGCAAAAACAAAAAACTAAAATAGCTGGATATAAAGCTGTAGATGAAAACTTTAAAAAAAGAAAATCTAGTCCGTATGCCAACTACATGAAAAATAAGTCATATGAAATGGTTAACAACGGAGAAGATCCAACCTCTTTTTTCCAAGATATGAATTCAGATTTAGATGATTATGCAGAGCTACAAGAGTTAGCGGAACTTACGGATAATTGGTCTAGTGGAAGTGATCCTCTTTTTGAGAATTATATGAATAGTTTAGGAGATGAACTTTTTAATAATTCCATATATGTAAAAAGTGGAGAAAACGAAGTAGAACTAGATATAGATACTTGGTTAGATCCCACTGATAATAGATTTAAAATTTTAAGTATTGATGGTACAGATTATGTAACCCCTGGTGAGATTTTAGCAATGGCAAAAACTATGGCGAGAACGACAGATGGAAACGTAACTAGTGATCTATTAGACAATTTCATTGAAGAAACAAGTAATTACAGTGGTAAGGATTCTGAAAGTGATTTTGTTAACGCGAAAGGTAAAGCGATGGGAGCGATTGATGATTTATTTTCACAAGGTGCTTTAAATAAAAAAGGGGAAGTTGAAATCACTGCTAATAGAGTTAAAACATCTTCTATGATAGATAGAGAATACAATATATTGACTGAAGATCGTACGGATTATGAAAGAGTAAACTTTGTGGATTATTACTTAACAAAAACAGATTCAGATGGGACTCCTTTAATACCATTAGAATTAGCAGAGCAATACGGTGAATATCAGAGATTATATTTAACAGAAGAAGACGCTAAGGTTAAGGAAGAAATGAAAAAGAAATTTGCTGCTTCTATAATGGAAGAAGACGACAATATAGAAGAAGATTTTAAACAGTTTTACAAAATGATGCTAGATAGATACCAAGAACCTGCGGAAATCCCATTTAAAGTAGATTAAATATGCGTAAAAAAGTATTTTCATCACCATTAAGACATAGAGAAGATAGACACGGACCGCTTTCCAAAGAAGCTCACATAAAAGCACACGGTGGTGACGCTATAGCGGCTGGGTATGAAGACACTAAAGAAGAAGAAAAAATAAAAGAAAAGAAAGTAAAGGAAGAGAAAATAGAGAAAAAAGGACTTGATATTTCTTTTATACACGAACAATATAAGCCTAAAACTAAAAAAGAGCGAAAGATAAAGGACCAAATAGCTAAAAAAGTAGAAAAAGATAAAACAGACGTTAGTTTAATTAAAAGAAATTCTAAAATTCAATTAATTAATATTATGGGAGATGTTGTTGAGCCTAACGAAAATGGAGAATACGGCGCTAACCTTCCGGAGGGCGTATATTTTAAAGTAGGTACAAACGCAGAGGAAAGAGACGGCTACCTACCCAGTAGCACTATAACTCCACAAAAAATTATATTTGACGGAACCAATACGTCTGTTTTTAATGGAATTAACAGTGAAATTAAAAGCTGGGAAGAAAATCCTCTTTGGGTAAATAGTAAATTAAAGCCTTATGAGCTAGCTAAAAACACCGACGGAAGTTCTGTGTACAACGAAGAACAATTAGAGGTAATCAAAGAACACCTTAAAACTAGTGGCGAGGATCCATACCAAGAATCGTTTGAAAATCCCAAGGAGTATTACACTAATTTCCTTAAAAATACTTTACAAGAAGTTACTGGAGAAAAAATTCCAGAAAACTTTAATATGAGTGTATTTGATCCAAATAATCCAGATATGAACGAATATACCCTGTCGGATTTTGTAAATCTTGATAGAGAAGATTTTAATTGGGAAGATATTTTCATGGACACTAAAACAGGTGAGAAAAAAGTTGGGGAAATAGATTTTGATCCAAAAAGTAACGGGTATGGATATAGAATAAAAACAGCAGTAAAAAATCCTCTTGGGAAATACGTCGCTACAGAGTGGTATGACAATAAAAAACTAAGTTGGATGTGGCACGGCGAAGACGACGGATGGTATAATTACGCGACCAAAGAATCAGCGCCCTTAAACAGTAAGGCACACCACCCTTATTTCGAAGGTATAATAGAACCGTTTGAAGACGATCCAATAGATTACGTTGATTTAGTTACGTCCCAAAACTTATCATCCTCGTATTATACTGATATACAACCAACAAGCACGGAAAGATTTTACCAAGAACAAGAAGCGTGGAGTGAAGGAGGTCATATGTACGAATCAATGCAAGTTGGGATGTCTGATTTCGAAAAAGCACTAGTCAACAGACAAGAGATGGGTAGTAAGTATGGTTTTAATACAAACGGAACGCCAAAAACAAAATCTCAAGTTTTGCTTGGAGAGGTTAGTGAAAGCGGAAAAACAAAAGGTGGGTACGTTGATTATGATGCAATTTGGGCTGGTGAAAATGACAGAGTATCAGACGCTGATTTTAAAGTACCTTATAACGGCGATGGATATGCGCGACCATTTGATCTTTACACAGATGCAGCGAAACAAAGTACGCAGGACGTGTTAATGGATGCTCCGTTTTCAATATTTGGGTATGGTGCTTCTACAGAACAAATTATCGCTAATAATTTCCCTGGTAGTAACGATCAAAAAACATTACAAAAAGCTTACGTTCAAACCTTTGGAAGTATATTACAAAACAGGTATTATACCAACAACACACAAGAGGTTGCTTTAGAAAACGTAAACCGCGTGGGTGAAGCGTATTTAACTAGTAGCGAAAAAGAGATTAGTGATCTTATCGAAAGTGGAGAGTACGAAGAAGCCGCTAAAAAAACGAAAGCGCTTGGTTACAAATTACTTTACACCAAAGGTGGTGAGATGATTAACTGGGAGAAAGCGAAGGAAGAAGGCGTGTTAATATCTGATTATTTCAGGGTTGTTGACCCAAAACAAGAAGCCGTGGCAGAAGAATTAGCGGAATCAAACGCGGGCCCTTCTGGTACTGATAATCTAGAGGAAAAGAGAGCTACCCAATCCTTTGAATTAAAGGCTATGGCTAAAGTATTAAACCCTGAGGTGACAGATGGGAAACTTTCTACTTTTAAGATATCCGGTTCAGGTCTTAGTGTTAAAGATGAAATACAAGCTTCTGAGTCTTTTGGTAAATGGGCTGTGATGTTCGGAAGTGATAAATACGATAGAAACTGGGAGTTAATTAAGAGTTATGCTAACGGAGACGAGGCTATAGTAAATAACTTAGATTACTTACCAGAGGGACACCCTATGTCAGACGCGTGGAATACAGCGTTAAGAAACTTTAAAACAACAAATAGAGCTTTAGAAATAAACGCTGATCTTTACGATCAAGAGCAACTAACTAGATATGAAGGTTTTAAAACAGGGTTGTTTGGGGAAAGCGAAAGAGAAAAAGAGGCAGATGCCTTTGAAAACACCATGAGTAGTATGGATTATGCTCAGGAAAACAAAACCTCACTTTGGACTCCAACTACCGACAGGTGGAGAGACTGGACTGAAAACACGCTTATGCTTGGTAAGTTTGTTGGGTCTATAGCGGTTACTAAAAGACTTCCGATAGGTTGGAGATGGAAAACGTTAAAAGATGGAACGAGAACACTTACAGCTCAAGGAACTGTTGGTGGCGCGATAGAAACATGGAGAAGAAGTTTAATAGTCAATGGGCTTAGAAACGTTCCCGTTAGAAGTAAATATCTTGATTGGATGGTCACCTTACCATCTTACGCAGTAGCGGAGTTAGGAATGTTAACACTTGCAGAGCCAATATCACAGGGTATTGGAAACGATCCTTTTATAATAGACATGAATACTGGGGAAATACAACCAGAAGGAGTGATGTTTGGACTTGCCTTAGGTTCGGCGGGTCCTTTATGGGGAAGTATTAGTAAGGGTGTTATGAAAATGCCAGGCGCTAAGCAAGCGGCCTTTGCAATGGAAGAATTTAATAGATACCACAAATGGTCAGCACCTACTTTTAGAAGAACACTTACTAAACAAGCAGGCCAAGCGACTGTAGGTACAAACGTTTTGATATCCTCTGAGTATTTAACTGGACATGGGGCGTTTAATAGTTTTGCACCGGGTGTTGATTATGACACGTGGGAAGACATGGGTTATCTTTCGAAAGAAGATATGAAGGAAAGGCATGGTTTAGAGCACTACTCAATGCATTGGTTCTCTATGTTTATGCTTGGTTCTTTTACACCTGGAAAAGGAAACGGCACGAGACAATTGTACGAGGCTGGTATGGTTGATATAGCCGCTTACAAAGGAAGAACTATATGGGCCCAAAAAGGATCTAAAGTTTTAGGATTTGAGAAACCACCTAGTAGTAAAAATAGATATACTACAGATCAAATAAACGATCAATATAAAAAGAAACTAAAGGAAATTGAAGAAAGTGATTTGTCCAACGAAGAGAAATCAAAAAAAATAAAAAAACTACAGTCGTCAGCTAGAGACATGCATTTTGATAATGAGCTTCAGGCTATTAACAAGACTATCGAAAAAGAACAAATATCAAGAGAAGAAAGACAAATCGTATTTGATCTTCATTTAAAACAAAAGAACGGTGAGTCACTTACCGGTAAGGAAATGTGGGATTTTGCTAATTTATCAAAAGAGCAATTACAATATTACAAATCCAAGTTAAATATAGTTGAAAAGGACTGGATCATGTATGAAGATCCTTTGGAAATAGATTCTGAATACAGCCAGTATATAGATGCGATGCATAACAATTACCAACAAGTTGGTATGATAGTTAGTGAAATAAAAATTAAAGATCCAAGGGTAAGAAACGAGATGGTAGAAGAGGTTTATAAACTCGTTAAAATAGAAAGTCAAATTAAACAGTTGAAGCTTGGGGAAAATAAAGATTCAGCACTGTCTAAGCAAAAACTCAAAAAGTTACAAGAACAACAAGATTTACTAGCTGAGACTATTGATGGAAAAATGAAACAATACGATATAGATTTTGACATTAAAGCGGAGAGAACCAAAAGACAAATTGAGAAACTTGCGGAAACATTAGGTAACAAAGTAGTTTATATCGAACCAACAAACAAAAAAAGATTAAAAGAGGAAGAGGTAACGGAGAGTGACAAGAAAGAACAAATAGAGGCCAAAGACAAGAAGTACAAAGAAAGAATAGAAAAAGAGATTCAAGAGAACTACGAAAAAGAAGGGGGAGGTAAAACAGACGCTGGATTCCACGAAAAAGGTAAAGACGGAAAGCCAGATAAGATTATTATCAATCTACCTAAAGCTAAACGGCAGGGAACTTTAGGGGTAGATATCCACGAAGTAGGGCACTATATATTAAGAGATGCTTTTAAAGAAACTTATAAGGTTATTGAAAATGGTAAGGAAGTAACTAGAGAAAAAATGTCTCAAGAAGGCGTTGATATAGTTGATAATTTTTTAGACAATTTATCTAAAAAAGATAGAAAGACTTTAGACAACATGATAACTGAGGGTAATTATAGATATAAAGATGGACTCCCAAAAGAAAAATCAGAGTACTACGAAGAATATCTTACAAATTACTTACAGGCTTTAAAAGATCGCGATATAATACGTAGTAGAGGTACCGCTAACAAAATGGCAGATATTATTATACCACAATTACACAAATGGGGATTTACTAAATTAAGAGAAATAGATCCAGTTAAAAACGCGGAGGGGTTAGAAAAGTTATTAAACGATATATATATCGCTGGAGAAAGAGGTGTTTCTGCTTATGACTTAGCAGGATTTATGCGTAACAACGCTAGTAAAACAGCTGAAGCTTTTGAAAATTTCAAATCCGAAAAGAATTTAGCTAACTTTCCAGAGATGAAAAAAATAAACGAAGTTGGAGAGAGGTATACTAGAGAAGAATGGCAAGAACAAGGTAAATGGAAAGAAGGTTACGAAGAGATAATTCCAGATTTATTAAAACTTGTGCAGAAAAAAGTTTCGGCATTTGATGCTAAGGCTCCTGGTTTAATAAAAGATCCTACAACTTTTGCTTGGGAAGTAATACAAGAAGTTGGTAACTTAGGAGGAAAAAAAGTAGGTGGGCATGTTAAGAATTTTAACATAGAAAAAAAGACATACACAGAACAAGGTAAAGACTTTGGTTTGTCTGGTCATATAAATGCACAACTAAACAATAAGCTTTTTAACGTGTTAAAAAGAGCTAGTAACGTTAAGGACACTAGATTAGAGTCGCTAGAAAAAGAAAGTATGAAGGAGTTGGTAGATCCTACCGCTATGGACATTATAGAATCTACTATTTCTAACGAAACCGCTAGACGTATTGTTGCTGAATCTGCGAAATCTAAATTACACGAAGTTTTTTCAGAAATTAATAGAGTCAAAGGTGAGCAAGCAAAAGAAATACACAATAGTATAAAGAATGAATTTATAAATAAAGACGGTAGTATAAACGTTGATAAACTTAAAAAGTTTACCACAGGTAAGAATATGAAAAATTTACCTGGGTTAGCGCTACCTAAAGTGGTTGAGTTTTTTGTTAAAGATAAAACTTTAGCAAGTAAAATAACAGACAAAATAAAAAACAACAAAAATTTAGATAAAAAAGACATAAAAGCTATCCAAGACGGGATAAATAAGTTTATACCTGCGATAGCCGAATACGTAATACCGGAAGGATTTGTTACTAAAGAAGTTACATATATAAATAAAAAGGGAGAAAAGGAATCTATGCAGGTCCCAGCTGAATCAACCGGTGTTCCAAAGAAAATTTTAGCTATAACCCATAATAAAAGAAATATTGCTGGCGAAACTGATGTTACAGGTAAAAAAGTAAGAACTAAAGAAAACTTTTTTGGACATTATAAAAAACCAGTTAATACAAAGTTGTTAGAAAACCTTAGAGAAGGCGTTGGAATAATGAAGGATGGTAGCCGTAGTTTAGCTACTAGAGATGTAAAAAAAGATGGCGTGGTAATTACAGAGGGCGTTGGTGAAATAAACAAACGTATACTTACTATGACAGACAAAATGATCACCAACCAAGCAGTTAGAGAGGTTATGGTTGAGGCTGGGTTAGGGTTTGAGGCGTCTATACTTAGAATAGCGGACGGTAAGCCTTCTAAATCTTACGCGAAAGGAAAAGATAGGATTACTTCTGAAAGACTATTAGAAAAAATCAATCTAAAGCTTTTAGAAAGCCCAAGAAAAACAACGCAATTAGTAGCAGAAATAAAAAGATCTTACGAAGCGTTAAATGAAGCTCAATGGGAAAAATTCAAAGAACTTAATGATACTGATTTCTTTGAGATTATAGAAAGAGAAATGTTGGCCGGTGAGGGTAATAAAGAATCTATGGGTTATACCAAGTTGTTATTAAATAAGGTATCAGACGTTTCTAATTTTGCCTCTAAAAACGGTAGAGTTAAACCTGAAAGCAAGTTAATTGCCGAGGGTCCTGACGGTAAGTACTTGACTGAAGCTGGTTTAAAACAAACAGAAAGAGCTATTACTTTTATAGAAAATCTTCCACCTGAATTTGGTACTCCGGCCGTTAGAAAATGGTTGTGGCAAATAACTGGGCACAAAGCAACTAAATTTGACGGTAGAACATTAAAAAGAATTAAGGCTGTTGAAGACGCTACAAGTAAGCTTAGCGCTGCGGAAGCTGATGTAATGAGGGAAAAGCTTAAGGAAGCTGGTGTTATTATAGAATCTATCGCTGATGCTGTTCCAATGGTAAAAACTAACGCTAAAATTAAAAAAGTATTAGAAATAGCTTATAGTGAAAAAGGTGTTGAAATCGCTGACAAATTAAAGTCTTTAAAGGAGTACGAAACTACAATCGAAAACTGGACAGAAGGAAATATTAATTTACACAAAGCTTTAGTGGAAGCTCAAAAAATACTTCACGGGCAAGGAAAATTACCTATCGAATATATATTTAACGAAGGAAAATTACAGACAAATATAACTGCTGGTAAAAGAGCGTTAAGTACTTTTAAGTTTATATATTTAGTAGAAGGTAAGCAAGTACATACAAAAGCAGCGCCTTCTAAAACAGGATTAGGTATGTATGATAGTAAATCACAAAAATGGTTGCCTAAAAACGAAAAAGGAGATTTATACACGTTAAAAGATTATTACGAAAGTAAAGAATATAGAGAGTGGATCGAGGGTTGGAAAGAAACAACCGAGTGGCAAGAGAGATTTGATGTAAATAAAAAAGATGCGAAAGTAAAAGAAGCCGTTGAGAAAAAAGAAATTAGTCTTGAACAGGCCGCAGAAAGAGCAACAATAAAAGATTTAACATTCGGCAACGAACACATGAAATCAAACGCTGAAACTATGGTCGAAGGAGCTGACTATATAATAAACGGTAATGGAAAGTTAGGAGATATTGCTAGAAGCCACAATACAGCTTGGGTACCTAATTATATCAGAGAACAATATTTAGATAAATTTGGTCCTAAAGTAAGTGAAAAAGGTGATTTTAGATTGTCAGCATATTTACCTACAGCTAAACTTAAAAACGTATATACTCACAAAGGAGAAAGCGCTTTACAGTATTTAACCCAGAAAACTAATCTTCAACAAACTCTTAGAACCTTAGCCGAAACAAGATTAAAAACTAATATTAAAGCGATAGAAAACGTTGGGTTCAAAAATTATTCTAAAGGTGAAAAAAAGAAAACGCTCAAAGAAACCGTAGAAGATATAAGAAACATCGATAAAGCTATTGAACTTGGTAGATTAGGAAAAAAAGAACGTAAAGGTGGTAGTTTTTGGGATTTAGACGACACTTTAATCACGACAAAATCTGGAGTTAGAGCAACAATACCTAACCCAAGTGGAAAACCAAAACCAAATAGAAAAGTTATATTTCTAGCTGGTGGAGCTGGTAGTGGAAAAGGAAACGTTATTAGTAAGCTAGGATTAGAAAAACAAGGATTTAAAATAGTTAATCAAGACATATCCCTAGAGTGGTTAAAGAAAAACAATGGATTACCAGAGAACATGAATGATCTCACTAGTGCTCAAAGAAGTACCTTAGGTAAACTTGGTCATCAAGCACGAGGTATATCTAAAAGAAAGATGATGAAGTACCAAGGTAACGCCGATGGAGTCGTTGTTGACGGGACAGGTGGGTCGATAAAATCTATGGAAGGACTTGTAAAAGAGTTTAAAGACAAAGGATATGATG
>ERZ1046148.1695-NODE-1695-length-10703-cov-6.948535_pt1 | contig 10703 bp, 4 predicted proteins | sample MGYA00383090_ERZ1046148 | MGnify/ENA primary metagenome ERZ1046148 (study PRJEB29581, sample SAMEA5548360) | metagenome | biome: marine; feature: coastal; material: water | depth 25 m | study: Short-term variability in the microbial, nano- and picoplankton...
AGATTACGATTGGGTATCTGATACGATTACAATTGATCCGTATGCAGATAGTCTTAAGGATTTTGTAGAATCTGTTATTCATGAATGTGATCATGCTAAAATGAGAAAGAAATTGGGTGCTAACGGTTATGAAGAAGCATATACTCGAGCCGGGTCAATGATGGTGGATAAAGGCAAAGACTTTTATTGGGACAACCCGTTTGAAACGCAAGCAGAAAAATATGCAGAAAAAAACGTAAAAAAATATATAAAAAAACTTAACTTTTGACCAGTTAGGCTATATATATTATAGAATGCATTTACAGGTTTTAGTTCGATTCTTCGAATTCTTATTCTATTCCCCCAGATTAGGTCTACGTTAACTTTGAAATCGCAACTAAAGCTAAAGAAAATGCTTAATACTAATTGTTATAAACTAATAAAAACTACTCTACTAAAGAGAATATATGAAAAGCAGAAGTGCTAAGAATAAAGGTAAGAGACTACAAAATAAAGTCAGAGATCTTTTAGTTGAAAAGTACGATAAATTATTAGAACCTGGAGATTTTAAGTCTACTACAATGGGAGAATCTGGAATTGATATTCAGTTATCTCCAGCCGCTAGGAAAGTATTTCCTTGGGGTGTAGAATGTAAAAATCAAGAAGCTTTATCTATTTGGAAATGCCTTAAACAGGCAGAAGATGCCGGATTAGATGAAGATTTAAAGCCATTATTAATTTTTAAAAGAAACAAATCAAAAATCTATGCATGTTTACAACTAGAAGATTTTTTGGACCTATTAGATGGAAAAGAAAAGTAGAGTTCATTCCATATTAAATCAAGTTATTTCTAGAGGTGGAATAGAAGCTAAAGGTCCAGAACTTATCTACTACTGTCCATTTTGTGATCATCATAAAAGAAAATTACAAGTAAATGTAGATTCTCAGAATTGGCATTGTTGGGTTTGTGATGCTAAAGGTCGTTCAGTATTCTCTCTAGTTAAGAAGATTGGTGTTCCAAAATCAGTCTTTACAGAGTTATCTCAAATATATGACACATATAAAGAAACTTATGGTACAGTTTCAAAGTCAATTGTCGGAAATTTACCAAAACAATTTAAGTCTCTAGCAGGAGATAGTAATGGAATTGTATTTCTTCATGCAAAAAAATATCTACTATCTAGAGGAATTACAGAAGAAGATATTGTAAAGTATAATATTGGTTTTTGTATAGACGGGGAATATGGTGGTAGAATAATTGTTCCTTCATACGATGCAAATGCTCGTTTAAATTATTTCGTTGGTAGATCCATTTATCCAGGAAAATTAAAGTATAAAAATCCACCAGTATCTAAAGATATAGTTGCATTTGAATTATATGTTAATTGGAATGAACCGATTATATTATGTGAGGGCGTATTTGATGCAATGGCAATTAAAAGAAATGCAATACCATTGCTAGGAAAAACGCTATCACAGAGTTTGCTAAATAGGTTGGTATTCAATAAGGTACCAGAAGTAATAATAGCATTAGATGCAGATGCTTTAGATACATCAATTAAAATTTCACAAAGATTAATGCGATATGGGTTAAAAGTTAAACGAGTCGTATTAGAAGAAAAAGATCCCTCAGAATTAGGGTTTGAAAAAATGTTACAGATGGTTTACGCGGCAACTCCAGTGAATCATTACGAATTAATATTACAAAAAATAGCCTCAGGAAGTATATGAAAATTAAAACAAAGTTTCGAGTATTAAAAAAGGTATATCATATATCGGATATACAAATAAGAAACGTTAAACGGCATACTGAATTTGAAAAAGTTTTTGAAAATACATACAAGTTCATACGAGAGGATGATCATGAAAATGCTATTATTTATATAGGTGGAGATATAGCGCATAGTAAAACTGATATGTCTCCAGAATTAATAGATCAATTATCTAGATTGTTTATTAATTTAGCAGATCTTTGTCCGACATTTTTAATTGCTGGAAATCACGATTGTAATTTAAATAATAGATCTAGATTAGATGTATTAACTCCAATTGTCAATAATATAGATCATCCAGATTTGTATTATTTAAAAGATACTGGAGTGTATAAATGCGCAGATACTGCTTTAGCCGTTTTGGATGTTTGGGATGATGAAGCTAATTTACCAGATCCAAAAAAGATAGATTCTTCAAATAAAATTTTACTCTATCATGGAACTGTCGATAAATCTCAAACAGATCTTGGATTTATGTTACCTAGTGATGTTAAATTAAAGGATTTCAATGGATATGATATGGTTATGTTGGGCGATATTCATAAAATGCAAACTATGCAAGAATATAAACCTGGAAAAATAACAAAACCAACTGTTAGATATTGCGGATCTTTAGTTCAACAAAATCATGGAGAAACATTAAAGGGTCATGGAATATCTGTTTGGGATGTAAAGAAGAGAACATTTGAGCATCAAGAAATAGAAAATATTTACGGATATTATACTATGCACATTAATGATGGATTAGTTCCAATGGTTGATGATTTACCAGAAAAAGCTAGGTTACGAGTTAGAGTTAAAAATACTAGTCCTACTGATTTGAAAAAAGCATTAACTGTAATCCGTCATAGGCATAACTTAAAAGAAGTAATAATACAAAACTTGGATGATTTTAGTGTAGACGGTGGTGAGAGCGTAGTAAACTTTGGGGATGTTTCAGATCCTAATGTTCAATCTTCACTAATATGTGATTATTTACAAACTAAAACTACTGTTAACGATGCTACATTGGATGAGATAAAAACAATTAATAACGATTTAAGTTCAATGATTGTAGAAGAAAGTATTCAGCGTAATGTACATTGGAAATTAAAAAAGTTTGAATTTTCAAATATGTTTAGTTACGGAGAAGATAATTCGGTTGATTTTACCAAAATGAATGGTATTGTTGGATTATTCGCTTCCAATGCATCTGGAAAATCTAGTTTATTAGACGCATTAACATTTTGCTTATTTGATAAGAGTACTCGTGCATGGAGAGCAGAAAATATAATGAATCATGCAAAGGATGAATTTAATTGTAAAGTTGAATTTGAAATTGGCAATGAAACGTATTATATAGAGAGATTTGGTCATGTTACTAGAAGGGGTGCAACTAGGGTAGATGTGGACTTTTATAAAATAGATGAAGTTGGAGAAAAACAATCACTAAATGGAGATCAACGAGCATCAACCAATAAAAATATTAGAAATATAATTGGAACGTATGAAGACTTTGTTCTAACTAGCTTTTCTTCTCAAACAAATAGCGCAGTATTCTTAGATCACAATCAAACAGAACGTAAAGACATATTATCAAAATTTTTAGGATTATCTGTATTTGATCAATTATATGATTTAGCTAAGAAAGAATCTAGCGGATTACAATCCATGTTAAAAAACTTTTTGGATGTAGATTATGATAAGCAAATATCCGATATAGAAGTTGGGTTAACGGAAAGAGTACAAGAAACTGATGATTTACGATTGAATATAGATTCATCGGAGTTAGAAGTTAAAAATATAGAATCTGAAATTTTTGCATTAATGCAATCTATGAAACCAATAGATTCAGATGTTGGAGATATTGATAAGTTAAGTTTAAATTTGGTTAATATGGAAGAAAAAACAAAAGAACTTACGGAAACAAGAGTATCTTTGCAAGATGAGCTAAAATCAGTTAAAGAAGATTCAGTAATATTAGAACAAAGAATACGATCTGATAAATTTGTTGATATTAATAAGAAAGTTGTAGATTATAATTTCTTAATAGATAAGAGAAATAAAACTAAAACAGAAATTGACTTATTAAAGACTGAAGTAAAATCTAAATTATCCAAAATTGATAGATTAGGAAATTTAGAATACGATCCAAATTGTACGTACTGTATTAATAATGTGTTTGTGAAAGACGCAATTAATACTAAAGAAGAATTGATATATGACAAAACAAAGGCTGGAAAATTAGTAGGTAAATTAAAAACATTAGATAATCAAATCGTAGTCGATGATGAAATTCCAACACTTGGAAAAGAACATAAAAGTTTAGCTATGGAATTAACAGAAAATTCAGATCATATTAGAAGAATTGCTGTGGAAGTAAAAGCTATTCAATCCGATTTAGATAGAAAACAAAATGAAATATTAATAACTACACAAAGTATTACAAAAAGTAAACGTTATCAATCAGATTTAAAATTTAATGATAAAATCAAACTCAATCTAGATTCTAAAACTGAAGAAAAGGATATGTTGAGCTTACAACTTAGAACAATGAATACAGATCTTCAAAATTCAATGGCCAAACAGGTATCATTAGAAACTAGAAAAGCTGAGATAATGAATACTATTACTAAAGTACGAGAATTAGAGAAAAAATATGACGCGTACAAATACTACTTAATGGCAGTTGGTAAAGACGGAGTCTCATACGATTTAATATCTAAGGTTTTATCTACAGTTGAAGTAGAAGTAAATGACATATTAGCACAAGTAGTTGATTTTTCTATTATATTTGAAATGGATGGGAAAAATGTAAACAACTATATTTGTTATGGAGATGATAAACAGTGGCCATTAGAATTGGCTTCTGGTATGGAAAGGTTTATTTCATCATTGGCAATTAGAATTGCATTAACTAATATATCAAATCTACCTCGAGCCAACTTCATTGCAATTGATGAAGGTTGGGGAACAATGGATTCTGATAATATTAATTCCGTCTATAAGTTATTTGAATACTTAAAATCTCAGTATCAGTTTAGTCTAATAATATCGCATATAGATGCAATGAGAGATTTTACTGATGATCTATTAGAAATAAGAAGAAAGGATGATTATAGTAAGCTTAACTTTTAGTCTCGCTTTTAAGTACGGTTATTTGTCTTTGACCCTCTAAATTAGCTTTATGATCAAGCATCAATTTATTTAAAAAGCTTGAGAAACTTCTATAGTCCTCAATCGCGTGTTTCTTTATCCAGTCCGATAATTCAACATCTAAGTATACACACATTCGCGCTCTATTCACATTTTACCTCATTGTTTAAAGTTATATAATTATTATATAATATACATATAACTTTATGGAAAAAATAATACCATTTTCTATTAATATAATATTTATCTATGAATTAATTTATTATTATTTGGAATCATAAATGGCCGTTAAGAAAAAACAAGTATTTGCTGCCGGATTGGCGCAAGTCAATACATTCGTTACAGAAGAATCAGCAGTATCAAAATACTTTAACATTACAGATATACCAGATGAATTACCATTAGGTAAGTCTTCTATTCTCGTTATGGGATCTCGATTCCTTAAAGACGATGTTGTGCTTAAAATGGAACTTATTGACAATGCTGGAAATGCTATCTATATAGAACCAGTAATTGATTATACAGAAAGTAATGGTATACGAGTAGGGATTGAATGCTATCCGGATGTGGCACCTGGAGCCGCAACACTAACTATATTAGCAGAGTTGGATCCAGAAGCAGTAGATTTTGATATTCCAGTAGATGCTCAGGGTGTTTACAACATAAAATATACAAGAGCAATTACTGTTAACGCAGCAATACCGAATGCTAGACCAATTAGATTTTATAAAAGACCGTATTTAAATGTTTATGAAATAATAAAGGGTCAAGTTACAGCATTAGCCGCCACTACAGGTTCTCAAAGTCAAAGTCTTGGTAAATTGACTGGAATTCCTGCTCCAAATAGTGAAGGAAATAAATTTCAAATAGATTCTGCTAATTATGGGGAAGTACCAACATATACAAATGAAGTATATGGATTTAACCCAATTGGTACAACTAATGATTATGAAATACCCCAACAGTCATATACGTTTACATTAGCTGATGCTGATTTTTCTGCATCGATGGTTGGAGGAACATTAACAATAAATTCTCCAGATGCAAATCCTAGTTTTCAAACAGGATCCCAATCTATGATACCGTCGTATTCTGCTAGAATCACCAAAATTGTAAACAGTAAAACTATAGAAGTACAAAAACCATTTGGATTGTATGATTCTGGAAGCGAAGATTATTTTATTGCGGCAATGAACCCAAGTTCATATCAAATAAATTGGCCGAATGTTCACGAATACGTTTCAAGTAGTATAAATTTTAAGTCTTTTGCAGACATACGCCTTTCTAAATTAAGAACATTTTCTGGAGATGTACATAGAGTTGCTGGATACGTAAAGAATAATGGGCCATTTGGTAATTGGTCAAAAATAATAGATACACCAGTTGAATCTCCAGAGTTATTAGTAGATCCTGTATCAATGACAAGTACTACTAGGATTGGATTCTTTAAAGGAGATGATGTTTTTACGACTTATTGGACGGCAAAAACTGGATCATTTGGAACTGGACATGCAAAAACTTTACAAACGTATTCTTCAACAGAATATTTACCAAATTCATTAATTGTTTCTTCATCAACCTCACTAAATACAAAAGCCGAACATAGTTGGACTAAGCTCCAGTTGAAATCTGATTATAAGATGGATTTCATAGAAGATACAGAGTATACTATTACTGGAAAATTAGTTGCAGATAACTTGTCAGGATCATTAAATGAGATAAAAGCTGTGTTTCACATGTCTGGTTCTGGTTTTGCTATGTCTCCAGACAATCAAAACTATGGGTATGGTAGAGCAGTTGGAAAAGTTGAATATGATGGCGCAGCAAACAAAGTTATGGGTAATGATACTTCAGACTTTGAATTAGTTTTTACTCCAGATTTTACTGGAGATGGAGTATTACAAATTAGATTTACATCTGGTTATTGGCATTTAGCTAATTTATCAATAAAACCAAACTCAGATACTAATTTTTCTCCAGAGTATATTAGATTAATTGCTCCAATTCCACCATTACAAACTAGACCAGATTTTTTAGATTTTGCGTTTGAATTTTATGATATAAATAACAATAAATCTCAAACTGTAATATCATCTCAGCCAGATAATTCTGATGGTATTAGGTTTGAAGGTGAGAATATGAATATTCTTGGAGAAGACAACCTAATTGGTGGATCTTTATTTATTGGTGGAGATTCCATTGGTACTGGTATTCAAATGGGTGGAGCTTCTTCTCAATTACCAGAAACTGGCGAACAAGCTGGTGGATCCGGATTTATAAGATCAATTGGGTATCAAGGATTTATAAGTGCTAGTGCAGAAAATGGATCAAACACTGGTTGGATGATTTATAGCGGATCTGTATTACCAAATAGTGGAGACGGATATGCAGGTGTAGGTTTAGAATTAAGAGGAGAATCTGGAAGTTTTAGATTTGGTACAAACCCTTCAAGATTTGAAGTTATAGCAGATTCATTTTTTGTAGGTGCTACGGGTTCTCAATATATTTCAGGTTCAGAGGGAATAATAGAAATTAGTTCATCTGCATTTCATTTATCATCTAGTGGTGATGTTTCGATATCTGGTTCTGTTACTGCTGCTTCAGGTAATATTGGTGGATGGCAAATAGTAGATGGAAAGTTAAGTGGTAGTAATGCAACGTTAGATGCAGCCGGAGCGGCAATATACAAATCAGATACTCCTCCATCGACCCATGAAAATACTGGATATTATATTGATTTTACTCCTGGTGGATATTACGTACGATTTGGTAGTGATTTTGCAGTATCTTCTTCTGGTCAATTGATTGCAAGCGGAGCAAAAATTGAGGGTGTACTTACTGCTAGTGAAGGATTTATAGCTGATTGGACAATTGCTAATGGAGCATTGCATAAAACTACTGGTGGAAAAGTTACTGGTATGTCGACAGATGGAGATACTAGATTTTTTGCGGGAGCAGATTCTTTATCCCAATCCGGAAGCGGTAAATTTAATGTAAAATCTGATGGTCAGTTAACTGCATCTAATTATAGATTTGAGGGTGATGGAGTTATAACTGGTTCTGTAGTAATTGGTACCAGTGCTACAATTTTAGGATCGTTAAGTGCAAACACAATAAACACTCCAGCTGCAGGACCATTTAAAGCTACAATTAATGCAGATGGTTTTGCAAGATTTGTATCTGCTTCAATTGGTGGATTTTCAGTTGGTGAAACTATGATTTCAAGTTCTAATTTAATTTTAGATTCATCTGGTAGAATAGAAACTGCAAATTTTGTAAGTAGTTTACTTGGTCAAGGAAAGGGTTGGAGAATTAATTCTGATGGATTAGCAGAATTTGAAAATGCTGTAATTAGGGGAACACTTAGAACTGCTACATTTGAAAAGAATACCATTAGTGCAGTTGGTGGACAAGTTATAATTGCTAACGCAGCAAACACTTCCGGTAGTGATTATAATTACGCTACAACTCAATCTGTAGTTGTTGACAATATTGGTGGATTTATTCCTGGAGAATATTTGGTTGCTAAAGCAACTGGTAGTACAGGATTTGTTAGGGAATACATGTACATATATGCTACTGGAAGTTCAAATTCTACTGGTGGCGGAACATTAACATTATACAGAAATAGAGATAGTAATTTTATTCCAACAATGTCCGAAGGCCAAACTTTAGTCTCTCAAGGTGCAATTAATAGGGGATACATAAATTTTAATGCAAATCCAAGTGATGAAGCAACACCGTATATTGATATATCCGAAAGAACAGGATCTGGAGTAAATGATGTAGCATTAAAGGTTAGACTTGGAGATTTAAGTGGATTAAGTACAGCTAAATTACATGGAACTACACCTGCAAATGCTGGGTTTGGATTGTATAGTGAAAACGTATTCTTACAGGGAAAAATAGTTGCAACCTCTGGTTCTATTGGTGGAATTAATATGGAGTCCAGTAAATTGTATACTGGAACGGGAACCCATGGAAACACTAATACTGGATTTTATATAGATTCAAATAGTAATTTTAGTTTAGGCGGAGGTTTGGTTTTTAATGGCAGCACACAAGCATTGGCACTGTCAGGTTCAACTGTTAATATTGCTGTTCCAACCTTTAAATTAGATACCGATAAATTTGATGTTGATTCAACTGCTGGTACTTTAGCTTTAGGTACAAGTCCCACATTAACTACAGGAACTGGAGCATTCTTTTCTTCTTCTGGTGAATTTAGATTAGGAGATACAAATGGAAATATACATTTTGTAGATGGTTCATTTTATATTACTGGTAGTGATTTAAATATTGGTATAACAGATCTTAATATTTCATCATCTAAATTAACGTTATCGTCTCCAGCGGCATCGATGTCATTGGGTGCGAATAAAGAACTGATATTAGATGGCGATAGTGGAACAGGTGGAAAACCTATAATTAAATTGGAAGGTGGTGAAATATCATCATCTGATTTTTTCTTATCAACTGGTGGAGATATAACAGCTTCAGCTGCAAAATTAACTGGTGGTAAAATAGGTACATGGAATTTTGATAATGATTCGATTTTTACTGGAACAAAAGTTACAAATAGTGGATATGCAGGATCTGGAAGTTTTACAATAAGTGGTAGTGGTGGATTACACGCAAATCAATTTTTTATTAGTTCATCTGGTGAAGCGTTTTTTGCAGGAGAAATGTCATTAGGAACTAAAATGACTGCAGGAGCAGCTGGGGTTGGAGCTAGACCTTCATTTACCGATTTCTTTGAAGTAGATACAATAGAAGGTCTTCCTAGAATTATACAAAAAGCTGATGCAGTTATAAAGGGTACAGAAGGTCAAGTTTTAACAGTCGGTGGATTAAGTGGTAGTTATGGTGAAGCAAATACATCGGCATCAATATCAGTTTCTAGTGCTACAGTTTCTGTAACTAAAGCATCAACTGCAACATCAAGTGCAACAGTATCAGCTGTTAAGGCTACATCTGCAGGATCAAGCGCTACTTTATCTGATGGGTTTAAACAACAAGCTGATACATTTAAGGGGCAAGCAGAAGGATTTAAAGACCAATCAAGTGGTCATGCATCTTCTGGTAGTTCAAGTGCAACCGTATCTGATAGTAGAGCAACCGTATCAAATCAACAAGCAACAGTTTCTACAAACAAAGCCACATCTGCAGGATCAAGTGCAACCGTATCGGGTAATAAAGCCACATCTGCAGGATCAAGTGCAACTGTATCTGATAGTAGAGCAACTGTATCTAATGAACAAGCAACAATTTCTACAAATAAAGCTACATCTGCAGGATCAAGTGCAACCTTATCAAATGATGAAAGATTAAAATCAGCAGGACATGCATCTTCTGGTAGTTCAAGTTCTACGGTGGCAAGTAATAAAGCAACGAGTGCAGGATCAAGTGCAACTTTAGGTGCAAGTAGTGCAACAATATCTAATGAACAAGCAACAATTTCTACAAACAAAGCCACATCTGCAGGATCAAGTGCAACTTTAGGTGCAAGTAGTGCTACAGTTTCTGGACAAGAAGCCACAGCATCTTCAGGGTTCAAGGATCAAGCGAATACATTTCAAGGTCAAGCAGAAGGATTTAAAGACCAATCAAGTGGTCATGCATCTTCTGGTAGTTCAAGCGCAACTGTATCAGGTAATAAAGCCACATCTGCAGGGTCAAGTGCAACTTTAGGTGCAAGTAGTGCTACAGTTTCTACAACTAAGGCAACTGAATCTGGACAAAGTGCAACTACTTCTACACAGCAAGCAACAATTTCTACAAACAAAGCCACATCTGCAGGATCAAGTGCAACTTTAG
>ERZ1046148.1699-NODE-1699-length-10689-cov-4.666165_pt1 | contig 10689 bp, 3 predicted proteins | sample MGYA00383090_ERZ1046148 | MGnify/ENA primary metagenome ERZ1046148 (study PRJEB29581, sample SAMEA5548360) | metagenome | biome: marine; feature: coastal; material: water | depth 25 m | study: Short-term variability in the microbial, nano- and picoplankton...
CCAATGTTCATGATTTGTCCTTCAATTGACGTGGCGAGGTAATGTTCGCAACAGTTTCCTCCATAGGTTGCATCAAAGACAGCCCATGTGGTGTTGGTTGATTGATTGGTTCGCAGGTCTACGGTGACGAAGTTTGCCTCTAAGTCGTGAGATTGCGCATCGACTCGCTCATAACTTTCCCAAATTGAGGAGATGTCCTCATCCTCAACCGTTCCAGCACCATCGCCAAAACAACCCGCAAGCAGCATGGAACATACCAGTGCTAAACTCAACAAAGCCCGTTGCATGAATGTCCGTCCATGCGGCGTGATTTGAAGGCGTCGCTTTGAGGATAATGCTCAAAATGATGACAATTCCTTCTGAAGTCGGTTGAAACCTTCAGCAGTAAACGAACCCATCCAAGTCAAAGCTTCCCCGTCAATGCACAAGACCCAGGGGCGTATTCCACTGAGCGATTCCATAGTTTCTGCAATTGCTTCACCCTCTTCGAGAGCGAACTCATGCGGCTCGCTTGAGAGTAGAATGCCCTCAATTCCGTGCTCATTGAGTGCTTCTGCATTCACAACAGGGTACCCGGTACCTTTCGTTTCAAATTCGGGTACCTTGAAGCCAAGCGCTTGGATCATGCCTGCAGCGTAAGTTCCTGATTGAGCAGCCATGAGGGGCTCATGCCAAATCATGGGGACAACGGTTCCACGAGACACGGTTTTGTCCACCACGCTGAGGGCGGCCTCAACACGTTGAGCGAGCTCTTCTCCACGCGCTTCGCAGTTGATACGGGAAGCGAGTTCTCGTAACATCGCTGGGACCACAGTCGGGTGTTTGACATCACAGACAAAGGTAGAATACCCTTGTTCCACGCACCAATCATAAACTGCTTTTGGATTCTCATCACGGTCCAACACCACCAACGTTGGTTGGGCTGCTTTGATTTTTGAGAGTGTAGGTGTTTTGGTACCTCCAACAACGGGAACGTCCTTGACTTGGGCTGCCGGATGAATGCACCACGGCGTCCTCCCAACAATAGATGTGGAATCAAGACCCAGGTCAAACAGAGTAAGCGTTAGGCTTGGTACGAGCGAAACGACTCGCATGGGCATCCCTCAAACAACGGTAAAGTGGACAACGGTCCCATCAACTTCGAAACGTTCAGCACCAGCAGGAGGTGATGCCCCTTTGGAATGGAAGACGCACGCTGCGGTACGGGTTTCGGTGGCCACCCATTCTTCATCTGCAGCCATCATCGTAGGAGCATTCTCCATCCAAACTTCCAACTCAATGGTCGCCTCAAGTGCGAGGTCAAGCGTCTTGCGACGGGCTTGTACCCGGCGAGTGATGTCACGAGCCATTCCTTTTGAGAGAAGTTCAGGCGTGTCGTTCATGTCCAACACCAGACTCACGTGCGATGTTGTTTCACCGTGGGTAACCTCTACGGTCTGGGCGGCAAAACCTTCTCGTTCAACTCGCTTGACTTCAACGTCCGAACGCTCGATGGCGATGTCCATGATGGTCGCCGTTCCTGCGTCTATTTCAGCGAGAAGGCCCACAGGGTCCTCGCTTGATTTGATGGCGTTTGCGACATCGTTAACGTTAGCACGGGCCTTTGGAGCGAGTGCTCTGAAATTCGGAGCAAGTTCAATGCGTTGGAATCGGTCAAGGTCGTTTTCAACTTGAATGAATTCAACATTCAGTTCTTCTGCAAGCAAGTCGTGGAAGGCAGACAAATCAGGTCCAGCCACAATGAATCCTTTGGAACACGGCAGTCGTTGTCGGCGGTTGTTGTCAATGCGGACCCTTCGGCCGGCTTCTGCGAGCTCCCGTACCAAATTCATTGACGCCTCAAGTGCAGGGTCATGGAGCGGCAGGGATGCTGTGGCTTTGGCTGCTGCTTCGTCCCAATGGTCAGCAGTAGCTCCTTCAATTGTACCCGGTATTCCAAGCGGCCAATCGGATTGATGGACGGCTGAACCGGTTAGATTCCGATGAATGATGTCAACCATGAAAGGAGAAACCGGAGCGATCAGGCGGCACAGCGTTGTGAGCACTTCGTGGAGCGTGTGCTGGCAGGCCAACTTGTCTCCACTTTCTGCTTCATCCCACAGCCGGCGACGGCTTCGACGAACGTACCAATTTGAGAGGTCGTTGACGATGAAATCTTCCAAGTCCCGACACGCTTTGTGGAACTGCCAGTTGACGAAACCATCGTGGTATTCGGTGGCTACTGTGTTCAAACGTGATAGAACCCATCGGTCCAACTCCGGGCGTTGGGCTGGGTCGCTGCTGGATGATTCGGGGTCAAACCCGTCTAAAGCTGCGTAATCGGCATGGAACTTGTACACGTTCCACAGGGTGAGGAACATCTTTGCATAGGTTTCACGAACACCGTTTGAATCAAACTTCAAAGGATTCCATGGTGCACCAGCAGTGACCATGTACCAGCGTGTAGCGTCGGCTCCTTCACGATTGAAATGGTCCCAAGGGTCAACGATGTTTCCTCTGGACTTGGACATCTTCTTTCCTTCAGCGTCAAGAATCAATCCGAGTGAGAGGCAACGCTTGTACGCTTTACTGTCAAACACGGTTGTAGAGACGGCAAGAAGGGTGTAAAACCACCCTCGTGTTTGGTCAACACCTTCACAGATGTAGTCAACCGGGAATGATGCATCAAATTGTTCTCCGCCGTCAAAGGGATGATGCCATTGAGCAAACGAAGCACAGCCGGAGTCAAACCAACAGTCCATGACAAAGGGTTCTCTGTGCATGGGTTGGCCGTCGTCGGACAGAAGTGTGAAACCATCAACAATCGGTCGGTGAAGGTCAACATCATCGGGGCATTCGGGATTTTCAATACCTGCTGCGACCGCCTTTGCGACTTCCTCTTGGAGTTCCGCAATTGAACCGATGCACTTCATTTTGCCGTCTTCAGTTCGCCATACAGGTAGGGGAGTGCCCCAATAGCGCTCCCGGGAAATGGCCCAATCTTTGACGTTGCGAAGCCATTCACCGAATCGACCTTCTCCGACCCAATCGGGGGCCCATTCAACTTCGTCGTTGAATTCAAGGAGCCGTTCTTTGACTGCCGTCATCCGTACAAACCACGAATCCATGGCGTAGTAAAGCAAGGGGTGGTCGGTTCTCCAGCAGTGCGGGTAGTCGTGGGAGTACTCCTTCTCTCGGTAGAGCAATCCACTTTTCGGTCCTTTTCCGTTTGAACCGCCAGCTGCGCTGAGCAGACCGATGATGGTTGCATCGCAATCCTTGACGTAGATTCCATCCAATTCAGGGTGGGTCCCTTCGATAAAATTACCATCCATTCCCACCGTGTGATGGGCTGGGAGTCCGGCGTCCATCCCAAGATTGTAATCGTCCTCACCGTACATGACTGCGGTGTGGACGACACCAGTACCGTCAGTTGTTGTGACCCAATCCGCCTCTAGAACGGTCCAAGCGGTCATTGAGTCCTTGCGTGGTACGGCGTCAGGGAACAACGGTTCGTAAGAACGTCCAACCAGCGTGCTGCCTGGGAATTCTTCAATGATCTCAACATGGTGACGCAACACTTCCTTCATGAGGTCCTTGGCGAGAATGAGTTCTTCACCGATATCAGCGCCTCCAGACCCGGTCCATGACTCACCTGCTGCTTCTTTGACCCGACAGCGAACATAGGTCACTTCAGGTCCAACCGCTAGGCCGACGTTTCCAGGAAGGGTCCACGGAGTGGTGGTCCACGCCAAGATGGAAGCATCTTCGTCAGTTAATTTAAATTTCACATAAACTGATGGTTCCTCAACTTCCTTGTATCCCAAGGCGACTTCGTGACTTGAATATGAAGTGCCGGTCTGAGGGCAATATGGGAGAACTTTGTGACCCCGATAGAGGTAGCCTTTGTCAAACATTTGCTTGAGTGCCCACCAACACGACTCAACGTAATTGTTGTCAAGTGTGACGTAAGGGTTGTCCAAATCGACCCAATAAGCCATTCTTTCAGTCATCTCTCTCCAAGCAGCCTCGTACGTCCAAACAGATTCTCTGCAGGCCTGATTGAAGGCGTCCATACCGAATTGTTGGATGGCTTCGTTGCTCATGAGGTCAAGGCGTTTCTGGACTTCAATTTCCACAGGTAATCCGTGAGTGTCCCATCCTCCCTTTCGCTCAACCTTGAATCCCTCCATGGTCTTCCATCGGCAAACGAGATCTTTGTACGTTCGGGCGACGACGTGGTGGATGCCTGGTTTTCCATTTGCAGTAGGCGGTCCTTCTAAGAAAATGAACGGAGCTCCATCCTTACGATTTTGAATGGAGGAATCAAAGGCTTGTTCTGATTTCCATTGCTCCAACAGTTCGTTTTCCAAGCGAACAGCATCCAGTTCACCTGCTGCGGAGGGTTGAGCCATGCTCCTTCCACCCGAGAACTTGTTTTCAACCTCACTCCCAAAACACTTCATTTGATGCAAGTCTGAGACGGAATGGGTAAAAGGGATGTTTTGTTCGTAAACGGGCGTGGAAAGTAAACATTTTGAGGCGTATGTTTCAAGTCCTTGAATGCATACCGGAAGGCATGGCGGATAGGTCCACGAGGGGTCAAGCGTTGATTCTCGTCACATTGCTTCTGTTCAGCACTTGGGCTTCCACGCTTGTGTGGAATCCCTTATCCAGTGATGAGGTGGACCTTGACGAAGTCAATCCGAGTCACGTGGGTGCAGGTTCAAGTACTGATTTGACGGTTTCTTCAACCATGAATTCCAATCTGAAGTTGGATTTGGTCGCTGACGAACCGGTAACGAGTGCAGAATTGAATTTCAAACCAAAGACGCTCCCCACTCAATCGGGTTTCGTTTGGGAAGACTCAACCGACTGGGAACACTCGGACGCCATTGTCAACGGAACCTCTGTATCTGACGGCCGGCTCACTGCGTCATCCGCCGGAGAACTATGGGATTTCAACACCAACAACAACGGTTGGACCTTTTCCAACAACTTCGCTACGAGGGTCACCAGTCCCGCTTGCGGGTTTAACGGTTCCAGCGGAGGTTCGGTACGAACCTATGGCGGTTCAACCTACGCAACTTCACCCGTCATCAATCTTGCAGGAGGCGCTAACGTCCCCTTCCATGCTTGGGTCCACGAAGGTCGATCTGGATGCGGCGAAACACCGGACTCGAATGAAAACCTGCAGTTTCAATACAAAACAGCGGCTGGCGGGTGGACTGCATTCCGAACGTTCAACGGAGGCAGCCCCTCTACCAGTAATTTCCAGTACATGACAACCCTTCCAGCCGCAGCCCTCCATGCGAATTCCCAGTTTAGAATCCATCAAACCGGTGGTAGTGGAGGCAGCGGGACATGTTGCGACTTCTGGTTCGTTGATGACGTCCATATCGCAACCCCTCCAGAATCCAACTGGACAAGCCCGTCCCTTGGTCATGCAAACGGGGTGACTCAGCCACTGGCGGAAGACACCTATGCCCCATTCTTTATCGATGCAGAAATACCAACAGGGGCTTATCTTAATTGGTCCATTCTCGACAGTTCCGGAGAAGTTGTTCCTGGGATGAAAGGGACAAACCAAGCGACGATTCCAGTCGATCTCCTCGACTACACTGAAATCGACGAATTCCGCCTCCATCTGGAATTCACTGGGGCGCCAGCAGGAATTCCTATCGTCCACTCCATAACAGGCGATGGTGCCCGCATGGATTCGTTCCAAGAACCCCCAACTGAACGAGGTTGGGAACTTAACGGTTCAGTATTTATTGAAGATGTACCTGTTAACACTTCAGCAAGCGGCTGTGGCATAGATGACTCTTTTGCAGACATTCTGTCGTTCGCAAAATATCCCGTTTTCAATCTCAGCCAATCGTTCCAAGGGACCATGATTCTGAAATGCAACCCGCTTGGAATGCCCATTCGTGCTCAATGGTCCATTGTAGACAACAGCGGTACAACGGTGGCCTCGGGTACTTCTCAGACCAATCCTACCAACCGAGTCTCAAGTGCATACACCTCGTTCAATGTCTTCTCTTCACAACTCAACAACACCATTCCCAAGGATTACACCTTCCGTACCGTCTACGAAGTCCTTCGTCCAACATCGCCAGGCTACACTCAAGTGGCCTGGTCAAATGCTTCGTTTTCAACGGTTAATTGGACGGGGAGCGGCACAAGTCCACTCTTTGCAGCAAATCCATGCATATCCGACCCATCCCTTTCGTCAGTTGATGTCTTTGCAACTCAAGACAATTATTTCCGAGAAGAAACACTTGACATGGTCATCTTTGGGTCTTGTTATCCAAGCACTACCTTTTCAGCCACGCGAGCCTCTTGGGAAATTGTGAACCCCTCCGGTGGAGTTCTGCACTCCGGGCAAGTCTCCCGCAATTCGGCCAACCCCGTTGTAAGCCGGGCAATCAACGGTCTTTCACTGGCCAACGCACTTCCTGGAATCAACACCGTCAACGTGAACTTGGAAGCCTTCAACACCACCTCTTCCCAATGGTTTACCTTGGATACGAGCACGTTTGAAGTCAGGATTGATGAGCGAATATCGAACACCGTCTATGGCGATGGTTTTGATTCTGTAACTTCGCCATGGTTCCTTGGTAGTTCAACACTTTATGACATTGAGGTTGATGCCATTGCTACCAATGCACAATTCGAGATACGTCATCATCCGATGGATCCTTGGACGGTCGTCACATTACCACACAATCCGACAGTGGATGCTGAATCAGTGGGGCTCCAACTTCGTGTTTCCGCACTGCCTCCAGCCGACGGAAACATGAGCAATGCTTCATATTGGTACCTTGAAAGCACCGAAGTAGGCCTTTACGGCGGTCAAATCCCGTCCCAAGCAGGCCTGGACGTCAATCTTGATGGCCGCTTTGAATGGGGTAGGAGCGAACCTCGCGTGGGAAGTTGGGGCTCTCAAGACCGGTTTGGTAACGCCGAAGAACGAGCTGAAGTGACCCTGAGTGCGGGCTCACCCGCAGTGGTCAAGGCATTGGTGCCTTCGGATGATTTGACATCATTCAGTTTCAGCTATCTCGTGGAAAACGGCCAGATGAACGATGTCGCTCTCTTCGTTCAAAACACACCTATCGCCAATTATTCCTCATCCAACTCAGCTGACACTTTCGTATTGACAACAGGTGAATTCTCCGCCTTGGTCGAGGAACTGGGTACTGTTGGGAATACGATTTCTGTTGCAGGTACTGAATTCACAGAGGTTCGAATCGAATTGGCGGGGCAAGGAACAGCCATCCTTGGAGGATTGCGAGCCACCTACAATGCGTCACACCACTTCGTAGCCGATGCGGACTCACCCCTTGTCATGAATCTCAATCAAGCACGAACATCGGTGCCCAACATTGGTGGAATTCAATCGGTTCCATTGCCGTTCCTTGCAAGTGAGCGCGGTGGCTTGACCGTTGAGGTTGTTCAAGTGGCTACTTCAAGCGCAGTAACCCTGCAAAACGGTGAGATGCTTGATGTTCAAACCGTCCTCACGCCCAGCCATAAGTGGCAGACCATCAACACAGAATACGAAATTCTGGGGAGTTCAATTGCGCACCACAGACTGGATGTGTTCAGTTCGACCCACCAAGCCGTTTGGATTTTCCCAGCAGCAGGTGGTTCTCCTGCAGGGCTTCTTGATTCTAATTTGGTTGAACTTCACCCAACCATGCCGATTGAATCGATTGTAGACGGTACAACGGTGACTACGAACATCACGTTCCGATTGCGACCGATGTGGGACGATGAAATGCTGGTCACAGCGACATCGCGGGTGGTCCTCCAAAACAGTGTAATCGGCATTCCATTTTCACACACATGGGGCGACTTTAGCACGCAGGGTTATGAAAACGACCTTGAAATTAAATCTGTTGAATTCTCGAATCAATTCGGCCTCTTTACTGAAAACCGACAATATCTGAAAGGTGGCGAGCAAATGAATGTCTCCGTCAACATTGGATTTGAGGGACTTTCAACAGACGAAGCGTTCCAAGACGGTGATGCGAAATTGACCCTCTATCGTGATGGAAACGAACTCTTGAACACGACCTCACTGGATGGAACCTATTGGAATACAACGCTCAACATTCCGTTCACGTATGCCGATGTGACTTGGACGGTTGGTTTCGAAGCCCTCAATGGCTCAACCATCATTGAACCTGCCGAAGTGTCTCGTATGTTCACCGTGGATTCGGTAAAACCGCGTGTGATGTCTTCTTCCGTTGAACGGTTTGACCACCGCACCCCAAGTCCAACCCAAGTTCTGCAAGTTACCATCACCGACCAACCCGTTCTACCAACCGATGTGAACGCTATGGTCTGGAAAGAATGGGTTGACGATGCAAACCTCAACGGATGGCCTGAAGAGAGTGAATACAATTCACAGTCCCTGCTTCTGCCGAGTGATTTGACGTCAATTACCGGTGTTTACACGCTCATGCTTGACGACACCGCAGCGAGTCTGGGACAGAAAGTTGCAGTCTACATTGAAGGGACCGACCCGTCTGGCTATTCGATTCTTGATGGGGGGAACTCAGATGAAGGTCAACAACTCTTCGTTTACCAGCTCGCTGTTGACGGAGCACCTTCGCTCGCGGCTGATGCATTCGCATGGCAGGGTGGCCGAAAAGCATGGCTTCACCCAGCACAATCCTATGAATTGGACATCCAAATTACCGAACCCAACGGTGGCTCTGACCTTGCGATCGTAGAAGTCCAACTCGCCCAGAATCAAGGCAGTGATGCCATGTCCATCGTGTGGGATTTCAATACCGGCAACTGTACCACAGAATCGCTACACTTATTCATTTCAGATTGCGAGATGATGGGTGCAAATGGTCCTGCAAGTCCGTTTGAAAAGGACATGTTGTTGAATGTTGAACTGCAGTTCGGATGGAACACGCCCGATTTGGGCGATAACCGCCGTGAACCTTCAATTCGAGTAGTTGACCGAGCGGGACAAGAGTCCGTGAAAACATTCCCTGAACACCGATGGCGTTTCTCTGCTGGTTTGGGTGTACCTGATGAAACCGTCAATCTCTTCTTGACCTCTGGTTCCTTCCTCGGTGATGGCGCTCGTGTAACGCCATTGACTCAAATGGAAGTATCTGGGGCGCTGGAGTTTGTCGAGACCCACACGATTCCAGAATTCAACTGCGATGTTGAAGTTCTCTTTGCTGGACAAACGGCTCGAGCAACGGCGATTGATGGTATTTGGTCGGTTGAATTACAGGCGCCTGTAGTGTCAGGCTCGTTCTCATTAACATGGGATGTGGCTTGCCTTGAAGGACAAGGCGTGGACCTCACCGATAAGGAAAATTCAGTCCGTTGGATTCGAGTTGATGGAACCGGTCCAGAGCCGATTGAAGTCCTCTCGCCCCGGCCTTTGGCTATCCTTGGTGGGGAAGACCATGAAGTCCGTGTTGTTCTCCAAGAATTGGGTGGCTTAGACGTCCAATCGTTGGAGTTGGTTTGGCGTGTTGAAGACTTCCTCACCGGCGATACACTTCGTTCAGGGCGCGTTCCGATGAGTCTGCTTGGAGACGAAATCGATGGTAATTATTTGGAGGTTTATGCCAACATGGACCTGACTGAAATCACCAACGAGATGATGCTGGACCGAATGATTGTGTCCATTCGAATCGATGGTCGTGACCTTGCTGGCAACGAAGTTCTCAGTATTGGAGGAGAACCGAGTGGCCTCATGATTTCTACCTGGAACATGGAATGGCTCCAACCGAAATTCGAACTTTCACCGTCCGCATTGTCTTATTCACGGCTGTTGATTGATGTTGGTGAAACAACATCTGTTCAGCTAGAGGTTGAGAACACAGGTTCCCTCGCTGGCTCAATCGACGTCATCTTTGAGTCGGTTGAGTTTGATGGAACTCGTGAGTTGATTCAACGTACGTCCGTCACTGCTGAAGCAGGTGGTATTGGACTTGTAACCTTGGACTGGGGACCAACAACTCCAGGTGTTCAATGGGTCGTTGCAACGCTCGATAATGGCGCAACCAGCAGTGGCCCCACCGTGGACGTCCGTGCTGCAGTAGAACCATCCTTGGGAGAGAAAGTCTTCGGGGACGTGAATCCCATTATCGGAACCATTACCGGTCTCCTCTTCTTTTCCGTGATCATTACCCTGTTGGTCATGATGAAGCGCATGACTGTAAATCAAGGTTCAAAGATAGCGTACGATTGGGACGAATACTCCTCGGAACTTGAGGACGATGAAGAGGATGACTATGAGGACGATACAGATGCTGATGATGTCCAACAATCCGCTGAAAGCCCTGAAACCGACTGGGTCAAAGGTGCAGATGGTTACTGGTGGTATCACGATAAGGCAACGAATGAATGGTGGTACAAAGACGCTGATGGCGAAATTGTCAAACATCCTTGATTTGAGGTGAATGTATGAGCATCATCGCACTGTTGCAAATGGATGCTACCGTAGGCGACTTGGACGGTAACGCCACTCGCCTATCTCGGCTTGCTCTACAGGCTCACGAAGAAGGGGCAACCGTTGGTATTTCGACCGAATTGGCCGTATGCGGATATCCACCTCGTGACCTTTTGCTTGAACAGGATTTCGTTCAACGGTCGTTGGATACGGCTCTTGACCTCGCAGCCCCCATGCCTTTGCTGGTCGGGACACCAATTCCCCCTGCTGATGCC
>ERZ1046148.1700-NODE-1700-length-10683-cov-4.384927_pt1 | contig 10683 bp, 8 predicted proteins | sample MGYA00383090_ERZ1046148 | MGnify/ENA primary metagenome ERZ1046148 (study PRJEB29581, sample SAMEA5548360) | metagenome | biome: marine; feature: coastal; material: water | depth 25 m | study: Short-term variability in the microbial, nano- and picoplankton...
AACCACAATTACCTGAAATGTATGATTTTTGAAGAAGTATAGTTCCTACACCGTGGGTTGCTAAAGAAGCACAATCAAGGTTTACTTAAATATTGTATATCATACATCAACAGAACACTTTCAATATTGGCTTGAGCTGTTTACTAAAACAGATAATAAATTGTTCGAAGGATAAAAAATACAAATAGCACTTAACAAAGAGAACTCAATATGAAACGTTATTAAAATATTAATTAGCGAATCAAAAAAAAGAATGTTAAAGCTCCTTTTTTAATCTTTGAATATCCTTTTTCATACCCTCTTCTATGTCTTCATCAAGGTTCATACTAACGACTTTGACAATTGGATTATTACTTATTTTCCAAACCTTCTCATATTCGAGAACCGTTCCATTATTTTTAGCTGAAGCTTTAAATTTGATTACTGCCATTTCATCATCTTCTCGTTTGTAAACAATTTCCAATCCGTTTATCTTATCAATTGTTAAATATCTAAACGTATGTAAATCTCCTTGAAAGCCTTCGTACTGTATACCTCCATCTTCTTTTAAGTAGTTAACTTTAAATTCCTGACTTCCGTCTAACCATTTCTGAAAGTTTTTCGGATCCTTTAAAAAAGCATAAACCGAATCAACCTTGTTATTAAGTACATACGACTTCGAGACTCGAACTTCTGATCCTACAAAAAAAGAGACCACAAATAATATTACTATAGCTGAACCTATAGCGATTAAAATGCCTTTTACGTGTTGTTTTAATTCCATTACATTCCTGGTATATTCGGTAAAACACCTTGCATTGCTGACGCTCCTTCTGCTTGAGAAACTTTATCTGCACTTTCTAAACCTCTATTTACTGCCAACAAAAACAATTCCTCAATATCCTCCTTATCCCCATCATCAATAATCATTTGTGGAATTTCGACATTAGTAACGACTTTGTTTCCATTTACAGTCACCTTAACACCTTGAGCGGAACCTATAACTGTTATTCCGTCCAACTTGGTTTTAACGTCTTCCATCTTTTGTTGCGCTTCTTGCAACTTACCCATCATATCTCCAAACATAACTTAAACTTTAAAAAAGTGATTGCTGTCCTGCTTTCTCTGGTGCATCAACTATTGTTAATTCAATATTATACCCCGTAAATCTACGAAGATTAATCACTACTCCTCCTTTAAATAATAAATACTGTCCACGAATACCTACTAAAACACCTCCAACGTCTGGTGTTTTGTCAAAATTCATACTTTTCACCTTCACAGGATATTCGTTTACAGGGTAATTAATTTCACAAACTTCATCATCCTCAGAAATAAAATCTTGTAATTCCTCGGGTAAATACTCAATTAACTCATCCTTCGATTCCAATAAATCGATGTCTTCATTTCTTTCATCCTTGAGCATTCGCTGCCAATTGGTTTTATCCGAGATATATTCTTTTAAAGCGACTTCTATTAATCCTGAAGTATAACGATCGGGAACATCTGCTAACTTAATAGTTTTCCAAGCACCTTGATCAATCCATCTTGTATTTTCATTTCCAGAACTAGTAATTCCTACTTTAACAGCAGATGTTAAAGCTAAATATACAGTATGATCTTTTACGTGATTTTTTTGTTCCCACTCAGCATCTCTTCCCTTTCCCTCATGACCGCGGCAAAGCTCTGGTCGAATTATGCATTCAGAGTTTTCAGGAGCAGTTGAAAAACATGAATAGCAAAAACCTGAAAACGACTTTTTAGTTGCACGATGGCAAAGAGCACAATTAATTTTACCTGTAAATGATAATTGGATTTTCTTACCAATTAAATCATTCATATAAACTTCACCATCTTCAACAGCAAGCCAATAATCCACAGGATTATTTAACTCCACTCTCATTTTTCTTAAATGTGATTTATACATTATAATGACATTAATCCTTCAATATGAGAAAGTGATTTATATTTATCGATAATCTGATCGGCACTAATTGCCATAACAACAGCTGTGAAACTAACATATTTACCTTTACTTGATGACTTAGTGTTAATTTCAGCGTCTTGAAAATGAGGTTTTAAATCAGGGATTTTATCCAACGAAGTAATGAATTTATACATATACTTACAAGGGAATTCTAGATTTTCTAATTTTTCTCTTAATCCTTTATAATCGTCCACTTTGTAATAATTTTGTTAAAATTCTTGATTTTTGATCGCTTCTCCTAATTCCAAAACTACCTTTTTTATTACATTGTATTCATCTTTTGTAATACAATATGGAGGCACTAAATAAACTGTGTTCCCTAATGGACGAAGTAAAACCTCTTTACTTAAAAAGAAGTCGTAAAGTTTGTTTCGAATTGGATTAAAGTATGAATCTTCTTCTTCTGTTTTCACTTCGAAAGCTAAAATAGTTCCCTTTTGACGAATATTTTCAAAACAATCAAACACTTCTAATTCACTTTTAAATGAAGTATGAAAACCCATTAATTGTTCTATGTTACTCCTAGTTTCTGGTTTATCAAATAAATCCAAACTTGCACAGGCTGCTGAGCATGCCAATGGATTACCTGTATAGGAATGTCCATGTGAAAACATCTTTAGTTTATCATCCGAATAGAAAGCGTCGTATATATCCTGAGTACATACTGTTAAGCCAAGCGTCATTGTACCGCCAGTCAATCCTTTGGACATACAAATCAAATCGGGCAATACTTTTGTTCCTTGATAAGAAAAGAAATCTCCAGCTCTATAAAAACCAGTAAACACCTCATCTGCAATAGTTAATATCCCATGTGCTTTACAAATCGCACAAAGCTTTTCCAATAATTCATTAGAATACATAACCATTCCAGCAGTTCCCATTACCAATGGTTCAAATGCAAAAGCGGCAATGTCATCATTCTTTACGTAACTTTTTAATTGTTTAATTATATGAGCTTCATTCTTTCCATTTGGAGCATCTAAATGGTACACATCAAAAAGGTTTGGTTCAAATGCAGCCGTGAAACTACCTCTTCCACCTGTACTCATAACTCCAAAAGTATCGCCATGATAACTATCTTGAAAAGCGATAATTTTATTTTTGATTTCACCTTTATTGTGAAAATATTGCATGGCCATTTTTAGCGCCACTTCATTTGAAGTTGAGCCATTATCTGAAAAGAAGACTTTTGAATAATTATCTCCTACCTTATCTAAAATTCTTTCGCTTAACTCTAGCGCTTTCGGATGGGTAAAACCTGCAAAAATAACATGTTCCATCGTTAATGCTTGTTTATAAATAGCATCAGCTAAGTACTTATTAGAGTGCCCATGAACATTTGTCCACCAAGAACTAATTCCATCTAGTATATTTCTCCCGTCTTCAGCTTTTAACCAAACACCTTTTGCTGATACAATTGGAACATTAGCTGGTGCTAACTTCTCTTGAGTAAACGGATGCCAAATCAAATGATCTTTCTCTTGTAACATAAACTAAGTAAATTGTTACAAACATCGATATTGAAATGAAGAAAAACGACTTTTAATCAATGATTTTATCAATAGTGGACCAAAAAGTTTTAAGATTATATGTCGTAAATTGTTTTTCTACGAAAAATGGGATCTTACCTTTCACGATGAATTCACTTCTTAACTCCTGTAAAAATTCTTTTTTTGAATAAAAAACAAGCTGATCACCACGTTCAATTGCGATGACGAAAACCTTATTGTTTCTAATCTCGATACCTCCATCGAGTCCTACATCAAAATAAATTAACTCATTTTGAATTGGATAATAAACATAAATATGACTAGGGAATACCTCCCCAACTCTCGACTTCAAATCTAACCTAACATTTGTAATTACAGGGTTTATTAGGTTTTTTTTCACTTGAATGCTCGCTTCTTTTAAATAAGAAACCTCACGAACACTAGCACTTACTTTAACAGAAACCTGATTAACATTCATGGTATCCAATGGTGAGTGTTTTTCATTGATGTAATAGGTTTTATAATTCAGCCAACCATCCCTACTCATTTTCTGCTCAAAACTACACATGTAGCCTTTTAGTTTTTTCCAACTATAATTATCCCATTTTGTTTGTCGCAATTTGTTTTTTTCCTTCGCTCTTCTTAAATCAAGATCAAACCGTTCCGATCTTAACTCAAGTCGGCGTTCATACATGAGGAATTTTTTGGAATAATAAAGTTTAGCGTGTTTCAAACTCGATTGTGGATTTACATAGCGAGGGTAAGCAGGTATTTTTTTAATTCCTCCTCCTTTTAAGACAATAAAGAAAGTCTCGTTTACATCATCAAACTCTAAATAAATATCTTTCCATTTTTTATTTCTTACATAATCTTGGTAGAATTGTTTTTTTGATTTTGCACCAACATAAACCCAAAGCATTCCTGTAAAGGCTTTTAGCTCGGGATATAAATTCCCTTGAGGGCAAATACTAAAAGCGATTTCTCCTTTTTTGGTTTTATACCTTGGGTAATTCACGTTCTTCTTCAAAAAGTTCTTATTATGCAACATTAATCCAACGCCTTCATAACTCCCATCAGCAAGTAGTTTTTCTGAATAGCTATAATTTAAATCCGAAAGTCTTTCGAAAAAGCTTATTGAATCAAACTCACTATAATTGTTTCGCTTATTAAACAAAGAATGGTATTTTTTAATAGCTCTATTACAGTTTTGATATTTAGAGAGCATTGAGGGTTTAAAATCCACTCCAAAATTTGCTGACTCCTGTTTCTTATTTAAGCCGTTTATAACTTCCATATTTCTTTTGTTGTCAATTACTGCATTAGGGAAAATAGACTTTAATTGAGTCGATACTTCTTCACCTACCTCATCAACAGAAACATATTTAATATTCAATCCTTTTAGTTTTGAAAGTTCCGAATTGATGTCCAAAAATATATTATCCTCTGATTTAAATGACTCTAAACTATCCAACTCGGATATTGACGTTGGTAAATCAACAAGATAGTTTTTTCGAATATCCAGAACCTTTAGTTGCTTTAACTCTTTAATGCTTTCAGGAATTTCGGAAAGACTATTTAAAGGAATTGACAATTCCTCCAATCCGCTTCCTCCTAAATCATCAACTAATTTTTCATAATTTAGATTTTCGTTACCTGAAATATGTAAACTCCTTAATGTCTTTATTTTTTTTAATGAACTCGGCACCTCTTTTAGCTTATTATCTATTAATGATATTTTCTCTAGACTATCAAGTCCTGAAAGTTTTTTAAATAAATCATCATAATCTAATTGCTTATTTCCCACAATTGAAATCACTCTTAATCCAGAATTCTCTTTTAGCTTCTTAGGAACCTTTGTTAATCCGTCATTATAAAATAACTCCAATCCCTTCAGTTTTTTGTGTTTTGATAAAGCATCAAATAAATCATCCCAATGTTCTCCTGGTTTATAACCTGTTATTCTGAGGTATTCTAAATCGTCACAATGTTTTAAAAAACCCTTCAGTAAGACGACATTATCGTTTGTGGCATAAATTGTATATCGATTTGTTTTCCCACATTTACAATCTTCCTTTAAGAGCTTATACTCTTGTCCGATAACTGGAGCTAAGAAAATAAAAATTGACGCTATAAAAAACTGCACTTTTAACATAAAAAATTATTAACTCCGAATAAATAATAATGAGATTTTAAAAATTAGATACATTTTATTTGTAACCATTTTTTTAATTTGCATTGTATTAATAAATTTAGCTAATTATTACATAAACATTGTTTAAGAAAAAGGAAAAAATATCAGAGGAAAAGTTAATTATCCTAGCGAAGAGAGATCGTAAGAATTTCAGGTACTTATACACGAAATACTACGAGCTTATATTCCTATTCCTCCTAAGAAGAACCGAAAACGAAAATCTTGCTCAAGATATAACACAGCAAACTTTTATTAAAGCAATGTTAAATATTGAAAAGTTTGAATTTAAAGGATTTCCATTCTCTTCTTGGTTATATCGAATTAGTTTAAATGAATTAAACCTTCATTACCGAGAAACAAAAAAGAAAAGATGTATTAGTATCGATCAAAGCGAGCTTCCTGAATTAGCGGAAGAATTGCCAAGTGAAGCTAAACATCTTTCTAATGAGGATTTAATTAAATCTCTAAATGGACTAACAGACGGTGAAGTCACTTTAATTGAAATGAAGTATTTCGAAAAAAGGAGTCATAAAGAAATTAGTGAAATTTTGGGTATAACTGTAGCAAATGCAAAAGTAAAACTACACCGAGTTATAAAAAAGATGAGAAAAAGAATTGAAGTAAAATAATCAATTTGATTATACGTAATTTTAAGAAGTAAAATGAGTGACGATAATAAATATGACGTTAAACTAAATCCTAAAAAGCCTAATAAGGAAGATATTAAGGCTAGAATGGATTTTGAGGGTGCTTATAAGGCATATACTCATAAAGTTTACCGTACTCCTTGGAGTAGGTTCCAAAGACATGCGTCCAAGAATAATAAAACAATGATGTTTATTATTCTTATTATAGTTGTAGGATCTTTATTATTTATTGAGGAAGAAGAGTCCAACAATCCACCTAAAGATGTGAAGACAGAGCAAGTAGATAGCTTAAAATCGCCACTTAAATTGAATGAATAATCTTTAAAAGACAAAAAAAGCACCGGTTTTAGCAATCCTTTTTTGTCTTTTTTCTTTTTATCTAAGCATTGTTATAGTCCCAATTCTAGATTTTGACTCTACGCCTCCACTTATGTTAACATAGGTATATTTTAAATGATAAACATAAACATCTTGTTGAACCTCTCTAGCATATCTCATATGGGTACCATCCCAGAATTCACCTAATGAATGTCCTTCCCAAATCAACTCTCCCCATCTATTATAAACTAGAACTTCAACAGTTTGGATACTTCTACCTTTAATTATCCACTTCTCATTTAATCCATCTCCATCGGGTGTAAATGAATTTGATAACCAAACATGTGAAGGACAATCTTCCTGAACTTTCACCCAGTCTCTTCTAGTACACCCAACCTGATTAGTGATATCGACTACATAAGTTCCTGGAGCATCAATATCTATCAACTGTGTTGTTTCCATGGTACTCCATAAGTAAGAATCACCAACTCTTCCTGGATTTAAACTTAAACCGTTTAGTTCGTCTTCAAAACAAACAACAGTATCATTTCCTAATCTACTTTCAGGCAAAGAATGAACAGTTACATTCACTTCACCTTGATCTGCGCAGGTTCCGTTTGTTACCTGTAAACTGTATATTCCAGACTCCTCTACAGTAATACTTGTTGAAACTTCATTTGTACTCCATTCAAAGTCATAACTAGGGTCAACCTCTGGACTTAAAAGCGTAATTACATCACCTTCACAAATGCTTGTGTCTGGTCCTAAATCTACACTTGGCACTTCTAAAAAGGTGAAAATAACAGTATCTTTTGCCGAACACTTTGTTAATACATCTGTTACAATTACGGTATATTCCCCCGTAGTTTTAACGTCTATTGATCCTGATAATGCTGAACTTCCTCCAGCCCATTGATTAACATAACCTACATCATCAAATCCAGTTGCTAAGGGGAATGTTTCTCCTTCGCAAAGCAGTTGATTATTTGGCAAATTAACAGTAGGTGGTGTGTTCACTTTTAAATAAACACTAGCTGTATCAAAACAGCCTGTAGCATCATTGGTAACTGTCACATTGTATCTATTTTCTTTTGTTACAATGATTGTTTTACTTGTTTCACCAGTACTCCATTTAGTACTTACTCCACTTAAACCATGATCTAAAACTCTATCTTCTCCTAAACAAATCGACCCTGCAGATAATTGAGGATCTGGAATTGAATTTACAACCAAATTAATTGTTGTATCTCCAGCACAACCTTCATCACTTGTAACACTTAAACTGATCGACCCAGCATCATTTTCACTAACTGAGGTAAATGCTAAATCATTTCCTGTTGATCCGCCAAACCATGCAAATGCATAACCTAAAGATGGATATCCAGAAACAAATGTAATGTCCTCTCCTGCACAAACTGCAGTATCTTTTAAACTTATTGGAAGGTTATTATCTACTCTTACACTACTTGTATCGTTAGAAATACAACCAAACTCGTTTGTGAAACTTAAAATAACTTCAACTCGGTCTCCATCTAGTCTATTATCCACAGTATAACTCGTACCTGTTGAATTATCAATCAACCATTCCCAATTTGCACCAACAACTCCCTGAAGATCAACAGGTACGTTTAACGTAGCACTTCCCGCAGGACAAATCGATGTATCCAATGCGATACTATAAGTCGTCCCATCTTCTTCCGCCACAGAGATCGTATCTGCATATATGCAACCATTTGTATCAACTACACCTAAGGCGTAAGTTCCTGTGGCAGTAACATTTTGAATCTCACTAGTTCCTATCGAAATCATATTTGTTAAATCAACCCATTGATATGAGACAAATACTCCTCCGCTTAATGTTATAGTTGGCTCAGTTCCTTTACAGATAAAAGTATCCGTCCCTAAATCCACACTTGGTAAATCGTTAACTGTTAACATTACTGAGTCTCTAAAAGTACAACCTGCACTATCAACTTCCAACCAATAAACTCCATCTTGACCGGTAGATAATGAAAGTCCAGTTGTAAAATCATTCCAACCTATTACGGTTACATCACTTCTACCAGAAACCATGGAAAAATTCACCTCAGCATCCCCAAAACAAATTTCTTGATCGTCACCTAAGTCTATTTCTAAAGGATTTAACTCAGTAATTGTAATCGTGTCCCTTCCCTCACAACCACCTGCATCAGCAACTCGAACAGTAACTGTTCCCTCACCTGTGGTAAATACTTGTGTTCCTGTTATCCCTGCGTTATTCCAATCAAACGTAAAACCTGATCCAAAGCCAGCATCTAAATCTATTGTTGTTCCAATACAAATCTCACGGTCACCTCCTAAATCAACTGTTAATTCTGTTGCTACTTTTAAATGAACAGTGTCCGAATCACTACAATTGTTTTCCGTGACAATTATATAATAATCACCTTCATCTCCATTCCCTTTCTGGATAGATTGACTTGATTCCCCACTACTCCAATTAAAATCTGCACCAGGATTTCCAGCATCAAAAGTAACATCCGGAGAAGTTGCACAAATTGTAACCGTATCAGCACCTAGATCAACTTGAGGAGATTGACTAATTGTGACGTTAATTGTATCTTCTGCAAAACAACCTGAAGCATCCTCTACTGTAACAATATACTCTCCAGTAGTATTTACAGTAATGTCTCGAGATAAAGATCCGTTATTCCAAGTATAGCTTGAGAAGCCTAATCCTGCATCCAGTTGTAAATATCCTAAGTTAGAACACAAAGTAGTGTCTGAACCTAAATCCAAAACAACATCTCCTAAAACAGTAACTGTTATAGAATCTCTTGTAGAACAACCAGCAAACGTTACCTCAACTTTGTATTCAGCAGTTGAATCTACGTTGATTGTTTGAATTGTTTCTCCTAAAGGTTCCCAAAGATAGTCTGCTCCAATATTTTCAGCATCTAACGTTAATGCACCTAAAGCAGCACATACTGAAGTATCGTTTCCTAAATCAATAATTGGAGATGTTCCAATGGTAATATTAATCGTATCAGAACCAACGCAACCGAATACATCCTCAACATCTACAAAATACTTTCCTGAAGTGGCTACTAATAATGTTTGAGTAGTTAAAGTATTATCTCCATTCCAAATAACAGATGTAAACCCAGTCCCTACATCTAGAGTTAAATCTTCATCACATATTGCAGTATCACTTCCTAACTCTAAAAGGGCAATTCCTTCAACAGTAACTACAACAGTGTCAGTGTCTGAACAAGTTCCAACCGAAGCAATTGCCCAATACTCACCAGTTTCTATAACATTAAAAGTAGTATCTACTGATCCATCTTTCCATTCGTACTTCCCGTCTAAATTAAAGGCATCTAAAACAAAGGCTCCGTTTGCAGCACATACTGTTGTGTCATTTCCTAAATCAACAGTTGGAATAACCCCAACTGTGATACTTAATTCTAGAGAATCTGCACCACATGAATTATCTCCAACGACTGTTAAAACTCCATCAGTTGCGTTATCAGCAAAATCCAATGTTGCAGTAGAATCTAAAGGTATTGGATTGAAGGTTAAACCTGTTCCTGAATAATTCCAAGTATAAAATGTTGCACTTACAGCTGTTGAAACTTCAATTAAAACCCCCTTAGCTCCTGCACAAATGATTGTATCACCGTCTTTAAATGAAGGAGCATTGGGTACTATTTGCTTGATAAATTCAATCGTATCTGAATACACATGACAATCTGTATTTCCTGCATCTGCATCATCGCTTACTAAAACGTAATACTCACCTGCATCCGAAATCACAAACTCACCTGTTGTATTAGTAGGTGTTTGAGCAACGTCATTAAAGTACAATTCATATAAAAACATCCCTGCATCATTACCGTCTAACTTTACATAAAGCGTTGAATCGGTACAGGATATTACAGTATCTGTTAAACCTACGTCATTATTGTTAATTAGGGTAACCTTACCTGGGTTTGCACAAATAGATCCACAACTTATATCTCCCGGCACAATCACAGAATCTTTTAAGATACATTGTGGGTTCTCTGTATTTGTTGCTGTTACAGTATAAAC
>ERZ1046148.1702-NODE-1702-length-10682-cov-3.737367_pt1 | contig 10682 bp, 10 predicted proteins | sample MGYA00383090_ERZ1046148 | MGnify/ENA primary metagenome ERZ1046148 (study PRJEB29581, sample SAMEA5548360) | metagenome | biome: marine; feature: coastal; material: water | depth 25 m | study: Short-term variability in the microbial, nano- and picoplankton...
TATAAAAATGAGAATTCCACGAAATCGTAAAATCATATATTTTGTTTTAGGTATTCTTGGAACTATTTTTGTAAATATGATCCGAATATTTTCATTATCTGTTTATGCACTAAAAGTAACCACTGATCCTGAAGCTTGGGAAGAATTTCATTCTGTAGCTGGAGAAATAATGTTCCTTCCTTGGTTATTCATATTCTTACTGGTTGTTACTGCAGTTGAAACAAAAAGACTCAAGAAATTAGAATCTAAAGATACATCTAAAAATAATTTGTAATATTACTTTGACCTTCAACGTCTGAAAACTCTGAAATCCTAACTCCAATTCTTCTAACTAACATCACTTGTTCACACAATGCTTCTTCTAACAATTGACTTGTAACTTTTTTCAATTCCATTTCATCATTTACTGGATTTTTTAGCATTCTTGATTTAGTTTTTGTTGATAAATCTTCATTCACAAATTGAATTCCAATTGAGCGATACATCTTATTATTTTCAATTGCTATCTTGTTTAATTGAGTGCATAATTCAATCATATTTTCTCGTAGAAATTCAAGTTCTTTAGAATTTTTCTTTAAAGTAACAATTTTACTAAATTGAATTGTTGGAGGTCTTTCTTTGACTATTTCTGTATCTATTCCTTTTGCCGAATTGAAAATATATCCTCCAGTTTTTCTTCCAAATATTTTATTTAAATCAAAAACATCAATTTTTCTTAATTCTTCTATTGTATGGACATTCATTTGCATGAACACATTTTCTGTTTTTTTTCCTATCCCTGGAATTTCTCTAATTTTAAGTGGTGATAAAAATTCCTCAACTTGTTCTGGTTTTACTGTTGTCAATCCATCAGGTTTTTTATAATCTGAAGCAATTTTTGATAGTAATTTGTTTGGAGTAATTCCAACAGAACATGTAAGTTTGAGACTATTTCTTATTTCATTTTTTAATTGTTGTGCTAAATGTTCTGCATTATGAAAATCTATTTCTGTTTTTTTTGTAACGTCTAGATATGCTTCATCTCTACCAACATATTCAAACACATCTGCATACTTTTCAATTATTTCCATTGCTTTTGATGACATGTCCGAATAATAGTCAAAATCTGCTGGCAAAAATACTGCATCTTCTTCTTTTAGTTTATTTTTTGCAAGCATGATTGGTATGCCAGATTTTACCCCAAATTTTCTTGCATTATAATTTGCAGTAGCTATAGCGCCACTGTCTCCTCCCCTATCTGAAAATATACAAACTGCAACACATTTTCCTTTAATTTTGGAATTTCTTATTTCTTCGCACTGTGCATAAAAATAGTCAAAATCAACGTGAAATACAATTCGTTTTTCCATATTTTGTTTTAAAATTCAATTCTTATTACAATTACGTAATTTTATATCTGAATCTGAACTAGTCATCATTGATGGATTCCGCAATTGAAGTAAATGATGATGGCGTTAAGGTAAATCCTGAAATTATGGAAAATGAAAAATTCTATCATTGCATTTTCAAGGATAAAGTGATTTTAGTCTTTAAGGATCACCAAGAATTTTTGAATTGTTTTGAAATTGAAGAAAAAGAAATAGTAGACAAAATCAAATCTTCGCAAGCCGATGATGTGCATTCTATACTTGAATCTTATATTGAAAAAGAGAAGCTTAAAAAACAATAAACTTGTCTTACTGTAATAATGAGTTCAAATTCTGATGCATCTGACATTCTTGATGAAATATTAGAAGATTCAAAAAAACCTGAAAACTCCCCAGAACCTGCAAGTACACCAGAACCTGCAAGTACGCCAGAACCTGAAACAAAATCATCAAAAAAACCATTTAGCCCAGACGAAAAACCTACGCGAAAATTAATTTTGGTAGGTGTGAAACCTTTGGTCACATATGTGAATTCAACATTAACACAATTATCGACTTTACCTACTGTGACAATTAAGGCGAGAGGTCAACGTATTACTCAGGCTGTAGATGTATCCCAATTCATTATGAAACGTATGCATTCTATTGGTTATAGAATATCTGATGTAAGAATTTCATCTGATGCACTAGAATCTAGAGATGGAAAAACTCGAAATGTTTCCACCATTGAAATTGATATCTCAAAATAATCGTTATAATTTGAATAGAAATTCTATTCCAAAGTAGATTAAAACTACACTCAATCCTATAATTATAATTTTAAAATTTCTTTTTGATAGATAATTTTTTGCTCTTGAAGAAAAGGCGGCGATGGTAAATAACCATGCATAATCCATCCAAATATGAAATAAAAATAAAATCACAATTCCAATAATTCCAAAAATTTGTATTGATTCTGAAATTAGTACTAAACCAATTGTTAACCACCAAATAATAAAAAATGGGTTTAACGCACTAAGAAGAATTCCAGCTACGAATGGTCCTTGACCTGGCTTTGTTTCTAAACTAAATTTCTGTTTTGTTACTGTTCTAATTTGTAACAATGCAAATCCAAATAGTCCAATTGCACCTAATATTGTAATTAAAGTTCTAACCTCTGGAATATTTTCAATTGAAAAAAATCCTACTCCTAACAAAAGTATTAGTGGAAATTCTACGATGGTATGTCCTACTGCAATTTTTATCCCAGAAATTTTCCCTTCACGTAATCCATACAATACATTTGCTGCAAATAATGGGCCTGGTGACATTACACCTGATGCAGAAATTATTATAACTAATCCTAAAAAACCAAATATCTCTTGCATATTGAATTAAATTTAATGTAGATATTAACGATAGATATGGTCGCCTAAATCTTTTGTATTTTGTGTTGCTTGTTGTAGCTGTTCTTCAATAATCTTTGATTCATTTTCTAGTTTTGTTAAGTTACAAGATATACCTGGGATAATTTTAGAAAATGTTTCACATAAATTTGCTGTAGCCTTGAAATCAGGAATCTCTTTATTTGAACTTACTAACAATACAATAACATCTAGTCCTCGGGTTGCTCCTTCATTCAATAATATTCCTGATATGCCTGGAATTGTCGCATGATCTACCATTGTAATTCCACTTTCAACAAGTTTTCCTCTGGCATTTCCTGTTGATGCAACACCAAACACATCTAACTCATTTGATCCTTTTACTGTAATGCTACTAACAATAGTTGAACATTTTTTCTCCTCTGCCCAATCTAACATCATTCTTGCAGCAGCTCTATGCATTGTTACATCAAGAGTAAGAAACGATGAAAATATTCCAACTTTTAGATCCTTATTTACAAATATTCTGGTTGCGTAATTTGGCATGCCGTTTTTTATAATACTGATTGGTGGAAATTTGTCTGAATCAATATTTGCCTGTAACTCAAAATTAGACGTATTAATCAAAGATTCTGTAGCTATGGCACTTGTGATTCCAGAGGATGGGAATCCATTAACGAGTGTACCTCCTTCTAAATTTATTGGCACGATCTCTTTAATTTCAATATCATTAGTCACACTATACTCTATATTTTACATGTAAAATAATTTATGTTTCTAGGAAAACTTTAAACTGTAAGTAATTCACAATTTGACGAATGCCCGAAAAAATTAAAGTTGCATTAGTAGGTTTGGGGAACTGTTTCTCTGGACTTATACAGGGAATTGAATTTTATTCAAAAAACCCTTCTCAGAAGGTTACTGGCATAATACATGAAAATTTACGTGATTATACTATTCATGATATTGAATTTGTTGCAGGATTTGATGTAGGTGCAAATAAGGTCGGAAAACCAATCAATGATGCAATTTATGAATTACCAAATATGGTGAATTGGATTGATAAAAATGATATGCCTAAATCAAACGGAAATGTCTATGAAAGTCCTGCTCTTGATGGTGTTGGCATATGGGTGGAAAATAAGGTCAAACCAATTGAAAGTGGAAAATCTGAATCTGAGATACGTGAAGAAATAATCAAAATTTTAAAAGAAACTGGTGTTGAAATTATAGTTTCATATCTTCCTGTAGGGTCTGAAAAAGCAACTCAATTTTGGGCTCAAGTCTGTTTGGACACAAATACAGCGTTTGTTAATTGCATGCCTGCATTTATTGCATCTGATAAGGAGTGGGCACAGAAGTTCACTGATAAGAACATTCCAATTATTGGTGATGATATTAAGGGTCAGGTTGGAGCAACCATCGTTCATAGAACGCTTGCAAGATTATGTGACGAGCGTGGAACAAAGATAGAAAAAACTTATCAGATTAACGTTGGTGGAAATACAGATTTCCTTAACATGAAAGAACAAGAACGTCTTATTAGTAAAAAAATCTCAAAAACTGAGAGTGTTCAAAGTCAACTCACTGATAGATTAGATGATGATAATATCTATGTGGGACCTTCAGACTTCATTCCTTTCTTAGGTAATACAAAACTCATGTTCATGAGAATTGAAGGTAGACAATGGGCAAACATTCCGTACAATATGGAAGTTCGTTTAGAAGTTGATGATAAGGCAAATTCTGCTGGAATAGTTATTGATGCTATAAGACTTGCAAAAATTGCACTTGATCGTGGTTTAGGTGGTCCAATCATACCTGCATCTGCATATTTAATGAAACACCCAATACAACAAATGACAGATCCTATTGCAAAAACTGAAATTGAAAATTTTGTAAAAGGCGAATAACCGCTCTAATCTTATTCATAACACTACAAAGTTTGTTACCAAAGTCAAAATTACTTGTTCATGTTAATTATGCAACTCTATGTACTATGATCTGTAATGGTTCATGTAAAAAAAGTTGAGATTTTTGGTTTCAAATCGTTTGGATTCAAAAACACGATCGTAGATTTTGAACCTGGATTGGTATCGATTTCTGGACCAAACGGTTCTGGTAAAAGTAACATCTTAGATGCAATCACTTTTGCACTTGGGGAAAATAGAGCAAAGATAATGCGTGCACCAAATTTACGTGGTCTTATGCATGATGTTGAGGGTGCGGCAAGACGTGGACCAAAAATGGCTAGAACTAGTGTTCATTTTGATAATCTAGATAGAAAAATTCCTGTTGATTCTGATATTGTTACAATTACACGAGAGATGAATGACAAAGGAGACAACATTTACTATCTTAACAAAAAGAAAGTTCAACGTTCAAAAATTCTAGATCTCATGGAAATTGCAAATGCAGGTCTAAATCAAATTAATAACGTACAACAAGGAACTGTTACTCGAATTTCTGAAATGACTTCTGAAGAAAAAAGAATTGTCATAGAGGATTTAATTGGTCTTTCTGCTTTTGATGAAAAGAAAAAGGAAGCAGAAAAGCAATTGACAGATGCTGATCATAAATTAGAGATTGCAATGGCTAAGATGGGAGAAGTAAAGAAAAGAATTGATGAATTAGAAGAAGAACGAAATAAAAAACTTCGATATGACCTTCTTGAACGTGAATTAAATCGTTATCGTGCAATATCTGCTGCAACAAATCTAAAAACAATCCAATCTGAAAAAATATCTAAAGATAAGACGTTAAACTCATTAAATTTTGAAATAAAACATCTTGAAGAAGAACGGACTGATCTTAGGAAAGATGCTGCGGAGATTAGAGCCCAAAAAACAAAATTCATGGATGAAGTTAATGCATATAATAAATCAAAATCTGAAATAGAGACAAAATTAAGTTATGAAAGACGAAAATTTGATGAAGCAGATAGCCTAATCAAAACAAGTACTAATCGCCTAACTGAAATTAACTCCAATCTTCCAGACCACAAAATAAATCTTGATAATTTACAAATACAAAAATCATTTTCTGAATCTCATATATCTTATTTTAAGGATAAAATAAATAATCTTCGTGAAACTGAAAAATCATTTGATGAGAAAACAAACACTCTCCGAATTCAAAAAACTGAAGCATTACGAAAACAATCTCAAGTTATAACTCAAAAACATGATGTTGATCTAAAAATTCAACGTCTAACTGATAAAATCACTAAAACAAAACTGGGAGTTGGGGAATATGAATCTGGATCTTCACTTGCAACTGAAAAACTTTCATCTAATCAGGAAAAACTTGATTCACTTTTACAGAGTCTTGAAACATTAGATAAACAAAAAATAAAACTTGAACGTATAGTTGATAATCATAAAGCATCTATTTCTGAAATTAATTTAAGAATAAAAAAATTTACTGATGATAAAACAAGATCTGAAAGTGATATACATGAATTATCTGAACTTATAGATGCATCATCTAAAGGTGCAAATAAATATGAAACAAAAATTAAATTTGCAAAAGGAATAATGCATGAAGATTATTCAATATCAAAGCTCAAACATAGTACACAAGATTTTGGAATAGAAGGATTAGTGTATGAAATACTTTCATGGGATAAAAAATATGAACGTGCATCTCTTGCAGTTTGTTCTAATTGGATAAAAGCTGTAGTTGTAAAAGATTTTGAATCTCTTATTTCTCTTGCAGAATTTGTTACAGACAAAAAACTACCAAAACTCAAAATTATTCCGTTAGAATCAATTCCTGAAGTAAAAATTGAATGTCCAAAACAAAATGGTGTTTTGGGTATATTATCTGATTATATTAAATGTGAACAAAAATTTTTACTGCTAAAAAATTTTCTTTTTGGAAATGTGGTGTTAGTTGAATCACGAAATACTGCAATTCAATTATCAAAATCAGGTTTCAAAACAATTACCATATCTGGCGAATATTTTGAAGCAAAAACCACCTCTGTTACTATTGACAATAATTCAAAAATCTCAAAATTGACCAAAATCATTAACATGAGTGATTCTGTTGAAGGACTTCAACAAATGATTGCAGCACTAAGGCAAACGGTCACAAAAAAGAAAAATCGTGCAAAAAAGCTGGATTTACTCATAAAAAACTATGAAAAAAGACTATCTTTGTCTGAAGTTGGAATGAGTACTACTATCAACAGTCTCTCTGAACTAAAAACTAGAATAGATCAAATATCAAATAACCGAAAATCATTCGAATCAAGAATTAATCAATTACGACGAACACAAGAAAGGTTTTCACGAGAATTAATTAATCGTAAATCTCATCTGGAATCTTTAGAATCTCAAATTAAACTTGTCAGAGATAATTATGCGGAACCTCAAATGGATAGAATCGCAAATGAGATTACACTTGTTAATGAGGAAATAGTTGGACAAGATAAAAAATTAGCACCTATACATAGTGAACTTAAACAAAAGCAATCACGTCTTGCTGAGTTAATGGCTCATGATACAAAAATTACTGCTGAAAAGAAAAATCTTCAGCAAACATGTTCATCTATGAGCCAAGAAAAATATCATTTAGAAGTTGATGTACGTCGTGCAACAAAAGATAATGAAACAGCTGAATCCGAACTTATCAAATTACGTGATGATGAGCAAAAACTTATTTCAACTTCAGGCACCTCTGTAGAAAAAATGTCTGAATTTGATACTAGTCTTGAAAATTTAAATTCTAAGGAACGAGATTCAACAAAAGAAATCACTTCCCGTGAAAGAAACACTGATGCATTGAATCGCGATATTACTGATCTACGTCAAAAAGAATCAAAAATAACATCTCTTCTTGCTACCTTTGGATTTGATAATACTATAGAAGTATTTGACGTTGAATCTACCATATCTGCACTTGAATCTGAACAAAATCGTATAAAAAATTCTCTTAATGCTGGTGCCCCATTACAATATGTTGAAATTTCAAATGGTTACAAATCCTCATCATCTAAAAAGAATATGCTTGAAAGAGAACGTAATACAATTGTTGCATTTATTGAATCTGTAGAAAAGGATAAGAGGCAAACATTCCTTGATGCATTTGACACTGTTGATACTCAAGTAAGAGATGCATTCTCAAAGATGACAGGTGGGTCTGCATGGTTGGAACTTGAAAATGAAGATGATATTTTTAATTCTGGATTAAATTATTTGATTCAGTTCCCCGGAAAACCAAAAAGAGAATCAACATCAATTAGTGGTGGTGAAAAAACTTTGGCTGCAACAGTCTTTGTGTTGGCACTTCAAAAACTAAATCCATCTCCATTCTATCTGTTTGATGAAGTTGATGCACATCTTGATGCACCAAATACAGAAAAACTATCTAATATCATAAAAGAAAGATCTGAAGGTAGTCAATTCATTATGGTCTCACTCAAAGACTCTGTTGTAGAAAAGGCACGTCTAATTTATGGTGTATTTCCAAAACATGGAGTATCTCATGTTGTAAAATACAAAGATAAGAGATTGTTATCTTCTCTGGAAAGTCAACAATAGTTATTTTTCTGATAATTTCTTAATGTATTCTATAATTCCTGTATAATCCATCTCTCCTAATCCTGCATTTTTTGCATCAGAGTAAACTTTTCTTGCAAGTTTAGCCATAGGTAATTCTACATTGCATGAATCTGCTGCATCATTAATTGTATCAAGATCTTTTTTTAAGTTTGAAAGAGTAAATGTTGGTTCATAATTTTCTTTGATCATCTTATAGGCTTTGCCTTCACTCATACCTGTTTTAAAATAAGTTGAATTCAAAACTTTCAAAAAAATCTCTGGATCAAATCCTGCTTTCTCTGTCAATGTAATTCCTTCTGAAAGCGATAATGCAAGCATTGAAATTTGTAAATTCATTGCAAGTTTGATTGAATGCGCCGTACCGGTATTTCCCAAGTAAAATGATTGTTCTGCTATTGAATCAAAAACTGTTTTAAATTTTTCAAAAATTATTTTTTCTCCTGATGCCATTAATACTAATTTTCCCTTAATTGCAACATTTGGACCCCCCATAACTGGAATTTCTAAGTAATCGATACCTGTTTCAGTAACTTTTTCTGAAATTTCTTTGGTTGAATTTGGATTCACTGTACTCATATCTGCAATACACATTCCATCATGCATTCCTCCCATTAGTCCTGAATTTCCAAAAACAATATTATTTACTGCATCTGCATCTTTTACTACTATTATCACTAAATCCGAATTCTCTGCAACATGTTTTGGTGATTCAACAACTATTGCTCCATTTTTTTTAAGATTTTCAGTTTTTTCTTTAGTTCTATTAAAAACTGTTATTTCATAACCTACATCAAGTAAATGTAATCCAACTGCTTCGCCTAACATTCCTGTTCCAATAATGCCAATTTTCATTATCTTCTTTCTTCCTCTACTAATTTCCAATCACCTTTCCCAATTCTTGGTGCGGTGAATTTTAAATGACCAATTATTCTATCTCCTTTTCTAACCATTGCAAAATCAGCTTTTTTTGTACTGTAAACTTTCTCTTTAGCTTTGTATCCTCCTTCTATTACTTTGACTCTAAATTTTTTACTTGCTTTAACGATTAAACTTCTTGCTGTCTTTACCTCTCCCATCCATGAAAACATCTCAAACGTACCAAAATTTTCTGTTTTTATCACGTAATCATACAACCTTGCTTCAAATTTCAGTTTTCGTTTCTTTGCTTCTTCATTAAGCCATTGTACAAGTTCGTCTCCTGAACCATTCTCTGAACCAAAAGTTTCCGATTCTCTCATGAATTATCATTAATTTTACTATACATGAAGTTATCTTGGCGGTCCCCATGTTTCTTCAATAGTGGTTTTTCCATTTTCAGTATAAACAAAATATTTTTTCCCACATCTAAAGCACTGCCAGATAAATTTCCCTTCTTCTTTTTTTTGATACTGCATAGGCAAAAAACAGGTGGTACAATCAAGTGATTCTGGTATTTCTGTAGAATCGATTACAGGTAATTTCTTTTTTTCCTTTTCTTCCATTGTCTTTTTAATTATGATTTTTAGATATAGTTATCTTGTTTGAATAAAAATATATGATTTTAATTTAAGTTAAATAATTTCAAATATCTGTAATTAGTATCCTCTTGCAAATAGTGGTTTAATGACGCTCTGATTTGAACATTTAATGCATTTTGAATTTGTATCATTTGCATCCTCTGTTATTACTCTCACATCTGCACTAGTTTCTTCCTTAATTTTTTCTTCACATTCTGGATTATCACAAATTGGAGCTTTAATCAGTCGTCCTTTTTCCAATTCCTTCTTAAAATCATCATATGTATTGACTTCTACGGTTCTATCTTCTAAAATCTTTTTAGCATCTAAAAACATATCATCATGAATTTTATCCAATTCTGAAACTACTCGTTCAACAAGACCTGTAATCTGTTGATCATCTTTTTGACGATTATGTCTTCTAGCAAATGTTACTTGATTTTTTTCCAATTCCTTTGGCCCAATTTCAATTCTTAATGGAATTCCTTTCATCTCCCAATCATTAAACTTGAAACCTGGTGTAAGCTGTTCTCTATTGTCAACTTGAACTCTAATTTTAGCATCTTGTAATTTATCTTCAATTTCTTTTGATATTTTTTGAATTTTTTCTTTATCTTCATCTGAATAATAAATTGGAATTATAATTACTTGAATTGGTGCTACTCTTGGAGGTAAAACTAATCCCTTATCATCTCCATGAACCATGATCATTCCTCCTATCAATCTCCATGAAACTCCCCATGATGTTTGCCATGCATAATTTTTCACATTTTCTTTATCTGCGTATTTAACCTCAAATGGTTTTGAAAAATTCTGTCCAAGAAAATGCGATGTGCCCATTTGTAATGCCTTGCCATCTGGCATTAGTGACTCCATAGTGAATGTGTA
>ERZ1046148.1703-NODE-1703-length-10681-cov-5.012987_pt1 | contig 10681 bp, 13 predicted proteins | sample MGYA00383090_ERZ1046148 | MGnify/ENA primary metagenome ERZ1046148 (study PRJEB29581, sample SAMEA5548360) | metagenome | biome: marine; feature: coastal; material: water | depth 25 m | study: Short-term variability in the microbial, nano- and picoplankton...
CTTTAGATGTTACAAACTAAATAAAGCTATAGGTGGTAGTAAGACGTCTCAACACATGAGTGGGCAGGCTATGGATATAGATGACACCTTTGGGTGTAAGACAAACGCTGAGATGTTTAACTACGTCAAGGACAACCTAGATTTCGACCAAATGATCTGGGAGTTTGGGGATGACGACAACCCAGATTGGGTTCATATTAGTTATGTGTCTCCAGATGAGAATAGAGGTAGGCGCTTGAAAGCTTATAGAGTTAGTGGTAAAACCAGATATAAGGTTATATAAAAAAAGGGGCTTTCGCCCCTTTATTTTTTAGTACCACTAGTGTTTTATTTACTCCATTGTTTTGTTATCTCAGTCTCTGCTTTAAGTAGAGTGTTACCCATGATATGGGTTGCGGCTTGTTCCATTAGCTCTGTTAGTTTCAGCGCCCATTCTTCCGCGTAATCCTCTGCGCACGTCGTGTCAATTTGATCGTGGACTGTCATAACTAATTTAACCGGTATGTTGTTCTCTTTTATATACTCGTTGCATAAAACTAAAGCGTGTTTAGTCATGTCCGCTGCGGTACCTTGGATTGGTGTGTTTTTAGAAATCCTCTCTATTTTTCTTTTGGTAGGTACATCCATGCCATACTGTTTCCAATCTGGAAACCACCTCGTGCGGCGCCATGGGCTGAAGGTTTTTATATAACCTTTATCTACACCCTGCTTAGACATAGCCTCTAAGAATCTTTTGATCTTTGGAAACGCTTTAAAATATTTTTCTATCAAAGCGGTAGCTTGTTCTACGGACGAGTCCATAGTTTCCGCTAGTCTACCTGGACCCATACCATAGGCTAAACCGAAGTTAATAGTTTTCACTGTCGTCCTGAGTTTTTTATGCTCGGGGCAGTTGCACTTCTCTAAATTTTTATTAAACGCGCAGTCTTCTAGGCTCGCGTTTTTCCATTTAGCCCCAAACACAAGTTCAGCACATACAGAGTGTAGATCATGGCCTTTTTCTAAAGCTTCGTTAAAAACTGGATCCTTAGATCCATGCGCTATAACGCATAGCTCTTGAGACGAGTAATCCGCAGAAACAAACACATGTCCTGGGTCAGTTATAAAGCAGTTTCTCCAATCGTTATGCGCTGGTATTTGCTGCATGTTAGGTTCGCGGCACGATACTCTACCTGTCCGTTTAATCTGCGTAAATCGCGGGTGGATGTGGTTGTCTTCTTTGTATATGTTATCCAAGAACTTAACGCCGAACGAGGTTACTTTTTTAGACTTCTCTCTATGCTTTCTAAGTATCTTACCTATAGCGTGCAACCTACCTATTTTAAAAGCCTCTTGCTCCCCTGTGCTTTCTACGCTAGGGTCTACACACCTGAAAGCCTTCAAGGTGACTGCGGAGGAGTTCCAGTTTAAGCGTGTGCCGGATACTTCTTCATCCGCGCAGAATAAATCTGTTTGATACGATGTAGATTTAAGCTTCTCAAAAAGTGGATCTGTGTCTATGATTAAATTTAACTCTTTTTCTAACTGATCAGTCTCTAGCTTTAGAACCTCGATCATCTCCATCCATCGCTCTGTATTAACGCCTAAGCCGTTATACTCTATCTCAAGGAAAGCTAGTAATGCTTGGCACTCTAGTTTAGCTATAGGTAGTAGATCCTCTTTTCTAAGAGCTGCGGTTTGTTGCCGCATTATAGACTCTAGATACTTTACATCGTTAGCCCCATACTCTATTTGTTTAGGTGTGAGATCCTGCCCTAAACAGAATTGCTTCCTAATACTTTTATCTAGCTCTACATCACAATACTTCTTTGTTACTACGTGTAGACCAGCTCGTTCATTTGTGCCGTTTACTAGTATCTGCTCACATAGCATAGTGTCGTAAACAGGTGGTATTGAGTGGTACCCGTGGGTTCTTAGAAACTTGAGATCAAACTTTATGTTGTGCCCTACAAGCATCTTAGATGAATTCAGGGTGTCAAAAAGCATTGGTATAGACTCAACATCGTCTTGGGTCATAAAAACATATTGGTCATCCTTCCCGTCAGACACTTGTATAGAAAGTATTGTGTCAGATAAAAAGTTTAGGCCTGTGGTTTCTATATCTATAAACAAGTAAGTACTGCCACGGAGAGCAGACAGAGCTGCTCCCCATGACACGTACTCGAAGGTATCGCCATATTTATTAACTTGGTTTTTGGTTACTATATAAATCAATCTACAGAGTTGTTATTTCACAGGCACCTCCAGCGCAGGCGATTTCACCAGATAAATCCGTGTCGTCGTCTGATTCTACTATTGTAGATAAATCTACGTTTGAAAGTAATTTGTTCATTGAGTTAAACGTCTTTTTAGTAATGTCCTCGAATGGCGCTTGGGTATAGCTTCCGCCGTCATAAGGCAGTACAGATAGGCCGTTGTAGTGCTTTCTGTTCTCCCACATCCACTCTCCAGCTTTGTCCCACTCGTCTTCTTTAAGGCTGATAGTGGCTGAGACATTGTGTGTGTTAGAACCGGACCTATGCCCTGCGCTAACCCATTCACACGAGACCTTCTTAATCCGCTCTAATAGATCGAACGGAGATTCGGTTCTTAATATACTACCTTCAGGTGATGCCTGAGGTATTTCGATAACGGCTGTGTCGTGCGGTCTGAAGTACTCGTCTTCAACAAGGTCAGGGTTGTTCTCAAGCAGGTACTTATACATGGCCTCGTTCTTTCCCACGCGCAGTCTCCTGATGTAATAATCATTGTGCCAGGCATGAATACCTGAGGATGTTCCTAGTACCAGAGATGTCGTCCCTGCGGGTTTGACGCATGTTGTTCTTGCGGCTTTGTTAATACCTATGAGTTTAGCTACTCTGGCGTTCTCCTTCTTAACGACGTTCGCCGCGGCACCCATGTCTAGGTCCATTACTTTCTTGGAGCCTATACCTGTCATAGACACGCCAATGAGAGCGTCGCGCTCTGTTGTGTCTTTCCAAACCTCCCTTAAATAATGGAAGTCGGTATAACCAGCTTGTAAAGTCCCAATAAACGAGGCTATTTTTACTCTAGCGTCTAGATCCTCTTGATCTACTATATCAGATACGTTAACCTCACATAGGTTACAGAACTGGTACGGTCTAAGAGCAATCTCACAACATGGGTTAGTGCCCCAGTCCTTGTCGTTGTTAAAGTATATACCTGGTTCGCCTGCTCCAGAGAGCTCCACGCGTTTCCATAGGTTCATAAAAAACTCTTTAGTTATCTTATGCCGCATCAACACCGCGGAGTTGTTAGCTCTACCGCGCTGGGCGTTTAACTCCCACCAGTTTCCAGACTTACACGAGATCATATCCTCATCGTAAGCACTAAACAGGGATATCAGGGCTGCTCTCCTTATACCTCCGGCTAAAACTGCGTCGGCAATATGGCATACGATATCGTGAACTTCTAGAGACGACAGCCTCGACGTATCTTCTTTCGCGTCCAGTATACCTTGTATTTTTAATAAACATTCTTTTAATGGTTGTGGTCCTGGAGCTTTACCTCCAGAGGTTACTAATCTAGCACCTTTTGGTCTTATATCTGAGAAATCGAATTTTACGCTCGAGCAGCGTCTACCGCCTAGGTATGACTCTATCAATACCTTTACAGCGTCTGCCCAGCCTTCGATACTATCGCCGACAACGAACCTACGTTCTCTAACACTGAACGGCTTACTTATAACTGGTAGTTTATTCACGTGGTGTTTTTGCACCGAATAACCTACGCCGCAACCAGACAGCAAAAGGAACATAGTTTCGCTAAAGGCATCTATATGGTCTATAGGTAAATAGCTACAGTTGTATAACCTATTAGGTGATATCTCAATGGGTTTACCCGCGAACTGTAAGCTTCGCATAGAAGGTAAAACCTTTTTGTCATAGACATATTCATAAGCTTCCTCAATTTGATCTTTCAACTCGGGATACTTTTTTTGGTGCATCTCCTTGTTTCTAGTTATCAACTCCGCCCAAGTCTCCCGCCTGTTTAGCTCTGGAACATACTTAGCATACTTCATGTATACCGTAATTTCCGATAGAATATCTCTACTTATTTTGCTCATTGTTTTTATTTAAAATTGTTAAACACACATCTAAAAAAGGTAGGTACAACACGTGGTTGTTTCTATCTTCTTGCACGTATGATCTAAACCCAAGTAAAATACCTGGGTAAAAACCAACACTTATTTCCCATCCTTCCATTCTTTTCTTTTATTTAATATTAATTCTACAACCTTGTCGCATTCCTTCTGGTTTTGGGGTTTATATAAAGTCACATGCGGTTTCTCAGAGTTAATCAATTTCTTAAACATTTTCCACCGCATGGGAAAGCTTTCGTTAGCCCTTCCTTTTGTCTCTATAATAAAATCACTGCCTATGAAGTCTGGAGTATGTTTTATAGGTAGTATTTTCTTTTCTCCACGGTTAACCATATCGCCTTTGCCGTTGCTCTGTCGTTCATAGCATTTTGTTTCAAACATAAAACCTTTTTGCAATATGAACGTCTCGCCTTCGTAGTCAGATTTTATATTAGCTCCTTTCAAAGCAGAATACATGTATCTTTCGAGCCCGGAGGCGAAGGTTATCCCGTCTTGGGTAACCTTCTTAGATCTCACTGGGCCTCTTTTTCTACTTTTATTTTTCTGGGTTGTATTCCGTCTTATATTTTTCATTTAGTTCTTCGCGGGCTGTTTGTATATATAATATAGCGTCCATAAGCTCTTCCTGTATATCGTTAAGATAACCTAGTAGGTCTTTGTGGCCACCAGTTCTTTCTGCGTCTAGAGTTCTGCCGTATTTTTCAAAACCTAGGTCAGATCTAGACACAAATTTATCGACTACGCGTTCTACAACTGGGTCTCTAAATCTAATAGATCTAGTTTTAGACATACCTTTCGAATTCATTATTTCTCTATCGCTCATCTTTTACAAATGTTCCGTTAATCATTTTACCCGTGCGCTTACTAATTACTTCGTAAGCTGAGTCTATACATCTCTCTATATCGTAGCCCTCTAAGTGCGCCAGGTTTGTTAGCACAACTACCATATCCCCAATCGCGTCGACCGTTTCCGTCGCGTCATTCTTTAGTATGGCTCTACCGAGCTCACCAGCTTCTTCAATAAGCTTTAGGTACTGAGTTTTGGTATCGCCTTTTTCATACAAGCCCCTTTGGTTGGCCCACTCTCTAATTAGATCAAATCTATTTAATAGTTTCACTGGGGTTACGGGGACTGTGTGGAAAGCAGATAAAGCTTTATTGTAGACGTAACATCTACCATCGTTGTACATAGACGGTTTTGCGTTACTTACAATCCAATCGCATGTCCTAACATCTAAGTGGAAGTTGCCATGCGTTGTGTCCCAAGCTAAACCTAGGTTGTCGTATAGATTACCTTTAAGCTTGTTCAAGGGACAAGGGAATGTTGTTGTTTGTTCTGTTATATTTAATCTCATATTTCTTGTATTTGTATTTGCTAGTCTAGAGCACATAAGATCTTTATATGACTGCCGATCTACTCTGTAACCGTAGAAGTCTTGTAGCTCGAGCTCTCTTTTAGATATATAGTCTATATCGTCTGACATATCTAGTATTTCGTACTCGCCTAAGCCGTAGCCTTGAACCTTCTCAACTCTATTTTTTATGTCGTTTGTTACACCTATTTTTTTACCAGGTATATGATATATACAATAAGTCATTCTTTTCTTCTAGCTTTGCTAACGCGTACAGTCATGGCGCCGTAGCCATGTGCGCTGAATAGAACATTGTCTTTAGAGTTGAAAGTCTCGTGATTTGAGGTGTTGTCATCGTAAGCAATAGTCACATCTCTAAATCTTCTCTTTTCATCCAAAAGGTGTAAACAAAGAACTTCGTTAGCCTCAACCCGTATGGTTGTGGTACCTTCGTTTTTTTCTCTATTTATTATTTCGCTAGTTTGGTAATCGAAATTTATGGTTTCGTCTGAGGTTACCATGACACACGTGGTGTCTTGGGCGGCTAATGTTGAGCATGCCAACATAAAGCCTGTTAATATGGTGTTTTTCATTTTTCTTGGTTTATTAATTCTTTCATAGTATCAGTTACATACGTTTTAAACACAAACGGCACTATCCCGTGTATTAAAGCCGCTACTAACATTACAGCTAGGTGTACGGCGTAACAAAAAGCTACGCCCATGTGCTGGAAGTAGTTTAGTCCGTGGTCTTTTAAGTGTTTCATAGTTTATTGTTGTATAAGTGTAAATTGTGGGCGAAGTGGAAGTACTCACCCATTTGGTATCCTGTAGACTCAACCACCAGTCTCTGTAGCTCTGAAAAGCAGTACTGGTCGTTGCAGAAGCCGTACCAGAGATCGTTAGATCTCATCGTGACGCACATGTTAAGCCTGTTGTCTAAGACTGTGAACTGTACCGCGTAGGTACAGGGTGTGTCAGTTTGGTATAGATCCATCTCTTTGCCGTCGTATATAGATACTGTAGCTTGTCTTGTTGAGGGCTCTGCTATAAGCAAGTCTATAACCCTCTGTAGCTGCTTGTTCCGTTTCCATTGGTATCCATAGTTGGAATTCACGTTGCCATCGGCGTCGGCCATACGCTCCCATATAGGAGGTATACTACCGTATATCTCGCCTAGCTTAGATATGTTTCTATCGCCAGATAAATACCATTGCCATTCAGCTTCGGCGTACTGATATTTCCACTGTCTCTCTACGTTTACTATGCGATTGTGTGTTGGTTTTTCTATTGTAAAGCCTACGTTGAATAGAGCTTTCGTGTCACCGAAGCTTGTGCCTCCTTTCCTTATTTTTTTTAAGTAGTAATTAAACGCTTTTGAGGCTGTTTTGAATCTTGTTTTTTCTAGTCCCATGGTAATGACTCTGTGTTTTGTTCTGTTATTATAGGTAGGAAACTTCCGGATCTAGGCTCCCAATTGAAATGCGCTTCAGCGCCGTTCTCGCCTAGATTTTGGAACTTAACTTTGAGAACTTTAGCCTTAACTGTTTTATTGTCGTAATCGCGGTGTACGAGTAAGCCGTGATAACTCGCGTCATACCATTCGCCTCCTCCTTTAATGTTGTACATAGTAGGTTCTTCAATTTTTCCATCTTGTCCTTTATACATTTTAGTTGGGTGAGCTACAATAAACACTAAGACGTCATACTTTTTAGCGAATATCTCTATCTTAGTTAGGTATTCCATTGTGTACCTGTTGACATCCTCGGTTTTACAATCTATATCTCTGATTTTGTTAAAGGGGTCTATCACTAAACACTTAATACCTTTCCTTTTTACAAGCTCCGCGCCTTTGCGTAGAACAGCCTCCAAAGTATACCTATCCATGTCGATGAAGAAATAGTTATCATTTACATGATCGGCTACTTTGTTCCATTGGGGCGTGTCTATGTCACTAGGGGAAGGCATGTCCTGCCAAGTCTTACGCATTAGTTTATGAGCGTGGAGATATGTTGGGTGATTCTCTGGTGATGCGAATGCAGTTTTCCACCCATAGTTTCTGTTATACCCAACCACCATCTGGTCCACAAAATCCGATTTTCCAGAAGATGGTATACCAGTAACAGTAATAAATTGGCCGGTATAAGTACTAAATATTTTATCAAAATTAGGCAAACCAACTTGAAACCCTGGTTTAAACCCGTTTTTAACGAAGTCTTTAAGTTCATCTTCTATATCGTATAATGTTGAAACGCCTTCTAAAGGCACTTGCCATGATTTATCTATAATAGATCTAAGGCTTTCTTTGTCGTGCTTTATGAGATACTCATTCGCGTCCTTACATCCATCGAAGTCTACTAGATAGCAAACCTCAGCCCCAAGACGTCTTATAAACTCTTGCTTTAATGCTTGACCAGGCTCATCCGCATCAACAGCTAGAATAACCCTGGTTTTGTCTTCGAAGTAGTCTATACAGTTGTCTAGATAGTCTAAGTTGTTAGAGTTTAGTGTAGCGCCGTTCGGTACAGATATAACATTCTTTATACCCGCCTCGTGTAGCGCTAAAACGTCCATTTCACCTTCAACGATCACACACGAGTTATAACCAACGATGGCATCTATATTGTAGAATACTTTTTCTGCTCCTTTGAATAGCTTAAAGTTCTTACGGCCATCTCTATATTTTATGTTCGTTAGTTGATCACCTACATAGTAATTAAACTGTATAGTGTTTTCGTTTTGGCTTGTCTGAGGCATCCACTCCATACCCTCGCTGACGCGTAGGTCCGCTAGGGTTTTCTTTGATATGCCACGAGTTGCGAACCATTCCTCAACTTTTGTACCAACCTCTATAACAGGTTCAACGGTAGGTTTTACATAAACCTTTTCGCTAGCACCTTTTCTTTGGTAGGTGTGAAGCTGAAAACTAGTATCGCAATTGTGACAAGTACCAAGACCACGTTCCCAATCGTAAGAAGCACATTGTGCTTTCTGGTTTTTAGGTTGCCTATCAGACGAACACAGGGGACAAATCCCCTGTGCTGCGCCTTCCTTTAGGCCATGTTGGTTGAATTTATCAACCAAAAATCCATTGATCTCTTCAGTTCTCATCTAGAAGGGTAGGGCTTCTTCTTTGGCTTCTTTCTGCGGGGCTGGGGCTCCAGCTCCCTCGCGTGGGGCAGCGGCTACGTTATCGCCATTTGTCCACACAACTTTCACGTTACCTAAATAAGTCTTAGGAGACTTGGCTTCGCGTTCTTCTTTCGTCTGATCGACGCAGATAGGGCCTTGGTTGCCGAATTGATCCAAGTCGTCATTAACCGTGATCGTTACGGGTAGGTATTTACCTTTCTTACCGACAATTATTTTGTCTTTAGGTACGCTGCTTAAGTTTATGCTAGCTTTAATTATACTTGCCATGTTATGAGTTTATTAAGTTTACTAATTGTCTACACTGTGCTACTGTTGCCCCGGTTGTTCTGCGGAAGTTATCAAAGCTTTTGTGGTAAGGGTGCATTTTATCTGGGTAAGAAGGGTTAAAGTAAAAGTTATCGCTGTTAGCTTTAAATCTTTTACCAGAAATTGAGCAGGTCTTTTTTCGTTTCATTTTTAAAGGGTTTTTGTTATTAGATGTTGATCGGTGTCGAAGTTTTCGTTTTTATAGAACATGTCATAGGTTTTACTGGCTTGTTCAACCTTGTCTTTACCTGTGTTATAGAACGACTTAGAGCAATCGAATACACCTATTTGGTTTGAGTTTTTGTCCATCGCTATGAAGAGCATATCGTAGCCAAAGAGTTGGCTGTATATATACGCTTGGCTGTCGTAGTTAAACTTAGAGGCTGACCATTCAAACCGATCTATATCGCCGGTTGTTTTAAGGTCTATAACTAACTTCTCATCGTGGTTAACTATATCTGCCTTGCCTTTCCACATATTACCGAACAACTTAGTTACCATAGGCTCTTCGAACTGTACGTTGCCAAAAGCTGGTTTTATAAGATCTCTGCATATGTCGTTAGACATAAGTTTTTCTACCATAGCTGATATTTTTTCTGCCTCATGCGGCAGTAGGCACATCTCGCCTTTTGAGTCTTCTTTATATTTTTTAGTATTTCTGTTTTTTGCTTCTACTATTTTAAAGTTTTTTAATTTTTCTGGTTCAAGTATAGACGTGTGAAAATAGCCTCCTAATAAGAATGCTGGGGATCGCGGTAAAGGCTGATGCAACTGCAAGGGATTTTTAAGTAATGTACCTACATCCGAGTTGCTTAGAAATTGCTTACCGAAATCTCCGTAATAATCCTCGTCGTTTTTTAATTTCTCATATATTTCTTTTTTCATAAATTATTTAAGGTATCTTCAACCTTTTTAGTTAAAGAATATTTTTGTTTAATAGCATCTATATTCCCACCATTTTTTATGTATTTAATAGCGCTTTCTAATGCCTCACCAGTAAGGGATGGTTTAGGATCAACGGATTTGGGTTTTTCTTTTTTAGTATCCGTGCTTTTACCGTGCGTATTTGTAGCATCTGAGTCTGCGGTATCGTCAATAAGGAATAAGTTACCTAGCGCGTACTTTTTTCCGTAAGTACTCGCGGCACCAAATTGTTGAGACGTTTGCATACCTTTTTGAGACAGGTCTACGCCTACGATAGCTGTTGCTGAGATATCGTTTTCGCCATCCGAGAAAATTGCTGTGGACTCGAGTACTGGTACAGGTTCGTATGCTATCATACGTTCTCTTAATATAACAGAGACTTGTAGCTCGAGGAGAAACGGTTTTACCGCCTCTAGTATATCTTCCGATTTACGGAAGTAGTATTTGCCAAACGAGTTGTAGCTTGACTTTTTAGCTTTTAGTTTAGTTTGAACTGTAGCTAGTTTTAGGTTTAATTCCTTCATATGGTATAGGGTTTGTTATATATATAATCACACATATTTCGCGATATTTAAATAAATTCTCACTATAACTCAAAGGAAGTCAGCCACTTGCGAGTGATCCACTGTTTCTATGAGTTTGTTTATTGCCTGTCTTTTCAACTGAGATACGCGAACATAAGCGCTATCACCATCGATTTTAAGTTTATTTGCTATTTCTTTAGCTGACATTCTATCGCAGTGTAACCCGTAACTTAATGTGATTACGTCTGCCTCTTTTTTAGTTAAGTAAGTGTTCAGTAAACTTATTAGATATGTAGTCAA
>ERZ1046148.1705-NODE-1705-length-10677-cov-5.512615_pt1 | contig 10677 bp, 10 predicted proteins | sample MGYA00383090_ERZ1046148 | MGnify/ENA primary metagenome ERZ1046148 (study PRJEB29581, sample SAMEA5548360) | metagenome | biome: marine; feature: coastal; material: water | depth 25 m | study: Short-term variability in the microbial, nano- and picoplankton...
CTAATCCTGCGGCAGCTACTGTCCCTATTCCTGTTGCACTCATTACAACACCAGTTGGTATTGTCACTATAGCGGCTATTGCAGCTGTCGTTCTATTAAATGTTTTGTCTGATTTACTGACATTTTTTGGTATTCCTATTAATGTATCACTTATACTTCTAAATTCAGATACTGTGTTTTCCTTACCCTCTACTAATGCAAAATATTTATTTAAGATGTTATCTTCAAACCAACCATAACGAACCCAACATTCATCTGGAGCTATTTCTATTTTGGTTTCTCCTCTCATTTTCCCAAAACCACCTTTTCTCTGGATTTGCTTTAAATGTTTATCGTCATCACCTTCACCACCTGCCCACATTCCACTTTTCTCAAAATTTTCCCAATGTTTTACTTGGTCTCTTTTAATTATTGCATTTTCATTATAAACATAATCAGATTGTCTTGTGCTTAAACCTTTAACTGTGGTTGTTCTCTTTAAATCAGCACCTTCATCTCTCCAAGGCAACCAACTTCCACCTGTAAACATTTTACCTGCCCAATTTTTTTCTTCAGTTGTTGACTCAAATGAATTTGCTGTCGTATAATCTTCATAGATATTTTCTGTCTGCATTGGTAGATTCATTGAATTTTTTATATATTGTTCTAAAATTTTTGGTAAGTCTTGTACTGTGGATACAAATCCTTTTTTTGCGTCTTCTATTTCAGTTACACTAAGTTCACCTTTTTCACCAGAACTTTCTTTATCACCATCGGGTTGGTCTGGTTTAGTTTTGAATATATTACCACCATTTACTGCTAAATTTGTTGTGCAATCAAATCCACCATCCTCTCTTTGACTAAATTCAAATCCCTCAACATAACCGATTATTGCGTCAAAATTTCCTTTTCCTTCTCCAAGAATTCGTTTTTTTAATAGTTTAGCAGCGGATTTTATTTCTACAAGTTTTTCTTTTTTTGTGTCTGGGTCTACTGCGAAGATTTTTTTATCATTTATGACATCTCCATTTATCTCATAATTTCCTGCCTCATCTACCGTTTCTTTTAAAAATATAGGTGTTTTCATCAATCCTTCTTGAGCCCAACCCCACTCAACATAAACTTTCCTACCCAATGTCATAAATCTTTCTTGCAAGACATCTAAATCTTCTAAAGTAAAACAAGTCCAATTTACAGTTACTTTTCTTACAAAGGCTTGTTGTCCACTTGATAGGTATTCTGATGATAGTCCTTTTACACCAGCATTTGGTCTATATTTTCTATCACCTCTCGCAGTATATGTATCCAAACCAAATCTTATAGTTTTACCAACCTTTTCTGATAATTCTGTGTTTGATAGTAGTATTGGGCCACTATTATAATTAGAGTTTTCTAAATAAGAATAATCCATTGTGTCATATTTTTTTTCATAATTATCACTACCTTCTTCAACTGGAACTTTGGCAATCCCCATATCAGCTTCTGTGTAAGCTTTACGACCAGCTTTTTCCATAGCCTCTTTTATTTTAGTTTTATTATGATTTTTTTCTTGAATATTTTTAGTAGACAACATATAAAGATATGGTGTTTTTTGAATTGTTTTTAAATATTTACTTTTGGCATCCTTTGACCTTGAAGTATAAGGATTTTCTTTTCCTTTTCTACTATAAACCTTTCTCTTATCATCGAGAGTTTCTTGTATTCTTGGGTCTATTGGTGTGGCTGAAGGCATCTTTGTTACCCATTCATTGAAGTAAATTCACTTACTATGTCTGATATTTGTATTGGTATACGAAGTTCCCCTTTAAAGTTCTTTGAGTATAATGAAGTGAAACCTCTTATTCCGTTCGCTTGTGCTATAATCCACCACAATGAAGGGTCGTCATAATATTTATTTGCTAAATTATCTAACCTCTCACTATATTTTGGTGTTATAAAAATATCTGAATTTTTTATTGGTATTTTTGGATAGAGTGTGTATGAATATACTCTATTAAAATCTTTATTTCTTTTTATTCTTGTGTTACTATATCTATTCATTTTATGTATTTAATCCTTGTGCGGTTCTCCACCTGTCGTGTCTTTTTTGAATTCTTGTTGCTCTCTTAGTCCTTCCTTTACCTTCTGCTTTTGCTTTTCTATCTATAAAACCTTGATTTGTTTTGGTTTGTTGAGTTGGAACTGTATCGGTCTGGACTTTTGATACATCTTTTATCCAATTTAACTCAAAATGTTTTCCTGTTGCACTCGGTAAATATTTTCCAATGTAAACAAATTCAACACCTACTTGAATATGGTGTGGTAATTGTAAGTTTTCTTCAAATTCCCAAGTTGAACCATCTTGAACCGTAAGTGTTACTCCTGATAGATATCCAGGTGTATTTCTATACATATCACCTATTGTTAATTCCATAATAGGACTTATCATAGTTAATGGTGTAAACTTAGGGTGTGGTGATGGTGCATCTACCCAATTAGGATAACACATACCAACCAAATAATTTACTTTTTCCCACAATACTGGTAATTCTTGTCTTGTTGTTGGATACACATCAAATGTAAAACCAATCGCTCTACTAACACCTTGATAGATATAAACACTTTCTGGTCTTCCCATATATCTTTCTGATGCATATTCAGGAGTTACTGTGTCTGATATTCCTGAAAGTAAAGCACTAAAATTAATAAATTTGTCATTGTATATATCTTTAAATCTAAAATCAATTAAATCTGTATTTTTACCCTCACTACCATAAGGTGTCATATTAGCACGATTTACATTTCGTGATTTTGTTCCACCTTTTATTGGCCCTTCAAAAGACTTTGATAATTTTTTATTACCAATAATCACCTTAGCGGCTGGATTACCAAGTGTCTTTTGTTTCCCATAAGCTTTAGCTCTATATTCTATTAATTTAGCTTCTTGGTCTATATTTGCTATATCACTTATAGACTTTAATGGATTATCTGAAAAAGATTTGATTGACTTTTTAAATGATTTAAAACCTTGAATGTTCTTATTAAGTTCACCAATAACACTATCGTTAAATATTGAATCTCTCTTGATAGTATCTTCGTATCTATCTCCAACTGGAATACTTACACCAAACATTTCAAGTCCTTTTGTAAATGTTCTTATACTTGGTCTAATACCACCACTACGACCAGATGGATTAACACTATCAACTAATTGAGTTGGTTTGTCACTACTATTTTTTTGATAAGAGTTATCTGGATTAAATTGTTGACCACCAAATTCATTTAATTTTGATTTATTACTAATAAAACTTTTATCCTTTGTCGGTATTCCTCGTTTTAATATTCTTGGTGTTTTTGTATCTTTTAATGTCATATTATTATCTCGCGTATTGTGGGTCATTTATTGCTTTTAACATTTGTTCACCTTGTTTATATCTTGATTGTTCATATGGATTTTGTCCTGGAACTTGTGCACTCTTTTGTGCCATACCTGATTGTAATCCTGTTAATTTCATCATATCTCCTGTCGCTATACCAAGTTCTTGTGAGAATAATCTTCTTTGTTGAGCATTTAATTCTCCTACACCTTGTAATTGACTAGATAGTTCATTCATAAATCCTACTTCATCACCTTGTGCTTGTAATCTTGCGGCTGTTTCTAAATTAACTTGTTTACCAAGCATTGCAGATAACATTTGTTCTTTATTAATTCTTTCTGTAACATCTAATAATCCGTCACCAAATTCATTTAATGCTCCAAATTCCATACCAAGTCTTTTAGCTTGTGCTACAGCGGCGATTAAATGTTGTTCACTTTGTCCAAGATGACTTGCAAATAAATCTGATTGTTCTGCAAGTTCTGATAAGATTACACCTGGTGATAATCCAGTTAAAGCTGCCATTTCTTTGGTGCTTGTAATCATATCCAATGCAACTTGTTTAGTAGCTCCGTGTGAAGCTTGGAATAATGATACCATTGATGCTGCTTCTTCGGCTGTTATACCAGCGTTTCTTGCAGTAAGGGCCATATCTCCAGCAAAACGAACCATAGCTGGACTGACTTCACCGAAGGTATTTGCTAAGGCGTCCATTGAAGATGCAATTTGTTCGGTTGATATACCCCACATTTTCATCTTTATATTTGTCAAGGTGAGTTGAACATTGATTTTTCTTGCTTCAGCTCTTGTTACACCAAATTTTTCTACAACTTCATTTACCGCTTTTGCCCATTTTATCATCATTGCAACAATACCGATTATGATTGCTGCTATAGCAAGTAATGGGTTTGCTGCCATAATAGTATTTAAAGTTTTAAAACCAGCTTGTAATTTTTTAACTCCACCTGTTAGTCCAGGAAATAAACCTTCAAATTCTCCAATGGCTTCTTTTTGAGCTTGTTCTGCTTTTTTACCATCTTTTATAGATTTTTCTATACTTGCAAGTTCCTTCTTATAAGCTTTACTCTTTGTTCCTCCGAGTTTAACTGCTTTATCTTTAAGTTTGTCTAATGCCTTTTGTTGTTTTTTTAAATCTTCAGTATAGTCTTTTTGAAGTCCTACACCTTTCAACATAGCACCATAAATTCCTTTTTCTTGGTCTGTTTGTCTCTCTTTTAATTTATTTAAATTGAGTTGTGCACTAACAAGTCCTTCGTATTCTTTACCAACTAATTTGATGGCTTCAGCTTGTTTAATTGTTCCGGCTTCTAATGCTTTAGTAGCTTGCTCAACTTGTCCACCTTTTGAACTTCCCTTAAAACTGCCATCTTTTTTTCTTTTTGCCATATGTTATTTGTTTGTGTTAGAATATACTGAAACTATTAATTTAGAAACTATTTAGGAAGATTTTCTATTGATTTTTCAAACTCATCTCTTGCTTTTTCTAATCTACTCCAAGCTCTTTTGAGTCCTGGACTTTTCTTTTCCATTTTTCTAATAACTATTGGTTTTATGCCTTTACCAATGTAATAGAAAATTTTTTCCATAAAAGTTGATTTTGATTTTTCTGTCATTATAAATTTTGCCATTTGTAGTTTCCTTGAATTGTGTTCAGTAATAAATATAAGATTTCTATATTTTTATTTATTAAATCGTGAATTTGATTTGTTCTGTTGATTCATAGCTTTATCGTATTCTTGTTTCTCTTTGTCATATTGAGTAACAAGTCGTTTATAATAAAATCTACGAAGATATACAGGTAAGTCATAGACTTCTGTAAATGTGAAACCACCTTTAGAAAAAAAGATGATTTGGAATATTTGTTCGTGTAAGTCTTTCTTATACTCGGGTGTCAGGCCAAAAAAAGTCTGCAGTCATAGAGACTGCCACTTTCTCCTTTTCACCTCTACTATTTTCAGCTTCAGTTTTAAAAGATAAATCAGGACTTGTTCTTACAACAAAATTTCTGAACTCTACTGCTTCAACTGAAAGAAATTCAGTATCAACAAAGTTACTAATAAATCCTCTATCTGTTTTACCATCAATTGATTTAATAAGGTATTTTAAACGGGTTGAGTTCTCTCTATTTATTGCGTCTTTGTCATCTTTAAAAACTTTTTTAATAGCTTCAACTTCTTGGTCAAGTAATAATTCATCTTTATGTGTAGGTATTGAAAAAGTTAATACTCTTTCTGTTTTCGGTAAGGTATATGTAAATAAATTTACACCTTTTTCATATTTAGAAAAATCAAAATCTCTTGGTATCAATGTTGTTAAATCTGCTTTAGCTTTTACAACTTGAGCGTAAATATCTATAAATGAAAAACTATAATCTTTTCCATACGCTAAAATTCTCGCTCCAACAAGAATTGCATTCTTATCACCAACCAATATATCATTATAATCAATTTTTTTATCAACGATTAATGATTCTATTAGTTTATCTAATGCTTTACCTTGTTGTATTAAATTAACTGATGTGAGAATGTCTTCATCACGAGCAGTCATATATCTCATTTCTATTTTACCAGACGATAATGGATTATCTTCTGGGTAAAAGTGTCCTTGTGACGGCAAATCTACGATTTCCGTAGGAAACTTATTATCTGTCATTTGATTAACTCCTTTTTGTTAAAACCTTTTAAATAACTATTTTATTTTTTATCACCAAAGATTTTTTCAGCACCTGCGATACCAAAACAACCTAATGTGATAATAACAAATGAATTGTAAATGAATTCTTGTATTACTAATTCGCTTCCAAACGCACCAGTAATCATATCAACCAAACTTGTTAATGTCATTACTGCGAAAGACATAAAACCAATTATTGATTTTTCATTGTATTCATTTTTATCTTTAAATATTTCACTAAATCCCATCTTTACTCCTTAGAATTGTAATATTGCGTAGTCATATTGAAGTGTTACTGCTATTTCAACTGGGTCTGATGTTCCATAATCTAAATCACCAAAGTTAGCTGATTGAATAAATGCTCCTTTAAGAGTCCACTCTTCAACAATATCCCCAACAGGACCTAACAAATTAAATGTAATATCTTTCTTATAGAAATCTGAATAACCTTGACGACCAGTAACTGATTCGTGATGTTGTCTAACCCATTCCATAACTGCTTGTGAAGCGGAAGGAACGATTGGGTCATACAAAGTAATTTCTAATGGTTGCCAAGCACCTTTACCTTTAACATATCTTTTAACATTAATGTGTTCTAATACCACTTCATCAAATTGAATCTGTGGTCTATTCATTGCTTTAATAGTGAAAGCTGGTATACCTTCAATATACATAATAAACCTATTTTTAGTTTTAGGTTCAAAAGGTGTAAACATTATTTCACTTGGGTCTAATACTTTAGCCATTTACGAATCTCCCTGTTTCATATTCAGTAATAAATATAAGAAAGTGAAAAAAATCGTTAAATATATTTCATTATACTTTGGAAGTTTTTTAGAAGTTTTATATGCTAAAAAAAACCCCACAAAAAGTGGGGTTTTCTTCAGTTTATTAACTATTATTCAGGGAAAGTAGCACCTGTTGGTTGAACTACAAAGTCTAATACGATAAACTCTGCTGTTCTTGTAGGTTGAATAAATATCTGTCCTATTAGACGATTTCTGTCGACTTCGTCAGGAGTATTATTTGTATCATCCATAACCACTCTAAATGCACTCAAACCACTATTAGCTTGAACATCTTCCAAGAAAGGATTAACAACATTCAAGAAACGACTTCTTGTTGCGTTTGTATTTTGTTCAAATACTAAGAAACGAGAAGTTGATGCGATAAATTTCTTTAAAGCTATCAATAATCTTCTTACATTTACTCTATCTAACGCTGAAGGTTTTCCTTGTAGTGTTTTTTGTCCAAATACAACCACACCCTGTCCAGGGAAAGTAGCGATTGGGTTAATTCTATCTTCATACAACTTATCTCTTTCACTATGAGTTAGTCTAGTTTTTGCTTCTAACACATCTGACAAACCACCACGGTTTAAACCTGCGGGAGCGAACCATTCGTGAGCTACTGAGTCATTAAATGAAATGACACCAGGTAGAACAACTGATGGCGGAACCCAAGTCGGTCTGTTTGTGTTTTCGTCAAGAACTTTTACCCACGGGTAATAAGTTGCTGTATAGTTTGAATCTAATGTTTTCACATTATCTCTCACTGTATCTACTGAATCACCATATAAAGCTGCATCAAGAATAAGGAAAGTATCCGCTCTTTCTTCAGACTTATCTATTGCGTGATTAGTAACATTAGTGTGAGTTCCGTGAATAACACCAGGTAATACCATCATATTGATATCAAATTCGTCTGGATTACTTACTGCGTTAATAGCTCGTTTATAAACTACTGAACCACTCTTAGCTCCTCCATCTAAATTGAATCCTTGAGTATTTGTTGCACTGATATCAGAACCAACTGCATATTGTATTGCTGGACTTTGTCCATCAAAACCCCATTGGAAAGGAACTACAAACTTTCTTTGTTCAACGGCTGAACCTGAAAGTGTTAGTAATTCTGTTTGTCCTGCATAGTTAGTTGCTACTGCTGTAGCTCCGTCTGAACCATACATATTTTCCAACGACATAGTAACATTACTACCTTGACTTGCGTTAGCATTACCGTGAGATATTGGTGATAGATATTCTCTATTATCCAAGTTATTATAATTTAAACCATAGAATGCATTTTGGTCAAAGGCGGCTACTGATGAGCTTTGGTCTGACTTAAATGATGCTGTTGGTATAGTTGTTGCTGCTGTTGTTGCTGAATAATAAGGAACATATACTTTGTTGTGTCCAAAAGGAACAACGGTAGTTGGGAATGTTTCTAAATCAGAAAAATCTCCAACTCTGATATGTTTACTCTTATTAGGATAGTCACCATAGTAAGTTAATTTACCATTTGAATCGATAGATGTATGTCTATCACCAACTACTCTTGCGAAGTAATTAGATTCATTCGGGTCAAATGTTAAATTATCAAATTGTTCTATGACACTATCATTACCAGGTCTTAATCTATCATTGTTAAAGTTTACTGAACGAACTTGTAATGAGAAAGTTCCGTAATCAGAACCTGCTACACTACCAGCGTCTTTCATATTAAGAATATTAACTTTTAATTGTTTGTTAATATTACTTCCGTGTGAACGAGTGTAAACTCTAAATAAACTATATCTTGAACCACCTATATTCTGTGATTGTATTAAAGGTGTTCTTGCATATGAGTAATTTACATTACCCTCCCAAGTAGCTGCTGTTCCATCTGTATTATATCCAGTTGCTCCAGACTTGTGGTCAAGTCCAGTTGAATCTACTGATGCTGTTACAAAACTACCTGATAGTTTTCCTGTTATATCCCCGTGAAAGGATTTAAAGTTTTTGTATAAATATACTGGTTCAGTATTGTTTTGTGGGTCACTTGTTATTAGTTTGTCGATATAAGACTCACTTCCTGTGTTAAATGAAATTTCTTTATTCATATTATCACCAGAAGCACTAACTTCTACTAAAGAAGCTGTTAGTGGGGCTCCATTTGATTGATTACCTCTAATATTCAAATGTGTTCCTCCACCAAGTCTTGTAGATGCTAATATTGCAAGAGTTTTTCCAAAGTATTCTGGATATCCTTCTGCTCCATTAGCTCCACCAACACTTGCTAATGAACCAGTAGTTTTTAATACCCATGCGGTATCTTCATAACCACCAATTCCAAGAACTCTAACAATTGTTACTGTACCAGCAGATTTTAAATATTGTTTAGCCGTGTAAGGGACATAAAAACGAGAGTCAAGACTTCCAAATATCTCTTCAAACTCACTAAAATTACTGACTTGTGTTGGTGTGAACGCTGGGCCTTTTTGTGTTGGCCCAATAATTGCCGCACCAATTTCAGAAATTCCTTGTGGTAAGAATGATAAGTCTTTTTCTCGTGTAAATACACCAGGGCTAACTATTCTTTCTGCCATTTTTTTTCTCCAATTAATGAAATTTTTATTATACTAATAAATATATGCAAGTATTCCCAAACGATATATATAGGACTACTTTTTTTAGTTATTTTCTACTTTTCTTCAGTAGGTGTTTCTACTTCTTCAGTAGGTTGTGGTGTAAATTCACCTGTTGTTGGATTTAAAGTTCCAGCACCATATTCTTCATTTAGAGATTTAACTAAATCTTGTTCTACTTGACGATTGTTTTCCCAAGCTTCTTCAAGACTTCTTTCTGTCTCATCAAGAGATTCCAAATTTCTCTCTAAATTAATACGACTCACTTTAACTTGTCCAAACTGAGTTGAAATACTTGCATAAGTATTTTGTAACTCTTGTAATGAAGTAAGTTCTTCATCTGTGAATTTCACTGGGTTATCTGAACCCATTTGACTTTTTAGTTTTGTTTCTTCAGCCATTGTAACTCCTTATTGTTTCACTGCTTTATATCTACGACCTGAACTATCTTCGTTTTGTAGTTCAATTGCTTTTTCCCAGGCTTCTTGTTCGTCATCAAACGAAAAAGTTTGAGTATCACCAGAACCACTTAATTGACTCCAAAATTGTTGTTTGGAAGCCCAATCGGGGTCTGATGAACCTGTTAAAAAATATTGTTTTACTACTATCCAAGTCATATGTATATAAATATCAGGTTATTTGTTATTATTACATTTTTTTTTAAACGGGACCTCTTTTTCCCATCCAAATTCTTTTAAATTCATTTCTATTATCATCTTCACCCATAATTATCTCTGGTGCATAATAAATATTCCCTTCTCCCTCTAAATACCACTTTATTCTTGCTTCATCTGGGATTTCTAATTCTACTTCGTGATAAGTAATTCTGTCGTTATTCCAATAATGATGATGATGTTCATATTTTTCTGAATAAACTGAACCTGTTCTCAATACATTATTATACCAACTTAATATTGTTCCTTCTTTACAATATGGTGCAATTAACCAGGGAAAATTTGGTTTATTTCTCATATCACCATAAGGGTCATAAAATATCGCATCATATTGTTTATTTGGAATACTATCCGCCCAATCACCTTTTATTGTGATTACATTTGGTTTATCTTCTGCCCATATTAATAGTCGTTCATATACATCATCATTTATTTCTATAATTGTATGTGAGTTAATATCGTGTGATTGTATGTGTGTTGCACTAATACCCATACCAAAACCAAATTCTAAAATATCACCACCATTTTTTGTAACGATTTCTCCGTGTTTGACCATTATCGGGTCTTCCCA
>ERZ1046148.1707-NODE-1707-length-10672-cov-5.012245_pt1 | contig 10672 bp, 4 predicted proteins | sample MGYA00383090_ERZ1046148 | MGnify/ENA primary metagenome ERZ1046148 (study PRJEB29581, sample SAMEA5548360) | metagenome | biome: marine; feature: coastal; material: water | depth 25 m | study: Short-term variability in the microbial, nano- and picoplankton...
AAGTACTCATACCAAGAGCTGTCATTGTAGGCGATGCCCCTGACCACATCATAGCCCCTCCCCCAACAATATAAGGTGATGCTTCGACCATCATAGAAAAAGATTGAGCCGTCCCGCTCCTTAATAAATCCCAATCCCAATTTATATCTCCATCGCTATTCCACCACGCTTGAAAATTCTCCGTAATATTCCTTTTATATGTATTCATGCGAGAGTTAATACCCTCTATACGCCCCTCCCTTTCATCTATAACTGCTTGCTTCCTATCCTGATCTTCCTGGTCGTCCCCCATACCTCGACTCAACTTCATGCTTACCCAGGAAAATATATTAGCTGTTGTCAACCCTGCTTTCTTTAGCGAACCGAATAAATTCCCGTCTGCTGAGAAAAAATCTTGATTACCTATATCACCCTCCCCTGTAAAATCAAACGAATATCCTTTCTTTACTCTGAATATATACTCTAAATCTTTTAACTTCTGGTCGTTTTGTAATACGTTATCAGGTAAGGAGTCTTTTACCATCCCTGCATAGAAATCCATAAAAGAAGTCTCTAGTCTTTTAACTGTTCTTTTAGACGGTTCGTCATAACTTTTCTGTAATTGTCTCGCTGTTATGTTTTTTACAGGAGAAGTGTCAACCTGTAAATCCTTCTTGTAGTTTTTATCAGCCCTTGCAAGGAGATCCATCACTAACTCTTTGTGGAATATTAAAGGATTCACAAGACTTGTTGTCTCAAAGAGCTCTTTTATATCTTCGTTCCCTTCACGGTTTAATATATTCGTAAACAAAGGATTACCGTCTACCTGTTTAAAAACCCACCTTTGGAAAGCGTCGGCCTGGATAGTATCCATAGCGTTCATCATAACAGGGTGCTCCCCTTCTTTCTCCAGTAAAAGCTGAACGTCGTTCTTAGTCTCTCCTTCCCTGACTACACCAAATCTATATATAGGTCCTTTCCCCCATTTTTTACGGTACTCATCATCAGGCACAGTGTTAGTATTACCCCCTACAATCTCCGCAGCGCCTATAGAATATATACTATTAGAACTTTCGCTCCCGCTAAACGTACCTAAAAGCTCATCACTCCCACCCGAAGTAAAATCTACCGATTCCGACCCGCCAAGATTTTTTTTTTCAGCGTCTTTAACTGCGTAATAGTCAATTATATCTTGCTCTACCTCATTCCCTCCCCAACCGTATTTATTACCTATTTTTTTTATAGCTTTAGTTGAGTCCCAACCCTTTTCGTACATCTCACTCATGACGCTTTCACCGTCTTCCTCATAAGTCATATCCTTCTTCCTCTTCTTCTTTGGATCACCTTGTGGGGAAAGTTCCTCAATAACGGGGGCCTCCTCAACAATAGGTTCTTCTACTATTGTGGGCTCGTTTATATACTCTAACTCGTTAATCATATTTGTTTTGCCTTATCAAATAAAAATTGCAATGGATCTGCTGTCCCTGAAACATCCTCTGGCATTCTAAGTTTAAAAATACCTCTTAAATCTCTGTATTGTTGAGTCCACTCCGCATTGTTGTTCATCTTCCCCTCAGAGTCGTAGGTAGGTTGCTTCCCATCCTTCCACTTGTATATAACCTGGAAAAAAAGCCCTCTTTCTTCACCTTGTCCTGTTTTTGTGTAAGCCCAAGCTGAATCTTCCGAGAGTGGTCCTTTTTGTCCAAATGAAGGGTCAGTCCTCCATATAAAAATATAATCATCTTCAGGATGATAAGTTACCCTATCGATATATTGCTCATCATATTCCATATTAGCTGCTTGAGGAATAGAGATATTTAAAGCTTTTTCTGTAGCGCCTTCGATATCTTCCCTTATTGATTGAATACCAGCCCCAGCTACATGCCCCCAAAATCCCCACCTAAGTTCATCCCTAACATTTGATCCCATTGTGCTTGAGCTATAGCATTGTCACCTATAACCGCACCTGCAGTTTCTTGGTCAAGACCCAGATAAGAATTTACGTCTTGTACAGGCATCCATAAATCCATTTTTGCATCCCATTTATCAGATCCAGACCCTGAAGGTTTAGGTTTTAAGTTAGCGTAATCAGCTACAGCCTCAGCATACATATCCCAAGGGGTTTCTGGGGGTAGCGCCACAACTTCCGTATTTTCTTCATCCGTAGCCTCTGCATCTCTACGAATAGCATGATTTTCCATAACAGACCACTCCATATCATACTTCTCCTGCCACATTTTAATAGCAGACTTTCTTAGGCTTAAATTAGGGTCTTGACCCGTAAGATAACTTAACACATCGTCAACTAAGTTGTCATAAGCTTGATCTACTGTCATATCCCCTCCAGTTACTTGCCCTTTATATGTATTAGCTAAAGTTGTAAATAAAGATTTACCACCTCCTGTAGCTTTGAAATTAACGAAAGCATTGTCTGGGGTTATAGTATCTCTCGGTTTTATATCCCCATTCCATAAACCTCCAAAACCTCCCGATGCAACATCAGATGGCTTACCTTGAATAGGCACTGCTTGCCCGTTAACAATAACAGTCTCTATTCCATTTATAACCTCCCCTGATGCCGTAGAAGTACCATCATCATTTTGCTGGCTTAACAAGAAGCCTTTCATTGTTTTGTGCTCTTCGGGATCGCCTGGTTTCCAGTTATCATTAGGAAAGTATCCCATACCCGTCTCTTTACTGTATCCGATAAGGCCTACATTATTATATATGTTTCTCCTTTGTTCAAATCCAGCTAAGGTATATTCAACCTCCTTATCCCAGGTATTACCCTCAGGATCTGGAGAATTTTCATCTAGATAAGACTCGTATTCATCTCTTCCTATCGAAGCGTTATCTCTATGTAATTCAGCGAGATCTGTTACACGCATAATAGCATCAGCTATTGGACTCCAGCTTACATTCGCCCCGTCTGGACCTCTTAATTGAGCTCTTGCGCTTTCAACTATAACTCCAAGCTCATCTCTATAAGCTGTAGCCCATCCTTTAGTGCTAAGCCCGCTTAACTGATCTAAATATTCCTGTCTCTGCTTGTCCCCTGCAGATAGTTTTTTTGCTTTGGCTGCATCCTTTACTGCTTTCGCAGCAAGGCGCTCTTTATTCATATCTGAATAACTCTTGTACTGTATAGGGGCTACGTAATTGTAATTAGCCATTATGCCATTTGTTGACCTTCTAAGAACGCCATCATATTATCTTGTTCTGGAGAAGATGATTCTTGTTGTCCGTCTTGGAATTGTGGTTGAGATAAAACGCCGCTAACAGCCTCATAGAGAGCCATAAGCGCTTCCACAGGAGGTTCTCCCCCAGCTTCTATAGCTTGATCTACTACAGCTACAGCGCTCTCTATCTCTTCTGTTTGTTCTCCGTTAAGGATTATCTCCCCTCCTGTAGCTTCCCCCACTACCTCGCCGTTCTCAGCCACCATACTTATAGGGTTAGACTCGTGATTCTCCTCTCCTGGAAGGTCTTGTCTTGGTGGTACACCCTCTTGTCCTTGAGAAGATAGTATCTGCTGCATTACATCACCTCCGTCTTGATACTCTGGTATCTTCACCCCGTCTTCCCCCATTATAAATGGAGCTGCGGTCTGTGCCAACCCTGCAAAAACATTAAAAGGTGCAGCTGCTTTAGCTGCCTTCAACGCTTCTATATTCTGCTGAGACTGAGCATATGCCGCTTGGTCTCCTTGTAGTTTCTGCCCGTAAACTCCTCTTGAGAAAGCTAAGTTATCCGCATCTAATCCTTGATAGGCTTGCCCTTCAGTCATCCTCGAACCAAGTTCGGTATCAAACTCCATTTTTTGTAACCCTAATAAATTATTTGAAGCAGAAGTATTCAACCCAGGTAAAACCGCCGCTAGTGTTCTAGGGTCGTTTTGAGCTGAGTCTAAAGAAGTTGCTTGTGCTGATAAAGAAGGGTTGATATCTAAGCCTTGTCTACCTACACTAAATGCATCAAGCATCTTCTGGTTCATCCTAGCGTCGTACTTACCCGCCTCAAAGTCTTCATAGAACTTATCTATATCAAACTTAGCTTCATCTCTAAAGCCTTTCTGTCTGTTTATTCGATCTCCAGCTGTAAAGTAATCAGCAAGTCCACTCCCGAAAGTAGATAATCCCGTACCTACAGCATTCCAATCATCTCCTGTCATACTCATATCTTTATCGTTTGTTGATGTGTACTGAGATTCTTCCCATTCTTTACTCCAAGGATATCCTGGTTCATGTGGCATGTTATTACAGTTTGTACAAAAATACTACAAAAAGGTGTTACTTTTTAGTAGGTGAGGCCTTTTTTGTTACCCCTTTACTATGGTCTAACTTGGTATTTTCGAAATCTACATTTATAGCGTATGTTTCTACAGGGGTTGTTGAGTCGTTGACTAGATTTAAATACAAATAATGACCTCTCATCGGATCCCCGTTAATTTCTGGAGATGAGACTATGCATAATTTAAGGTCTAAATTTTGAACATCCATTGTTAAATCGAGAAGAGAAAAATTTGCAGGAAATCTCCCTTCGAATAATATCTCGTTTTCTATATCATCATAGCTTCTGACATATACAGCGTTATTAGACACCGCCTCTTCGAAGGTGGTATAAGCGACAACCCCATCGTTTAAACTAAGGTATTTAAACCCAGTTGTATCGTAAAATAAAGCCACGGTGCCTACACCACAAGAAAGAGAAACAGAAGGTGGTACCGCTACTGAAGCCGCCCAACCTACAAGTGAAGAATTAATTTCTTCAAAATCATCACTACTTTCAGGTAAAATAAAATCTAACATACAAGCAAAGCTTATATTGCTGCTAGAATTAGCTAAAGATCTAGGGAGTTCGCTATATTGATTGCTTTCTTTAGTTATGAATCCTTTTATATCCCCTAACTGTAAATCATCCTGCGGAGATCCTAAAGGGTTAATGTTCGTACCAGCCATTCCTACCCAGCTGTTAGAATTACTCTCTAAGGATAGGGATTTAAATATCTTCACCGCACTAGGGTCTTGATTAGATACTACAGTTATTTTAGATTTATATCTTTTCCCGTAAAAAGTATTATGGTTTGGAACAATACTTTTGCTATCTATAACAACTTTATCGTGCTCCCAAAATAGGTCTCCGTTACCTTCAATAGCTACCTCTGCGGAATCATGCAACCCGTTAGTAGAAATCATTACGTTATCTATAGCTGCATAACAAGTAGGGGTGAAGCTATATCTGGTTTTCCAAAACCCACCTTTATGTGAAAATGCTATTGTCTCTCCTGTAAAGTAACTCATAATATTGTTTTTAAATTATTCTTCACTCTAACCTATATTACAGTTTATATCAACCGCTAAATCATTCCCATTAGAAATATAAGTAGTTATAAATGTATCTATATTATAATTTACATACTCACTTACTTCAAGAGGCAATCCAGCAAAGAATGCCTCACTACCTAATTGGCTAAAGCTATAAAATACGCTTTGAATATGTATATTCCCCTCATCATTTTGAAGCACTGGATAAGAACACAAGTCTAATGGTGGTATATCTCCGTCAGGACCCTCGTCTATAATACAGTTTATATCAACCGCTATATCAGTCCCATTAGAAATATAAGTAATTATAAATGTCATTAAATCATAATTTACATACTCACTTACATTCGTCGGTAACCCATTAAAGAACGCCTCATTACCTAATGCTACCTGGCTTAATAATACGCTTTGAGAGTTTATATTTCCCTCAGCATCTTGAAGCACTGGATGAGAACACAAGTCTAATGGTGGTACACCTCCTTCATCACCTTCGCTTGTATTACCAAACTCGTTGAGGAATAAAAGTAAATCTGAAGTAGCTACAGCTCCATCACCATCGAGATCTCCTGGTAACCCATCGGCTATTTCTCCAAAACCTCCTAAAAATTCAAGTAAATCTGGAACACCTACAACTCCATCATTATTTATATCCCCTACTAAACCGCCATCATCTTCATCTTCCCCTCCTCCATCATCCACTACAGAGTTATCTACTACGGTAACTTTAATTTGTTTTGACCAGTAGATATTATCTTCTGCTGTGTCTGGTTGACCTAGAACTGAATTTATTAAAGTTCCATCTGAGCGGTATGCGTCAAAAGTAATTCTTGATGTGTACCCTGGGCCTTGCGGCATAGGAGACCCTCCGACGTTCACCCCTGCCAGCTCTGAATCGGTTAAAGATCTATAAAGAGATCCCTGCGCCTCTAATAGAAACTCTTCTGCTTCTTCTTGCGTAAGCGATCCCTGAGAGTCAGTAGGGTTAATTAAAAATGAATGAGTATCGTTGTCGACCAAAGCAGTAACTATAATATCTAATGAAGCATTCGGGTAGAGAGTAATTGTTTCTCCAATAGCAGGAGATGTAGCTGCAAACCACGGCGCTTTATAAAATCCGCTTTGATTGTAGGTTAGTTGCTTAGCGTTACGATTAACAGACCAATCTGTCCAACCTCTTAATTTAATGGTTACCGTTTCTTCACTCTCGTTTAAAATAGTAAAAGTTCCAAGGTCGGTAGAAGCTTGAGATGGTGTTACACCCCTTTCTAAATCACCTAAGTCTATAGTGCTTCCTTCCCCGCTATAAGCCCAACCGACTACCTTTATAAGGCTTGCTAAACCTTCTCCCTCATCTCCTTCATCACTATCATCTTCCTCCTCCTCGAAAGTTTTATTGTACAGTACAGTAAGTAAATACTCTTCTTTTACAGGGTCAAATCCACCAACGACTCTTAAATCATCGTGATTGAGATTATCTGCAGAAGCTATAGCCCTTTTAAATAAACCCCTGAAATACGATGCCATCCCTTGGTCTGAGATCTCTTGCACCCCATTAGAAGGGTTAAATCTATAGACCTTCCCTAGGTTTTTATGAGCAAAGTATACAAACGCCCCGACTTGTACTACAGACTCTGGGTTGTTATCACACCCCGCTCTACCTGCAAACACCCTCTCTTGACCTAAAGGACTCTTCGAGGCGGCTACCGTATCGGTACCAGACACATCTGAGAATAAGGTTTTACTAGCTGGGACAAGGGTGCATCTATCTGACTGTATAACGAATACGTCCCCCTCCATATTGCACATATAGTTAATATCCCCAAACTCTTCTTGTAAATCCTTAAAGTTAGATAGAGTGAGGTTAAAGGATGAGTAATTTATCTTACTAGAGTTAGGGTTGCTTTGCCCTGAATATGTTATACTAGCCTCTCTTATAGTTTCTACAGCGTCTTCAAGAATTATATTAGGCCTCCCTATTAGTGTAGCATCCGCTTTAAATAAATCTGATGCGGTTTCTGTCTCTAAATAATAAGGCTTAAAGTTAGAGGATGAGTCGTTATCCTCTTGAATTAAATCTAAAAACTCACCTTCATTGTAATTTCTAAAATTAACAGGTACTTTTCTCCACCAAACATCACCTTTATCTAACGTGATTTCTGTTACGCTGTGAGCAGCATTACCCATCTCTGGGTAATCGATATCATAAGTTTCACCTATTTCGTAATAAAATCTTTCTTCATCTTCCATTTTTTTTGATGGAGTGTATAGCTCAAATATGCAATTAGTGTCCCACCTACTAACAGCAAGGCTATTTACTGCTGCGTAATCGAAGCCTTCTGCATTAGGGTTGTTTTTTAACACCACAAATTCCCCTATTTTTTCAGGGGAGGTCTCACCTTCACCAGTTATTATTAAAGGGTTTTCATCATTATCTCCTAAAAGAACTACATCTATAACATCAAACTCATAATTAGTAGGCCAAATCCTGTTTTCTTGATCTACATATGAAGATATAATTCTTAGCTTTTGATTTACCCCTGGTATGTGTTTAAATATACTCAATCCTCCTTCTGGAGACCTTGCTCCCCAATCTGCTACATATGATATAGGAGATTCTTGTAGGTAGTTTAAAGAAACATAGATATTGGATTGACTTATTAAATTGCTTGCATTTTCATTTTCTACAAATGCACCTCCAGCGGAGTATTGAACGAAGTTTTGTACACTAGTATTTTTTGTGTAAGCTATTTTATAATAATGAGCCCAATCTGGAGGAGAAAAATCCCCAAAAGTCAACTTTATTATACTTCTACCATGAACTGGACTATTTCTTTCTGCTGACGAGTAACCTGGAACATATGCAGTTGTTAAGTGATTAACAAATCCGTGTCTTCCTCTTTCATCATAATAAATTATTCCAAAGTCGTGATTAGCGCTACTTTTAAAAGTTCTCCCCCCACCATTATCTAAAACATCTCCGACGTCTGTATTAAGCTCTAACAACTCAACATAAGAGTGTTTCTTGCTAAAATTTAAAGAAAACGTCTGATCTCCAGGCCCGTTAAATAAACCCTCACTAGGTGACGAATATGCAATAAAATCACTTGTAGATGTAACGTCTAATCCATTAGCTCTACGCCCTAATAAAAGAGGTAGAGAAGTTCTCGATGGGGTTGTTACTCCGCCACTTTCTTCAGTTTGATAACCACCACCTGCTTGTAAAACTTTCCTTGTGTTTATTGTCCCTGTAAATATAGGTCCAGCGACTTTAACGCTTTGACCGCTACCAGGATATAAACTCATGGATCTATAATCAGACCCCCCGAAATTTACATCGTCGTCATTATAACTGTAAGGTAATTCACCTCCAGGTCCACCCTCTCCATCTAATAGAGAAAAGGGGAAAAGCTCAGCGCTCCCTATTAATGGCAGGTCGTCAGGATTTACACCGTCATTCATTAGTTGCTGAACATAAGGAATATAAGCATCTTCTCTATTAAAATTAAAGAAATTTGTAATATCACCATTTTGCTGGAAATCTAAATACCCTAAAAAAGGTAAAAATGAGTTAGTAGCAACATTATCTGATAAAATAGAATAAAGATCATGCCCTGCAATACCTTCAGAAAAAAACATCCCTTCTTGTACAGTAGAAAGTTTAAAGTCCGAATAATTATTCTCTTCGCTAAGCGGTCCCATTGTTGCCCCACCTAAATTTACCCCAGCAAAAAAACTTTCATCAGTAGGGTTTCCATCCAAGTATTGTTTTGTTAAAGCGATCCACGGACTCCCTGCAAATATCTTCTTAACTACCGTTACTATACCATCTCCTTCTGTATCATCAATCTCTATTGAGTTAATGACAAGCCTTATCATTTCACCGTCAGTATCAAAACTGCTGTATCTAGAATCTCTTTCAAAAGCAAGCTCTACTGTAGCTTTATTTACTATAAAATGTCCTATCGGTGGTTTAAAAGGTTCAAACGGATCACCTGGTTGAACAACTCCTGTAACAAGATTGTTTTCAGGGTCGTTTTTACCAATTTTATCAAAGTTTTGTATACCTAGGTCTATTACATGAGAGTGCTTATTTTGCACCGTAACATCAGAAAGAAACCCTTCACCTCCCCACGTAACAGCCTCTTCCCCTCCAGTTAAAAGCCTGCTTACTATATTAGATATAGCTTCTTTCCCAGCACCATCTGATCCCTCCCCATTAGCCCCGAATCTAAAAGAGCAAGAAAAGGTAAAATTATTTTCACCTTGTGTTGAACTTACCCCGCTTAAAATTAAAGGATTCCCAGCGCTAGTCCCATAAGTAACAACAGATTGCGCCCCAACAAGATTTCCTTCCCCTAATACTGTTTTCCATTTAACCTGATCATTAACTTGACCGTTGTTTGAGGTCACCCCGAAGTTATCTCCTGAATAAGGGATACCCCATAAGATATCGTCACCATTTATGCTTTGAGTAGCAATTAACCCGTTATTATCTGATAACGTTTCCTCTAACCATTTTTCTCCTGAGTGATATCTATTTTGATGACCGTACGCTCCTTCTTGATCATAAGGATTGTTTATCCCGTAAGTTCCAGAAGGGTTAATGGTTGTTCCTTCATCACTATAGTTTATATCCTCTTCTTCGTACTGAGCAAATCCACCTCTATGTCGAGATTGATGATATGAATTTTCTGCGTTGTATAGGTGAAAATTTCTGTCAGGAGATATAGAAAGACTTATTGTTATAAATGTATTTGGTTCGATAACATTAGGGACGTCCCCAGTATCTATTATATACCCAGCGCATTTATTTACACCTAGTTTTTGTGAATCAACATCGCCATCTGTTGCTCCAGGGTCGTTTATTTGAGAGACAGCTGGTACTAATTTTAATTTAAAATCAAATCCTTCAGGAGGTCTTTCTTCAAAAGTAACTTCAGAAGTGCAGTCCGTTACTATATTATTGAAACCTTCTAAGTAATTCCCATACATTAACCTATTATCAACCACAGCTTGAGCCTGAGCTTTTCTTGGGAGGTTATCAAACTGTTTATTTACTTCGTTAGTACTAACCCCTTTAACTATCCTATCGTTATAAAAAAAATACGCTCTTGCACCAACAGCCCAATTTTCTTGCGCTTCTGTATTGGAAACCTCATCTAAAACAACCAGCTCTGGGTTATTAAATTGACGAGCTAATATCCTAATATTTTCTATCTCCGCTCCAGCTTCAGGTATTCTAAGAACACATCTGTTATGAGTGTTATGATCAACACTTGTTAATGTTCCTTGACTTATAACTCCAGGGGAAAAAGCTATGTCTGAATAAGGTGATATAGCAGACTCCACCCCGTCTTTAGAAATAAACT
>ERZ1046148.1708-NODE-1708-length-10671-cov-89.153353_pt1 | contig 10671 bp, 25 predicted proteins | sample MGYA00383090_ERZ1046148 | MGnify/ENA primary metagenome ERZ1046148 (study PRJEB29581, sample SAMEA5548360) | metagenome | biome: marine; feature: coastal; material: water | depth 25 m | study: Short-term variability in the microbial, nano- and picoplankton...
AGATTTCTCTACCTAAGCTATTGACTTCAAATTCACCGAACTCAATTCTCTGTAAGAGTTCACTTGCTCCTTTGTAAAGATGTTGCTTAGGGATTTTACGTACGCCCCAGAATCTACGCCACCATGTAAATTGTCTACTCATTATATTCGGTCTAGTTCTGCAATTAATTGTTTAATAGAACCTATTGCTAATTCACATTCGTTGTTTTCTGATTCTCCATCTTCTACTTCCATTTCTGCTAGAAAGTATAAGTCTCTTACTTCGTCGTCAAGTTGTGGATAAGTTTTTGAAATTCCTTCTGCGTACTTTTTAAGATTTGCTAATGTCATAATGATAGTTTAATTATTATAGTTTAAAATTGGTTAATGTTTACGGTCTGAATCTGCCTAAAGAACTATTGAATTCGTCTTCTTCTATCTTGCGGATTCTGTCTGATTCTTCTCTTGCGTCTGCCCAATCATCTGCAAATTTACACATGATTTTCTTTTCTTCGTCTAGGAATGTCTTAGCAATAGCGATTGCATATTCCATACCTTGCCAAACTTCTTTTGGGCTATTTTCTAATTCTTCTTGCATTGCCTCTATTAACAATGCGACTGGTGTTTGTCTACTACTCATAAGCTGTGGGTGATGTTAGACCAGAATATGCACAGTATTCTTTTTCGCTGTCATAAACTAGTGTTGCGTTAAACGTTTCGATTAATTTCTTTTCATTAAAACCTGCGTGACCGTGGATTGATTTACCTCCAGTTGCTTTCGCTTCTAAGACTGGCATGATAACCTCAGTCGGTACTTCGTAGATTTTTCTAATAGTAACTCCATCTCTAACGGCAAAGTACATATTATTCGTTTGCGCGTATTTTTCGATTTTGTTCTCAGATAACCAATGGAACTGGAAAGTACCAGATTTACCCTTGTTTCTCATGTTGATTGCCTTATATTCTGTAGGCGTTTCAGTGGCATCTAAGGCATCGCCACCTTGAGTGTTATTACCATACTCATGACCTAAATGATTTGCCATAAACATCTCTATGAACCTCTCATTATAGAATATATTGTCAAGTCCTAGTTCGTCTTTGGCGATTTGTTCTGCCTCTTGCAGAAGTGATTGTATTTGTTTTATTGCTTTCATATTAGTATAATTACATGCTTTTTTTAAAACTTACATTAAATTCTTAAGATAAAGAGATCGCGTCATGTTCTACTCTATCGTGAACAGGAATCGGCGCTCTGCCAGGAAACCTTGAATCTGAAGTGTGGATAAAATTACCACCGAACATTGAATGTCTATTACTTTTGTAGATTCCAGCAGGAACTGCATACCATGCTTCCTTTCCGAATAGTTGTCTTTCTACTAAAACCAATTCATCATCTGGAATTAAGGTTAAATCTGCTAAGTCGGCATCAGGGCCATAGTGTAGAATAATAGAGTCTTCTCTTGAAGTAAGACCGTTGTTTGTTGAATCTCCCATGGAGTTCCTAAGTACGAATGTTAAAATGTTTGACATAGTTTGTGTTTGTTTTTAATTACAGTACTAATATACGAAAAAAAACTGACATAAAAAAATTATATGGCAGTTTTTTTGCAAAGTTATTAACAATTAAAGTAATTTTGTAAGTATGTCATCTATTTCATCCCTAGATCTCCATCCTGCAACTTCTTCGTCATGATCTTTAATAAAAAGATCTGTAATAAATCTACCTTCAGGATCTATAATAGCAATTTCAAATGAACTATATTCACTAGGACTACTTAAATTCTTACGAGGTGAGCAGTAAATAAATTCACCACATTGTACACTAAGAATATAACCCTTTTCTCCAATTTCTACAGTAGCTCCAAAGCCACCGGTGTTTCTCTCCTTAAATTTTAAATCTTTAAATTTCATCTTTTTTATTTTAAAAGTTACCAGGTGCAACTTGCATACAAGTTAAACCCATATCTCTCCACATATCAACTACTTTCTGTCTGTCATCAAATACACAAACTACATCGTCAATATGATCTTGTGTTGGAAATAAGTCATTAAACCATTTCTTCTTAAGATCGTCATCTGGCATAAACTGAAAGTCTCTGCTAGTCGGTCTCATCTTCAATACGTTAAATGGTACATCAAACTTTTTTAACCAGCTTTTAGTTGCATCTTTAGTAGCTTTAGATCTACCACTAAAAATAACAATCATGTGTCCAGATGCATGAAGCATTTGAGCCATCTTAATTACAGCATCATGTGGCTGATCAAGATCAATGTTCTTAGGATCAAAGAAAGTGTCCCAATTCATTTTACCATTGTCTTTAGTAGAGATAGCTCTTCGCTTATCGATGAGGGCTAAAGTTCCGTCTAAATCAAATATTACTTTTTTCATTTCTTTATCGTTTTAATTACAGTACTAATATACGAAAAATAATTGACATAAAAAAATCTAGAGGCAACTATTTTGTAAAATAATTTGTATCTTGTATTTCTGCCATAGCTCTTTCCATTCTAGCAGCTTCTTCTAATGTATAAACATCTAGGTCTTGAAAGCATAGCCCCGATTCTGTCTCTACAAAAATGATATCATCACCTAATGGCTTTATATCTTTTATTTTATAGACTGCGCTATCTTCTAATCTAATAATATGAGATGTATCTGCCATTCGATAAACTCTATCTTCATAACTAAGCTTCATTTATACAACCTTTAATTTCTTAATTTGTATTTTAAGAACTGACCTAATATTTTTAATTGATTTAACTAGGTAGCTAGATTCTGCATTGTCATGACATTCAACTGTAGTATAAAAACGTTCTACTAAATCTACAAAATTAATAGCGCCTTTCATTTGTTCAGAGTTTGTACAACTCATAATAACAGCATGTGCCTTTTTGTTAATGGCAAATACTGCGTCTACATTAGTATTAAATTTCATATTAAGGTTTTAAATAGTTAAGTACTGCATCCCAATTTGGAAAAGTTTTTGTACCGAATTGAATTAGTTCTCCGTCGAATTCTCCAGCGCCATTCTTAGTTCTATCATCAATCAAGTAATCACCTTTACATAAGTGTTTGTTATGAGAAAGAATAAGTCTCTTGTAAGCATTCTTGCCTAAGTACTTTTCTACCCATTCTCTTTTTTGAGTCCATACCCAAGGAGCGTCCCATGGAGCTGTTGATAAAATGTAGCCTTCATACTTGTCAGACTCACATATTTTATTAAATGCATCTACAGCACCGGCAATAGGATCTGGATCTAAGAAAATAGCGGGTAACTGTTCAACCATATCTAGAGCATTAAATTGTTCTACAACTGCAGGTGGAAATGCATTAATTTTTTGTGCTAGATCTACTAACACTCCATCCATATCAAAATAAACTATTTGTTTAGTCATTGTCTTTGCTTTTGTCTTTGCTTTTAAAACTTGCCTTTTGACCAGGGTGTATCATGTAGATTAAGACCATAAGGCCGAACATCTGTAAGAAGTTTATTGGGTATGCCCAAGAAACTACTTGAGTTAAAACTCCATTCCATAACATGGTAGCTAGTAAAACTGACGCAGGAACTATAACTCCAATGATTAAAAGCGCTTTGATTAATGTATTTTTCATAAGTTTGATTATTTAATTAGAGTACTAATATACGAAAAATAATTGACATAAAAAAATATATCGGCAATTATTTTGTAGGATATTTTTCAAGTACTTGTGGTTTTTTAATGTCATACTTTTTAGACCATGTCTCAATAAAGTTAAAACCTATTCCCAGTTCAACGATATCGTATTTATGTTCTACAACAGGCTTTGTCGCTCTGCCATTATTAATTATATCTACATGTATGTCTGTTACGATCATATAGTATTTAGAACTAGTCTTATTTTTTCTATAGACTACTACATTTGTAGCTTTACCTTTTTCTTGCCAAGGATATAGCTTAGGATTTCCTATCATGATACTTTCCAAAATAGTTGTACACTGATTAGACATGCTGCTAAGCCTAAACTAACCCATGTTTTAATTGTAAGTCCTTCACCCATGAAATACCATGTTAAGAAAGCAAATGATGTGATACCCATTGAAAAGCCAATAAATCTACCAGGCCAAAGTAATCCATCATAATGTTCTGCAATTAACCTAGTACCATTAATAAAGAAATAACTAATAGTAGTTCCACCTACAATAGATAAGATTAAAGTATTATTCTTTGCCCAATCATTTATGAACTGCCCATTGGTTTGAAACCAAATTAGTGTTTGTCCAACTAAGAAGCATGCAATGCCTAATAAAAGCCCTCTCAAAATAATACGTTTGTGGTAGTTAATAAATGTGAGATGAAAGAATCTCTGTGATGTTCAGTTGCTCCTGCTTCTTTAATTGCAGTAATATGTTGTTTTGTACCATATCCTTTATTAGAACCCCATCCATATACGTTACCGCCTTCTAGGCCTCTCATATAATTATCTCTTTCTGTTTTAGCTAAGATGCTAGCTGCAGCGATACTTGTATAAATGTTATCTCCACCAACTATAGTCTCAAATGGTTTACCATCAAAACCATGGAATTGATCTCCATCTACTAGAACAAAATCAAAATCATGTTTTTTTGCTGTAGCTTCCAGAGCCCTTCTCATGCCTTCTAGTGTAGCCTTTAAAATGTTAGTGTTTTCTATTTGCTCAACATCAATGTGTTGGATAGAGTACCCTAAACAGTTATCTAAGACTAGTTGTCTAGCTGCAGTCCTCTCATCCTCCTTTAAAAGTTTAGAGTCTTTAATAAGTTCATGTTGGAATCCGTAGGGCATAATACATGCCGCTACAGTTACTGGTCCGGCGAGTGCTCCTCTACCAGCTTCATCTACACCTACTTCAATAGTTTGAGGATTGCCAGTGTGACTGTGCTTTAATAAGATGATTTTAGACATAGGTAAACTTGTTTAGCAGTTATACCTTAAAAGAGTCCTTTGTTTCTAGCTTTAGGTCCTAATTCTATAGGTCTGTCCCACCTCATCTGTACTTCGTTTTGATAAAAGTCACATTTCTTATAGAAATCTATATTATCTTCTGAACAATTAAGAATTACTTTATAGCACCCTCGTTCTACTGCTAGGTTTTTTAGCTTTTCAATTAACATCGTACCAACACCTCTTGAACCTGCAGATTTACTAACTGCAACATCTTCGATTAAGCCAACTCTATTGCCACCTCTAATTAATTTGTTAATTGTAATTAATGAAGCTACTCCTACTACAAAGCCATCAATCTCAGCTATATAATAGTGGATATTATTATCTTCCAAAATATTCCACCATTGTCTACTCGACGGAGTGGTAATACCTTTAAAAGCTGAAGTTAAAATATCGCAAATAGGTTCCAGGTCGTCACCCTTTGCTTTGCGTATTTTTACTTTATGTTGTTCTGAATTTTCCATTTGTCGTAACGAACTACAACCTCTTGTAATATTTTAGCCCTAACAATATCTTTCTCTGTAAAGATGTGAGTACCTACTCCTTTTACATCTTGTATAAGTTCGATAAAACTAGGTAAGCTAACTTGTGAAGCCTGGATATCTGCTTGACTAACATCTCCAGTAACTACAACTTTACTTTTGCTACCCATTCTAGTTACGAATAACATTAGTTGTTTAAAGTTAGCATTTTGAGCTTCATCGAGAATCATAAGAGCATCGTCATAGGTATCACCCCTCATATATGCTAATGGTTCAAATCTAATTATCTTTTTTTCAAATAAGGTCTCTGTTAATTCATGACCGATTATTTTTACTAAATTAGATTTATATGATTTCATATAAGGATCGACTTTATCTTCGATGCCTCCTGGTAAATGTCCTAGCTTTTCTCCAGCTTCTTGGATCGGTTTACATAATATGATTTCTTTAATCTCTTTGTTCTGCAACATTTGTAAAGCACTATAACATGCCGTAAATGTTTTTGATGTTCCTGCAGGTCCGTAGCAAAATGTTATATCATTTTTAGCTATTGTTTCAACATAGTCGCGTTGTCCGTTTCTAAGTCTTATGTGTTTAATACCTGCAGCGATCGATGCTGCTCTAGAGGTTCTTGCCATATTGTTTATATTTTTAGTCGCCGGCCATCTCAACTAGCTCTTTTAATTTAACTAACTTATTGCACTTCTCATACTCTTCTAGAGTTTCAAAGTATTTAACCATTAAGTCAATAAATTTAGAACGTTGCCCGATGCCATGCGGGATTTCAATTAATTTATCTTCGTCTTTAAATGCTACAAATCGATTTACAGTCTTCGTGAAGTTCCTAGTAATCTGATAATAGCTAGCCCTCATGAGGCTATCTTTATCTGTATTGGATATAAACCCACTCATAGTTCAATTTCAATTTTTTGTTGTAGAAGCTTATATGCTGCTTCAACTACTTTATATATTTATGTTGCACCAGGGTCTTACCCTTTTCTAGGTGCTAAAAATATTAGAATATTATACTGTTTTTTAACTAGCGGGTAGATGGCTAGTCTTGGTTTTCGGAATCCCATTTCTTTTGTAAGTATTGGGCTTTTTGCTTTTTAAGTCTGTTCTTTTGAGATGGCTTAGTAAAATGTTTTAGCTCTCTAAGCTTTCTATGTTGCTTAGTTCTTATTACTTTTGACTTTAATAATTTTAAAGCTTTTTCGATATTTACTTTCTTTTCTAATTTAACTATTAGCATATATGGATATTTATATTAGACTTCTTTTTAGTTTAATTAATTGTGCACATTTTTCATAATCTTCGTTGCACTCATAATAAGCAAGCATATCTTTTAATATATCGTCTTTATGTTCTTGCGGCATATCAGATAACATAACATAAGATGGATATTCTAACATAGCTTTGTATAAAACGTTAAAGAATATACCTCTATCATTGGCGATTAGCCCTGATATAGCGGTGTATATGTCTTTGTTTCTACGATTTCTATTTCTAAAGTTCTCCATTATTATGTTCCTGTACTTTCATTATATATTCGAGTTGTTTCTCGGATAAGTCAGGATAGCTAGCATTTAACTTTACCATAAGATTACCACGGACCCCAGTATTGTAATCTGGCCATCCTTTATTTTTTAATCTTAATACCTTTCCAGGTGCACTTCCCCTAGGCACTAAGATTGCTAAAGGACCGTCTAATGTATTAATAGTAATTTTATTACCGATCATTATATCATACCATGGTTGAGTGACTTCGCGCCATATATTGTTTTGGGGATCTAAAATATTGTCATGGTTTAATTCTACTGTTATGTCGATAATACAATCGCCATTAGGTAAATCCCCATTAAATGGATGTGGTTGTCCCTTGCCTCTTAATATTAATTTTTGTCCAGATCTAGCTCCTGGTTTTATGGCAAGTGTAATTAAGTTTCCAGCGAGGTTAAGGCTCTTTGATGCACCATGGAACGCTTCATGAAAAGCAAGGTGTATTTGTACTCTTATATTATTACCTTTAGCCTGTTGTTGCTGAAATGGCCCGCGCTGTGATCCAAAGAACTGATTAAATAGATCGGAGAAGTTTCCGTCCATTCCAGCCATATTATTGAAGTTAGCATACGGGTTACTTTGAATCATATCATACTTTTTACGATTAGATTCATTACCAACTACAGCATAAGCATCTGCAATTTCTTTAAACTTATTTTCATCACCTCCTTTATCCGGATGGTGCTGCATACTAAGTTTCCTATAAGCTTTTTTAATTTCTGCTTGAGGAGCGGTTTTATCAACACCTAGTGTTTGATAGTGGCTCACTCTTTTTCAGATTTGGGGCTACGTATTTCACGAACTTGTAATGACTCTAATTTAGCTTTACGTTTCTCAGCTATACCTTCGCGCTTGTTCGTTGCTTCCATTTGGTCAGCAATTCTTTTAAGTTGTTTTGCTATATCTTTAGCTATCTTGTCGTCCATGTCTATTCTTAATTAAGTCTGACTTTCCATTTTGGAAATCTTGATAAGGTAATGTCTCATCCTTCGATCCTTTATATGGTCCATTTACCATTATAGTGTCCTTATATGGATTTGTTTCACCTGAATGGCCTATCTCCTTTGCTTTACGACTCATCCATGTATGCAAGTCTTCTATGCTACCTTGGAATAGTCTTGACCTTTCTAGATCTGGATTATCGCTAGCGAAATCTTCATATAGTTTAATATATCTCATTACAAATTCCAATCTGCAGCCCAAACGAATTCGTAACCGTATTTTTTACAAAAGGCCTCAATTATATCTGAGATTTTAGCTTGTGCCTTTTCATATTTAGCGTATTCTTTAGAACTTAATATCTTATATGCATAATCACCATACTCATCTGGATGTCTTAACTCTCTTGGTTCGTCTGTCTTATAGTAAACTCTTTTTTCAGCAGATCTAATATATGGAGCTCTTATTTGAATATCTCTATGTGCACTTCTTGCAGCTTCTTTAGCAACATTATATTGTTTCATAAACTTTGGTTCAATCTTTCTAAAATCAGCAACCGCTTTACTTCTAATTTTTTCAGCTGCGATAGCGGCTTTTAAATCAAATGGATTTCCAGTCGCTCTTTCAAAGTCATTAAATACTCCAACGACATCTTCCATGAATTTATCAAAGCTAGAAATAGATTGATAAGAACCATGAATTGTGCCCATACCAAAATCTCTTTCAGGTTTACCAGGATTAGATGGTTTTATAGTACCATTAAACATAGAATTAAAAGAATATCTAGGTTGTTTTGTTGAATCAGCAGAACTAAAATAAAATATCTTCTCTTTGCCGGCGTTTAAACGAATGCTGACTTCTAAATTACCACCATAGTTCCATGCGTTTCTATAGACAGTTGCTCTCATTTTATTAGCAAGTCCACCTGGCATATTCTTTCTTAAGTATTCTGCCATTAGAATTCCTTTACCAAAGTTGTAATTACCGCTATATTGTTTCTTACCTTCTACTGACTTTTTAGCAATTTTAATAAATTGTCTTAATGTGTATTCAGTTCCGTCAGCAAATAAAAGCTCTTTAGTTTCCTCATCGTAAACGTCGCTTTCATTAATGAAACTATTAATTGATTGTATTCTCATATCTATTCTATTATATTATAGTGGCCAGATGCTTACAGTTCCAGCATCATACCATTCACTGTACCAACCTTTTTTATTAAGTTCACTTTCCCATTTATTCCAAACACCAAACTCTCTATTCTTATAGTCTTCAGAATAATAATCATATATTATATTTCCTTTATATTCATCATGTGCTTCTCCAGATACGTGGATTCCACCTTCGCTTCCGTTAAACTCTTCTGAGGTTCCAACGAAGTCCATGTGTTTCTTAATCCATTTCATCATAGCGTCTCTATTGACTTTAGCCTCGTTTAATGCAATGTGTGATTCGAATGTTTTTAAATATTTCATAGTTGATTTAATTTGTTTTACTATCTTTTATAGGTAGTTTTCTTTTAGCTATGGTCATCAAAGCGCTTCTTAGCTGTCTTTTCATATTACCTGCTTCCCATTCCCAGTTTTTTGTATCTTCTTTCCAGAAAATCATGTAATCTTGATCTTTACCTTCTCCTGCTATTCTAATTTTAAATTCACTGTTTTTTAGTTTATCAAAAGCAAATTTTGATTTACGGTGATCGTCTTTAGTTACAATATATTCAGGTCTAGATTTAGCTTCTATTATGAATTGTTCAAATAATTTAATACGTTTCATAATTAAATTTTAAATGCTTGTTCTACTTTAGGTTGTAACTCTTTTGATTTAAAGTGTTTCAATATTTCTTTCTTAGCGTACTTTTTATCAGATGCAGATAGGCTATTAAATTGATCTTCTAATCTTTCATTGTTTTGTTGAGCAGCTTTATATTGTCTGCCATCATCAATGTATGCAGCATAGAAATCATAAGACTTAAAATACTTTAGGAATATACCTAATTGCTTTAAGTGTTTTTCTTCTAGCTCTTTCTTTAGAACCTCATAGTCTTTCTTCTTCTTATTGAAATAGTATTCCCATCCTTGACTTGGTTGCATTCTAAATCCAGAAACTTTATACATGTGGAGATAACCACCAGTCTTAAGTTCAATATAAAATTTTACACCATCGGCAGTTGATTGATCTTCAACAGACTTAATCATATCCTCTTTTGGTAATAACCTTCCAAGACAAAAATCTACATCTTCACGCATCTCAACAGGAGATCCCCATTTACGTTGAAAATCACTGTATGCAAAATACTTTTCTAATGTCAAAATATACTTCATAGATTATATATCATCTTAATATTTTTAATAAAAAAACCCGCGAAAACACTAGGTCTTCGACGGGTTCATTTCGGGGGCCCGCACTTCCGTTAAGTGGATGCGCGTTTAGTATATATCGTTTTAAACGCTAATTATTACTCCTTCGATCTTTTCTAGCTCTTTTTGAAGCACTTGACACTTCTCATATTCCTCTAGGTCAATGAAGTGTTTTGTCATATAAATTAGTGTTTCTTTTAGTCCCATTAGCTCTGTTTGAGTCATTTCTCGTAGATGCCAAGCACTTAATCCATTCTTTACAATGTTTTGATAATTGTGCTCGATAGCTTCTAGAATCATTTTTTCACGATAGTTTTCTAGTTTCCCTTCAAACTCTGGATCGTTAAGGTAATCGTCTATATTAAAGTCTCCCATATTAAGCGAATGTA
>ERZ1046148.1709-NODE-1709-length-10668-cov-5.245077_pt1 | contig 10668 bp, 9 predicted proteins | sample MGYA00383090_ERZ1046148 | MGnify/ENA primary metagenome ERZ1046148 (study PRJEB29581, sample SAMEA5548360) | metagenome | biome: marine; feature: coastal; material: water | depth 25 m | study: Short-term variability in the microbial, nano- and picoplankton...
GTAGTCGCCAATGACGGTTCCCGACATCGAAATCGCTGACCCGAAGACAGTCGTACCGACAAGGCCGAGAAGGACTGCGTCCTGTGTCGTTAGGTCAAGCAAATCTTGGGCGTTCAAGAACACACCGAGAAGCATCAGAAGCACGATGAAAGAGGTTCCAGAAACAGGCTCAATACCCGTCTCGCCCATGACACGGACCGCAATTGCACCGAGCAAGAACGTGGTCATAATGAGCACGGTTGCGAACACCAACGAAGCGAGGATGGAGAAACCACCCACGGTGAAAATCACGAGCATTGCAAGGAATGTAACGCCCATGAAGATCGGAATGTGCTTGAGTGGCCATTCGTACCAGCCCTTGCCTTCCATGTATTCTTGGCTTCCTTCGCCCTTGAATGCCGAGCCGATGTCCGAGAAGATGTTGAGGAATGTTTTGTACATCTTTGCCAAACCAAACATACCGCCACCAACAATGGAACCGATTGCGATGGTTCGAACCGATTTGCTGAACGCAATCATTTGGAGAGCTGCACCATCACCATCTGCATAGGATTGAATTGGGACGCTTGATTGCGACATAGCATCGTAAATTGGGAAGTTGAACCAAACGACAAGCGGTACGAGGAAGAACCAACCAACGAGGGTTCCAAGGTTCACCAAAAAGGCGACACGGGTTTTCATGAACCATCCGATAGCAAACATCGAGGGGGTCAGAGCAATACCGACATAGGTGTAAGCGAATGGATTCCATTGCGTGGTTTCTGTCCATTGCGTGTAACCAAGCGAGACGCCTTCACTGTCGATGCCCGACGGCTGGTGAATCTTCCCGCTTGAGTAGAAACTGGCAAGTCCGTAGTCGCCAATCGCCAATGTCTCAGCCAAGTAATCCAAGAGCGCCAGTTTGCGATCGTTGGCCCAAATCAATGGGTACTCCACAAGGAACAGGCCGAACATTGTCAATGATGTCCAAACACCGATCGTTTTCAGAGATGCACGGGCGTGTTCAACAGCGCCTGTGTTGACATCGGATGCAATGTCCAGCATCTTGAGCGTGGCTTCAAAACCAGGCAACGGGAGCGGATCTTCAACCAGCCAAACCCGTCGAAAGATGATGAAGTACATGATGCCGAGGAACCCAGCAAACATACTGGCGACGATACCGACGAACGCCAAATTGAATGTATCGGCATTGCTGATCAGCGGACCACTTGCCAATTCATACCTCGCATCTGAAGCGAGCAAGAAAATAGCAGGGAAGGTGAAAATGAACCCCGTGGAGGCGTGGGTCGCGCCGGTTGTTGCAGAGGTCGCAATGTTGACTTCCGAAGGTGACCACTTGAGAGCCATGCCGAGCAGATAAGCAATGTACCACGCTGCGGAAATCGCCAGTCCCAGTTTGAGACCAATGTAGGCAGTAACGCCAGAGAAGACAGCACCAATCGCAATCCCGTAGAGGACTTTGGATGTGTTCCAGTGTGACACTTCGAAGGATTCCTCGAGGTTCTTTTCCTCAAGGTATTGTTCCAACACACCGGTGTTGAGGTTGTTGTACATGTCGTCATCCAACCAAGTCAACGTACCCTTCTCAATGGCCTTCAGACCTTGAGGGGTTACAGGTTGGCGATATGCAGATTTTTCGACACCCATGAGAAGTCACAACCAGCGTGCGCAGGGCGCACAGCCCGACCTAGCCACAGCCACTTCAAGACCATTGCTGTTCCATGGATGTTCAAAACGATGGAGTGCGAGGTGGGCCACAAGTGTCAACGCTCTGAAGAATCCTTGATTTTTCGTGCCGGAATTCCGCCCCAAACTTCGCCTGCTGGAATCACTTTGTACTTCGGCACAACCGCGTGGGATGCAATGACAGCACCTGCGCCGATGTGAACGCCCGGTTGAATCATTGCACCCGTCCCAATCAGGGCTCCTTTCTCAATCAAGATGGGGCAAAATATCAACTCACCACGCTCGACGAGGTGTCCGTTGATGACCGCACCGCCGCCAATGACCACATCCTGTTCAATGGTCAGCAAATTCGGATCGTTTAGGAAATAGCTGTTGATCTGCGCACCAACTTCGATGTTGGCCCCACAGATTCGGAAGTATGCGTTCGCCACAAATGATGGTACAATATGTTGGAGAACGGGTCGCGTTGAGCGACCGATTTGGCCACAGATTGCCCATCGAATCGTCGTCATTGACTGGAGTCGGACAACGGTACGTTCTTTGATTCGAACATGGAGCACAAACTGAAGCAGGCCTGAAAATAAAATCAGGGAGAGCATGTAGATGATGGCCGTGCTGGAGAGCGTCAAGCCGGTCCAAACAGCATCAAGCCAGGCGGTTGGCGACCCAAATGCCTCTGATGCCCAACGATGGAACAGAACAGCCGGAGCCGCAGGAAGACCCCACACCAGTGCCATGATGCCAATCACCACGACGGATCCAATTGTTTGCACTAACTGGAAGGCTTTCATATCTCTTCACCGCCGCGTGAACACCAAAAAGATGCTACACTCATTCAGAAGGAACTTCAGCGGTCGCAGGCGCTCCGCCTCGTGCGATGCGGTCTTCTTCTGCAGCCACACGAATTCCTTCTTCAAGGTCGACCTTGCTGGTCAAGTACGTACCGAGGAGAATCACAATTGTGATGGTGAGGATCGCCACACGGCTGTCGAAGAGGCCACTCGTGATACCATAAAGGAAGGTTCCAATCATCGCGGCAGACTTCCCTAAGAATCCAAAGAATCCAAAGAATTCAGATGTCCGAGTTTCAGGAATGAGCATTGAGAACATCGAACGAGCCTGCGCTCCTGCAGCCCCCATAGCCACACCCACGAACAAACCGAGGATGATCCATTGCAAGGATACTGTGATGCCAAGAGGTTTCCATAGGGTTTCTCGCATGAAGTCCGCATAACCATCCACAGGTCCACCTTGGTCAACAATGGTTGGGTGCTGGTTGCCCACTTCGGATGCCTGATCCTGTGGACCTCCGACGAAGAGAATGGAGAAGCGATGGTCTTCCGCATCCCCAAACGCATCGACAATTTGAGAGGCGTCGTCTGCAGTAATGAATTTGCTATCTTCTTCTGCTTCTGCGGCTTTGTCCGCTAAAATTGAAGCCCCAACAAGTCCGATAAGAACGATGAGTACGATGAGCAAGGCCCCTTTGAATCCAAGTTCCATGCCCTGGATATAGACCATAGCACCGCCAAGTAATCCAAGCAAAACAAGGATGAAGATGCACACCATAACTCCGGTTCCAATGGTGCTGGCCCCCGCACTTTCAGTGCTGTAATCAGGTGTTGGGAAATTTGACTCGAACGCATCTCGGAACTCATCGTCTCCGGCAGAGGACTCTCCAATCCATCCTTCATACCCACGATCGTACAACGTTGTCATGTTGTACTGCTTAAGGTCTTCATCCCACTCAAAGGTGAAATCGTGACCAGAATCTTCAGCGGCCACATCTGTTTCAAGTTCAAGTGGTGCGAAGCCTGCTGCAACAACAGCCACAGCGCAGTAAATCAAAAGCGAGAGCATGAGAGCGAATTTTGTACCCTTAATGTTCGCTAACTTCCCAAACAGGATGGTCATGGGGATGGCTACAATGTTCACTGTAAGCAACAAAAATATGTTCATTGCCGGGTCGAGACGAAGCACAGATTCGCCAAAGGCACTGGCCATGCTGGCGATGGTGTTCACGCCGTCATAGAACAGGAGGTAAGCTGCGAGGAAGAGCGCCAAGACCTTGAATTTCTTGATCTCCATGAACGTAGTACCAACCTGGGCATAGGCCATTTTCGTGGCATGGGCAAGACCCTGCCATTCCATGTTGGATGGGATTTCAGGTTCAGGCGTCCACTTGAACATGAGCGCACCAAAGCCCCACCACCAGAGTGAGGAGCTGACAAAGATGGCAGCGAGTTTGAAGTTGGTGTCCCAATCAAAAGGACCCAAGAGAATGATGAGGTGGAACACCAACAACAGTGAACCGCCCATAAACCCATACGCATAGCCAACGCTTGAGACGTGGTCCATGCAGCGCTTTTCTGCCATGTAAGGCATGAATGAATAGTAAATGACGTTCCCACCGGTGAACCCAATGGTACCGATGGCGTACATAACGGCTAGAATGATGTAACCTTGAGAACCAAAGTAAGGAGCAGCACCCATCAAAGCGGTGAAGATCACACCGGTAAAGGTGTACCATTTCAGCAACTTCTTTTTGATTGGCATCCGGTCTGCAATCACACCAAGTGCAGGTGCAGTGGCCACAACAAGAAGCATTGACGCTGTGAGGATGTAAGCATAGAATGTATCACCAGACTGCGTACCTGTGGCTAAGTTGTACAAGTTCGCCATCAGCGCTGGCGCAATCACCGTCATGACGGTTAATGCATATGCTTGGTTCCCCCAATCATACCAATACCACCCTTGGAGCGCTTTCTTATCTGCTTCAGGCATTGCGTGAATGGCATCTTTCACAGAGAATGTATCGGTTGAGGTCGGTGCAGCAACATCGGACATAAACTTCGATGAACACTTTAGGCTTATGAATACATTACCGGCGAGCACTCAAAATATAACAGTTCAGAATGAACTGAACACTGTCATTCATTCAGCGTTCAATCTTATACCGTCCAAGAGCTTCCATCCAAAGAATCTCTTGACCCGATGCGACTTCGATTTCTGGATCAATTGGAAGAATCATCATTGAATGGTCCTTCATGTTCATAGCGTGAACTTCATCTCCATCGATGTGAGTGACAAGAGCTTTGCCTTTTTCGATCATTGGGACGTTGATGCTGTCGGTAACGGTGCCGACGTGAGAAATTTTCTTTGAGGAAAACAAGGAGACAAGTTCGAGGCGTGCTTTAGCAGATCCGTGCTTTCCTGGCTTAGACTTGGAAATGCTCAAAATTTTGTAGGCATTGTCGTCGACGACACAAAATCGTCCGACTTTTAGGGTGCGAATTTCAACACGGTCAGTTCCTGGCATAGAATCCCTCTGTTGTTACCCTCATGGTGCTGGCTTATCACACTTCGCACTTTTTACCTTCAAATTCAAAGTTCACGAACATCAAACCGTAGACCAGATTGCTCCATCGAATGGGCGGTAACGAGCGGCATCAATTGCCGTGCGACATCTTCACTGCGAGCAAGGTCACCATTTGCATGCAAATCAATGAACGATTGGAGCGATGGGAAATCTTCAGGAGAGGTGCTGCGAATCTCTGTTTGCATCCCCGTATCAACGATACCGGGGGCGACGGACACAGAACTGATGTTTGAGTCACGCCCTTCTTCTGCGACACACCTCGACCACATGTCGAGGCCTGCTTTGGCGACGCAATACGCCGACCACGATTCAATTGGTCGAAGCGAGGCTCCGCTTGAAATGACGGTGATGCGGCTTTGACGCTCACCGCCAAGCAGCGAATGGACCCGCTGTGTCAAATCCTGAACGCCAACGAGGTTGACCTGAATGCTCCGTCCCCAATCGGAAGCGTCCACTTTGTCAAGTGGTTTGACTGGTGCAATCGCTCCTGCATTGTGCACAACGCCAGCGAGGAAGGGTGTCTGATCCCTGATGAGTGAAGCAGCATTGGCTATGGATGCGGGATCTGATAAATCACACTCGATGCTTCTTGAGCCCTGTGCTACAGAGGCCAACAGTTCCCAAATTTCATCCAATTCAGACGATGGTCGGGCCAGTGCCAACACTGGATGGCCATCATTCGCCAGCGCCAGTGCCAATGAACGGCCAAGCCCTTTCGATGCACCTGTGACGACGTATGTTCGGGGCTCCATGGTGACCCATAGGCATGGGGATTTTCATCATGCCGTTGCCATCATGTCCAAGAACGAGTCAATGGCGTCAGGTCGTGAATGGCGTCATCAATTTCTTGATGCACAAGATCAACCTCGACCTCGCCAAGGTCCAACTCAGCCTTCGCAATCAATTTACGGCAACGTGGCGTTGGGTTGCCCGACATGAAAAGGAGGGCCAACAGGAAGCGATTGGCACGGCGGATTTCGGTTTCTGTGGCTTGTTCTGATGATTCGTGAAGTTGCGGTAACATTTGGAGGAAGCGGATTTGATTTGGATGCATGAAGCGAGCCGTTTGGATTTGTTCATTGAGGCCCTCAAACACCTCACGATGCAACCCTGGTGTCAATCCATCAAGCCCTTCAGGAAAAGCATGCGCCACAAGTTTCGGAGTGAGTTCGTGACCAACCAAGCGAGACCTCATGTCCCGAATCATTGAACGCATGCCAATCATGTTGAGGATGATGAACACTGGAAGTGAGGCAAGCATCGAGAATGCACGAACCGCCACACGTCCGATGAGCCTTGCCCATAATCGGCGCAGAATAATCTTGAACATGGTTGCAGAAACCACCACCCTCAGTTTGACGAGCACTTTCCGGATGGCATGGCCAATTTTACCAATGTGAGCCAATGGATCGATGCCGAACATGGTGGCTTTGAAACCGGGCGCTCCCAAGGCGGCATGAATCAACCAATGTGGAATCGAATGCTCAAGACCAACATCTTCCAGCTCCTGTTGAGGAATGCCGAGAATACTTGCCATTCGGGCAGCCGTTCGAAGGGCGTCTCGGTAGATGAACATCAGTTCAATCGCAGTGGCAATTGAACTCAGCACCGTGAGGATGAAGAAGACACGAAGCGATGAATAGTGTTCCACTGAGGGGTGTTCATAGAGAAAAAACGCCACTCCAAAGAGGAGCAAACCCATGATGAGGCCAATCAAACCAGCTCTCAGAATCACGAGGTTACCAATCAAATCCAAGCGGGCATCTGCTTCTTTTCTTTCAGGGATGTGAACCTCTGGGTTGCCATGAACAGCGTCAATGAATCGAGCAATTGCCCAACCTTGCACCCGTGACTTCACAGTTTCATGCTCAGTCAGTAGGTGTAAAACCCTTGGCCCGACTTTCGACCGAGTTTCCCTTCCGCCACCATGTCGATCAAAAGTTGCGCAGGTGCGTACTTGTCATCGCCCATGCCTTCATGGAGGACATTCATGATGTGCAAAACCGTATCGAGTCCGATAAGATCAGAGAGTGCCAGTGGGCCGATTGGGTGGTTCATTCCGAGTTTCATGATGCCATCGATGGCCTCTGGTTCTGCAACACCCTCTTGCAGCGTCAATATGGCTTCATTGAGCATTGGGCACAAGATGCGGTTCGAGACAAATCCTGGCGCATCGTTGCATGAGAGTGCGGTTTTCCCCATCGTAGCAGAGGCTTCGATAACGGCTGCATTTGTTGCATCACTCGTTTGTTTTCCGTTAATAATTTCGACGAGTTTCATGATTGGGACTGGATTCATGAAGTGCATGCCGATGACTTGCTCAGGCCGGTTGGTGGCCTCTGCAATCGTTGAAATGGAGATTGAGGATGTGTTGGAAGCAAGAATGGTTTCTGGTTTGCAGATTTGGTCCAGTTCAGCGAATATTTCTTGCTTTAGGCTAAGAATCTCGGGAACAGCCTCGACAACAAGGTCGCAGTCGGCGCATGCTTGGCGATCGATGGCTGTGGTGATGCGAGCTCGAGCGGCGTCAGCATCTTCTTGGGTCATTCGTTCTTTTGAGACGAGTTTGGCAAGGGACTTCTCGATCGTTGCAAGACCACGGTCAACGTAGGCTTGTTCGATGTCCACCATGGTCACATTGTAGCCTGCGCATGCAGCCACCTGTGTGATTCCGTTTCCCATTTGTCCTGCTCCGAGTACGGCGATTGTCTTGATGCTCATGTCACTCAACAGTTCTGCCAAACGAAGGGGATTCATCAACCTGCTCCAAGAGATGCCAGCATTCATGCCAGCCATTCAGAACTGAATTCAGCTGTGCGGACATCTCTGGATGTTAGAGGTAGCCCGACTCGGATTTGAACCGAGGTCGGCGGGACCAAAACCCACCATGATGGACCCCTACACTATCGGGCTATGAGACAAAGGCGGTAGGCTCACCTTTTTGTTCTTGTCGGCGGACTCGTGTCGAATGTTACTCCAATTGGACACGGAGATCATCATCGCTGATTCGCTTCGTTGCGCTCTCAATGAATTCGTCTAAGGCGATGCCTTGCTTGCGTTGATACACCTTTGCCTGCAAGCCCATGTCGAGTTTGTCCAGCTGCTTAACGAACCGTGCTTCTGGCGAGTTGCCCTGTTCATACTCATCAAACAGTTCAATCCATTCTGGCGCCAATGCCAACATTGCCGCTCGCTCGTCTTCAGCTTTCGTGCTGCAATCATCATGAGGGGTCAAATCACCAACTCGAACTTCTGGCAAATCATGAACCAAGCAGAGTGAGAGAACTCGAGCCAAATCCAATCCAGGCGGGCACAGTTTCAGCGCAAGAATGCTCATGCCCCACGAGTGTGCAGCCACCGATTCTGGATTGTCCACACCGGCACGAACCCATCCAGCGCGAGTGACGTTTTTCAGTTCAAGCCATTCCATTATGCGCTCGTCCATACCCAAGCCAGAAGACAAGCCCTCAAAACCCCCACCCTCTAGGTGCATCCATGGAGGTCGGTCAGCCATCGTGGTGGAAGGAAGCAACTGAGCACCTCGCCAAGGACACATTGCTTGGGCCTGTGCTGGCGCAATACCCCGATGGTAGCCTGCTTGGAAAAGGCAATCTCTTCTGCACGCTCGTTCGTTCCATCGTTGGCCAGCAGATTTCAGTGCTTGCCGCAGATGCTGTATGGGGCCGCCTCGAGGCTTTTTTGGGTGAGGTGAATCCATCAACGATTCGAACGAAACAGCCTGAAGAATTGGCAGCTTGTGGACTATCAAGATCAAAGGCATCCTATATTCACGGACTTGCGGAACAAAGCGACGCCTTGCTTTCGCCTGATTGGGGTGCAATGGATGACAAGGCAATCCATGCTCACTTCACTTCGTTCCGTGGCATTGGCCCGTGGACATCGGAGATGGTGTGCATTTTTGCGCTCCTTCGACCCGACATATTCAGCATTGGTGACATCGGTTTGATCAAAGCCGTTCAAATTCTTGATCCAAGTGCAGAATCCAAGGCCGACGTGGTCCGAGTTGCTGAGCGATGGTCACCTTATCGCACCGCTGCTTCGTGGTACTTGTGGCGGATGCTTGACCCAGTGCCTGTTGAGTACTGATCATGCCTTGGTTGAAACCGAGGACTTTGATTTATCCAATTGCGGGTACTTCTCGAGGATCTCTTGTGCTTCTGCAGCGGCACGTAGTTCCACGTATTCGTAGTGTTTTGCTTGTGCTTTGCTGTAAAGGTCCATCATTCCGACGTATGTTTCCTTTTCCTTTGCGTACCATCCATTGCCGCGGGCAGATCGGTCGAAGCGAACAAGGGCAAGGAGCGTGAAGAGTGAAAGAGACCACATTGAAGCAACCTGTATTGGTCCGCTGGAATACTCTGTCACCACATTTAGGCCGTTATCGAAAGCCATGGTCATAATAATCGTGGAAGGCCACAAGACAAAGGATGCACACAGAAGAATCACTTCATAAGTTTCGAATTTGGCACGTGCACGTGGTGGCTTGGGTTTTGCAACTTCGGTTCTAAAATCCATACTGAGACCCTCTTCTATGAAATGTCCTAATTCATCGGAAGTATTTGGTTTCTCGCCTATTTTTGACAATATACCTGAATATTCAAAGATTGTTGGCGGCTCTTCGGAGGTCGTCACATCAATAATCCGCTTTGGACTGCGTGCAATCCCAACAAGAACAATTGCTTTGAGCAGGTCCCGGAGGGCATCGAAAACAATCATCTCATCGAAAACCGTTTCACTGTAGAACATCATGACAACTTGCCCTAAACAAAGCACTCCACCGTAATGAATGGCAAGCAACCTGGGAGAAAGTGACGAACTCAGAAGTGTCAGAATGGCACAAACCACCAGCAGCGTTGTGCTGGTGACGCCTAGAATCAATGGCCAATCGTCAAAGCCCACGAAAGGAGTTGGGTTTGAGAGCCAACTTGGAACAAGGAATTCCAAAATCAAGCCAAAAATACCAAGATCATCTGATCCTGAAACCATGTACAAAGTATGGAAAAATGTGATGATAGCGAACAGTGATAGAAGCGATGAGGCAATCAAGTTCGGCCATTTCTTTGCCTTTTTGGGTGGCAAAATCGGCAGGTTGTTTTCCTCAGCAAGGACCGTTGGGAACTCATGCTCGATTTGCTTCATTTGTTCTTGGATGAGCTCTAACTCACTCAATTTGGGTCTAAATTTCTTGAGGTTCGTTTTTTCTTTGAGTTTTGAAACAAAACCTTCCTTGCTCTCTGCTTCAAATTCCGAGATTGATTGCTCAAGTTTTTTTGCGTCCCTCTTTGCGAGGTACTCATCCTTTTTTTCTGTAAGCGTAGTCAATCCTTCTTTGGCCTGTTCCATTCCGTCCTGAGTCAATTTTTTACTCATTTCAAATGCTTTTTTGGAAGAAGATTTTGTCACTTCAACGCCCTTCGAAAGGAACTCCTTGCTCTTTTCACTTATGGCGGAAAATTTGGTATGAGGTTCGTCCTCATTTCCCGATGCCATGAAACATGGTCAGCAAGGAAGAATATAGTCCAATCGCCATGGCGATCTACCAAGCGGCTCGTTGGCATTCGTGAAACGATTGAGCTCATCGA
>ERZ1046148.1710-NODE-1710-length-10668-cov-3.185150_pt1 | contig 10668 bp, 3 predicted proteins | sample MGYA00383090_ERZ1046148 | MGnify/ENA primary metagenome ERZ1046148 (study PRJEB29581, sample SAMEA5548360) | metagenome | biome: marine; feature: coastal; material: water | depth 25 m | study: Short-term variability in the microbial, nano- and picoplankton...
AATAATGTTGCTCTAAAATATTATATGCTGACATGAAAAAGGTATATTGCTTTTCTGTTGTAGTATAATTGTTATTTACAGGGTTCATTTTTATCAACATTGTTTTAGCATGATTTAAATCTAACTGTGAATAATTTTTATCAAATTTAAATAAATTTTTTAAATCTACTAAAGTGTAGTTTTTTATATTTAAATCTTGTTCCATTTTGCTTATTTATAATATGAATGTATTTTTAAACTATATTATTTTAAATATTTTAAATATTTTAGATACTTAAATATTTAATCTAATCTTTATTTCAGCCAATCTTTTAGGTACAAAAATAAGGTCGGGTGGAATACCATATAATCTGAAATATTCTGCGTATTCAGGATTGACATTGGCTTCTACAGTCGATTCAAGTTTTAATTCTTCACCAAAAAGTGATACTTGATGTTTTAAATTATTTATAAATTCTAGAAGTCTATCAGAATCGTGTAAAATATCTGAATCATCTTTATATATTTCTAATTCATTAAGTATATTCAAATTGTTAATTGATATTGTTATTGTTCTAAACAATATATACAACGTATTGTTAATTAAATTTCTAAACATTTCATATTCTTTGTATTTATTTGGGTTTTTTTTTAATCTATACAATTTTTCGGATAATGTGGCAAAATATTCTTGAGTTAGAATATTAAAAATTTCTTGTAATTTATTTTCTTGAACTAAAAGGATTAATTCACTCAATTCTTTAACTGTACTTACAAGATGTTTAAAAATATCAAACTGACCCATTACTTTACTTGTTAATGATGACATTACGCTACCATCAGCTACTTTTGTTTTTGTACTTACAATGTTATTGTTTTTGATTTTCATTTTATTATATTAATTATAATTATAATAATTATAATAAATGTAAATAATGTTAAATAATATAAATATTTATTTATAATTATAAGTATTATGACAGTAAATTATTTGTTAATTATTGAAACAATATTGAAGCAATATGAAGATAACAATAGCAAAGAATTAAACCACTTTTTTAATACTATGTATTTTTATGTTAATGAAAAAAACCATATGCTGTTTTATGCTAATAAAATTGAATTCATTGATAAAAATGACATGTTACGTTTGATATATCCTTCGTTATGTTATAAAAAAGATTTGCTTATTAATATTTACATAAAAATATTGAAAACGTATAATGCGTTAAGAAGATTTGTAAATTTATATAGAAAAAGCAAGTTTGAAATTGTTATTGAAACAGATTTATTATTAAATACCATACATTCTAGTAGTAAGAATGTTTTATGTATTGTTCAAAATAATAAAATATATTTATTTTATATATTTGAATTATTAAAAATTATTTATAATTCTTTAAGTAATTCAGAATTCTTTTTTTCAGAACCATTGGAAATAAAAAATCCATACAATAATTTAAAATTTGAATACCATAATTTATGTAACATATATTTTTTTATGAAGTTCAATTGTATTCAATTTAATGATATATTTTATAGATACTTTAAATGTAACTTTGACCATAAGATATTTTTACATCGTAATTTTAATTATCTACGTGAATGTAATATAACGAATTATGTCTATAACAATAATGAAAATAATTATTTATATATTGAAATTATGAATATGATTAATAATTACAATAATAGAATCGATAAAAGGTATCGTATTTTAATTCACGAAGATTTTCCAATTGATACATTATATAATATAATGAAAAAATACTTATATTTATATATAAATGCGTGGTATTCTTATATAGATTATGTAACAGAAACTTTTTCAAAAGAATTAAATCATCGTTTATTTTATTTTCAAAAATTCAATCCTCAATTTGGAAGATTGAAATACAAAATTATAAAAAAATATTGTTTTGAGAGAAAACAAATAATAATGAAAACGATAAAAACATTTGATGACAAACATATTAATTTTATGTGTAATTTAAATATGAGATTTGATGGTCATTATCAATATGTCAAACTGCATATAAATTATATAAGAGATAATAGAAACATAAAAAATGATGATGATGATATGTATTATGAAACAAATGACGAGAATGATGATTTTGAAAATATAATAGAGAATAACCATAGAGAAGAAAACGGGTCGGTTTCTTGATTTATACAGCAAGTGAAAGAATTTTTTTAATATTTTTAGTATATTTGACATAATTTTGTAAATATTCCTTTATGTCTTTTTTATTTTCATCATTAAATAAATAAAGCATATCAGACTTTAACGCAATTTTATTATTTTTTTCATCATCAATAATGATAGTGTAAGACGGAATATTATTTGCGATAAAATTAGGAACAATAATGTGAATAAATTTGTCTCCTCTGTTACCATTAGCGATGAATTTATTATCTTTATTTTTAGTATAGTGTAATTTGTTTGTCAGTTTTGAATACGATAAAAAAATAACACTCAGGTTATATTTTTTAATAAGCAACCATAAATCAAAAACAGTTAAATAATAATTTTCAGACATCAAATAATCTTCAAAATTTAACCCTTTTTTCGCAATCATTTTCCCTTCTTGTTTTTTTCCTTCCGCAATTAAAATATCAATTATCATTTTATTGTAATAATTATATTTTCTATATTCAGTTAAAAGTTCTTGTTTTAATTCCAAAATAGTTTTAGGTGTATTTAATAAATCCATAATCAATTTGAATGTGCAAAACGCACTATTAGAATACACAATTTCAGAATATGTTTTAGGAAAATATGATTTCCAATAACGTGAACTAATATTTTCCTCTTTAATTTCGCAAATTCCTTCATTTATGTCATCTTTTTCTTCTAATTTTGAATCATTTTCATTTATTCCCATAACAGTATTATAATCAATTGTATTATCATATTTTTGACTTTTTTGTGGATTAGTATTAAAGAAACTATTGTATGAAACATATTTATTTTTTGGATATACATCTAAATTTTCAAAAAAATCTTGAGTTATTAATGACTGAATAATAAGCAACTCATTTTCATTCAATTTGTAATTTATTTTTGCTAATGATAAATATGAATTAGCATTAAACATAAACTGTTTAATTCTAGTATACCTAACAAGTTCATCAGAAATTCTTTGTAAATATATATCTTTATTGTTTTTTTTTGTTAGAAGATTATTTTTTGGCAATATCAAACCGCAAACATTATCATCTGTGAAGACACATAATTTATTTTCATCACATTTTTCAATAGAACAATTGTTACAACTTACAACTTTTTCAATTTCTTTATAAAAATATTCATCACCTGTAAATTCAACTTTGCCGTTAATAAGTTTTTCAATTTCATTATTTATTTCGGTTATTTTTACAATATTATTTTTTCTCATATTGTCAAGAATATTCAATATGTTTGTTTTAAAACTATTATTTATAAAATCATTTAATAAAATCTTGACAGTATTTCTAAAAATATTATAAAATTTCGTTTCCATTTGAATCAATTTTATTTTTTCGATTCGTTCAATGTCTTTTTTAGATGAGGTAGAACTGATGATATCAACATTATTTATATTAGACATACTATTTTGATTTTTAATTGTAGGAAGGTTGTATTTTTCATCTAACTCTTCTTCTTTAATTGGTGGGTTTACTTGGATGAATTGATTTGTTTCGGTTATTATTCCTGTAATGTATTCACCTTCAAATACATTGATTTTTGGTTGACAAAATATTTTATATTCGTTTGTTCTATTTTTTCCTTTTTCAGACATTTTTTTTAGAAAATCAAATGTAGTTGAATAATTGGTCCATATGTTTGGATTATTCATATAAACGAAATCATAATTATCCATTAGTTTATTTGTAGTGTAAGATGGGAAACAAGGAACAAATACATATTGTTTTTTTGCTTTTTGTTTTGTATCTATTGCGATTAATCCAATAATTTTATTGCTGAAATTTTTTATTAATGTTTGTACGTAATAATTATATAATTCTAAAAGAGATATCATTTTATCAATTTCATATGGTCTTTTCAGTTTATATAAATTTGGCAAACTAGGTTTTGGTAAGCACAATTTATTGAAGTAAGGTTTAATAATTTTTTGAAGAATATTTTTCATTTCTTGGTTTGATGAAGATACTTTATATTCACTAAATGTTTTCATAATGCTAATTTTGTTTCCTTCAAAACGGGAATATATAGGTTCATAATAATCGTCTTTTTTAATTAAAAATAAACACGGTTTGCGTGCGTTGTAAATGTTATTTGTATGGTAATTAGTAGGACAAACAATACCTATATTATTTGTAATGTCGTCGTCACTTATTTCCATAATAATCAAATTTAATCCTTTTGCAAATAATTTTGGATTAGGAGTGCATATTATATCCCATAAATAAGTATAATCTATAAATAATTCATCGTCTTTTAAAAATTCAATAAAATTATTGAATGCACTAATAATTTTTTTATAGTAAATTATGTCTTCTTCGTTATTTATTTTCAATGTTTTATATGTTCTTGTGTTTTTATATTCGTTAATATCTATTTCATCTTCTAGATCATAAAAATATCTTATTAAATTACCATTGTTATAATTAACGAAATCATCAATTGTTAAAATACTTATAATATGTTCTTTAAAATCTTTAATATTCATTACTGGTTTATCTGTTGCATAATATAGTGCATCTGAAATACAAGAAATGAAGTATTGGTTTGAATTAATCTCTACACCATGACGTAATAAACAGTTGTGATTTTGTTTAAGTTGTGTATTCGACCTACTTATTTGACATTTAAAATTATTTTCTTTTAAAAAAAATTGTATTTGCAAAGGTAAATATCCCCATCTACCCTTTTCAATAGGAAATTTGTCAGAAGACTTTACATAGTTTTCATTTGCATTTCTTTCAGGTTCCACATTAGGTTCCACATTAGGTTCCACATTAGGTTCCACATTAGGTTCCACATTAGGTTCCACATTAGGTTTAGATTGTTTTTCTTCTAAACTGGGAGTGTCTTTTTTGTTTTTGTTTGCGGCATAACAGTCTTTTTTAGCTTTTATTTTGGCTGTTGTATTTGCCTTTGTAAAGCAACAAGGAAGACAATAACCGTCTGGATGTTTACCTGTTTGAAATACTGGATAATTCTTTTGATATTTGCCTGTTTTATCAACAAATTCATAAATATATTATTCTGTGTTTTTAGTTGTTGCATCATAAGGTAAATCTTTTCCACAAGGTGCATTGGGTATGGGAAGGACGTTTGCAGTGGCTATATCTGGCAACTCTAGTTCTCGTATCAACATTGTGTCTTGGGATGTGCTGTTTAACACGCGTGTTAAACAGCACATCCCAAGACACAATGTTGATACGAGAACTAGAGTTGCCAGATATAGCCACTGCAAACGTCCTTCCCATACCCAATGCACCTTGTGGAAAAGATTTACCTTATGATGCAACAACTAAAAACACAGAATAATATATTTATGAATTTGTTGATAAAACAGGCAAATATCAAAAGAATTATCCAGTATTTCAAACAGGTAAACATCCAGACGGTTATTGTCTTCCTTGTTGCTTTACAAAGGCAAATACAACAGCCAAAATAAAAGCTAAAAAAGACTGTTATGCCGCAAACAAAAACAAAAAAGACACTCCCAGTTTAGAAGAAAAACAATCTAAACCTAATGTGGAACCTAATGTGGAACCTAATGTGGAACCTAATGTGGAACCTAATGTGGAACCTAATGTGGAACCTGAAAGAAATGCAAATGAAAACTATGTAAAGTCTTCTGACAAATTTCCTATTGAAAAGGGTAGATGGGGATATTTACCTTTGCAAATACAATTTTTTTTAAAAGAAAATAATTTTAAATGTCAAATAAGTAGGTCGAATACACAACTTAAACAAAATCACAACTGTTTATTACGTCATGGTGTAGAGATTAATTCAAAACAATCCTTCATTTCTTGTATTTCAGATGCACTATATTATGCAACAGATAAACCAGTAATGAATATTAAAGATTTTAAAGAACATATTATAAGTATTTTAACAATTGATGATTTCGTTAATTATAACAATGGTAATTTAATAAGATATTTTTATGATCTAGAAGATGAAATAGATATTAACGAATATAAAAACACAAGAACATATAAAACATTGAAAATAAATAACGAAGAAGACATAATTTACTATAAAAAAATTATTAGTGCATTCAATAATTTTATTGAATTTTTAAAAGACGATGAATTATTTATAGATTATACTTATTTATGGGATATAATATGCACTCCTAATCCAAAATTATTTGCAAAAGGATTAAATTTGATTATTATGGAAATAAGTGACGACGACATTACAAATAATATAGGTATTGTTTGTCCTACTAATTACCATACAAATAACATTTACAACGCACGCAAACCGTGTTTATTTTTAATTAAAAAAGACGATTATTATGAACCTATATATTCCCGTTTTGAAGGAAACAAAATTAGCATTATGAAAACATTTAGTGAATATAAAGTATCTTCATCAAACCAAGAAATGAAAAATATTCTTCAAAAAATTATTAAACCTTACTTCAATAAATTGTGCTTACCAAAACCTAGTTTGCCAAATTTATATAAACTGAAAAGACCATATGAAATTGATAAAATGATATCTCTTTTAGAATTATATAATTATTACGTACAAACATTAATAAAAAATTTCAGCAATAAAATTATTGGATTAATCGCAATAGATACAAAACAAAAAGCAAAAAAACAATATGTATTTGTTCCTTGTTTCCCATCTTACACTACAAATAAACTAATGGATAATTATGATTTCGTTTATATGAATAATCCAAACATATGGACCAATTATTCAACTACATTTGATTTTCTAAAAAAAATGTCTGAAAAAGGAAAAAATAGAACAAACGAATATAAAATATTTTGTCAACCAAAAATCAATGTATTTGAAGGTGAATACATTACAGGAATAATAACCGAAACAAATCAATTCATCCAAGTAAACCCACCAATTAAAGAAGAAGAGTTAGATGAAAAATACAACCTTCCTACAATTAAAAATCAAAATAGTATGTCTAATATAAATAATGTTGATATCATCAGTTCTACCTCATCTAAAAAAGACATTGAACGAATCGAAAAAATAAAATTGATTCAAATGGAAACGAAATTTTATAATATTTTTAGAAATACTGTCAAGATTTTATTAAATGATTTTATAAATAATAGTTTTAAAACAAACATATTGAATATTCTTGACAATATGAGAAAAAATAATATTGTAAAAATAACCGAAATAAATAATGAAATTGAAAAACTTATTAACGGCAAAGTTGAATTTACAGGTGATGAATATTTTTATAAAGAAATTGAAAAAGTTGTAAGTTGTAACAATTGTTCTATTGAAAAATGTGATGAAAATAAATTATGTGTCTTCACAGATGATAATGTTTGCGGTTTGATATTGCCAAAAAATAATCTTCTAACAAAAAAAAACAATAAAGATATATATTTACAAAGAATTTCTGATGAACTTGTTAGGTATACTAGAATTAAACAGTTTATGTTTAATGCTAATTCATATTTATCATTAGCAAAAATAAATTACAAATTGAATGAAAATGAGTTGCTTATTATTCAGTCATTAATAACTCAAGATTTTTTTGAAAATTTAGATGTATATCCAAAAAATAAATATGTTTCATACAATAGTTTCTTTAATACTAATCCACAAAAAAGTCAAAAATATGATAATACAATTGATTATAATACTGTTATGGGAATAAATGAAAATGATTCAAAATTAGAAGAAAAAGATGACATAAATGAAGGAATTTGCGAAATTAAAGAGGAAAATATTAGTTCACGTTATTGGAAATCATATTTTCCTAAAACATATTCTGAAATTGTGTATTCTAATAGTGCGTTTTGCACATTCAAATTGATTATGGATTTATTAAATACACCTAAAACTATTTTGGAATTAAAACAAGAACTTTTAACTGAATATAGAAAATATAATTATTACAATAAAATGATAATTGATATTTTAATTGCGGAAGGAAAAAAACAAGAAGGGAAAATGATTGCGAAAAAAGGGTTAAATTTTGAAGATTATTTGATGTCTGAAAATTATTATTTAACTGTTTTTGATTTATGGTTGCTTATTAAAAAATATAACCTGAGTGTTATTTTTTTATCGTATTCAAAACTGACAAACAAATTACACTATACTAAAAATAAAGATAATAAATTCATCGCTAATGGTAACAGAGGAGACAAATTTATTCACATTATTGTTCCTAATTTTATCGCAAATAATATTCCGTCTTACACTATCATTATTGATGATGAAAAAAATAATAAAATTGCGTTAAAGTCTGATATGCTTTATTTATTTAATGATGAAAATAAAAAAGACATAAAGGAATATTTACAAAATTATGTCAAATATACTAAAAATATTAAAAAAATTCTTTCACTTGCTGTATAAATCAAGAAACCGACCCGTTTTCTTCTCTATGGTTATTCTCTATTATATTTTCAAAATCATCATTCTCGTCATTTGTTTCATAATACATATCATCATCATCATTTTTTATGTTTCTATTATCTCTTATATAATTTATATGCAGTTTGACATATTGATAATGACCATCAAATCTCATATTTAAATTACACATAAAATTAATATGTTTGTCATCAAATGTTTTTATCGTTTTCATTATTATTTGTTTTCTCTCAAAACAATATTTTTTTATAATTTTGTATTTCAATCTTCCAAATTGAGGATTGAATTTTTGAAAATAAAATAAACGATGATTTAATTCTTTTGAAAAAGTTTCTGTTACATAATCTATATAAGAATACCACGCATTTATATATAAATATAAGTATTTTTTCATTATATTATATAATGTATCAATTGGAAAATCTTCGTGAATTAAAATACGATACCTTTTATCGATTCTATTATTGTAATTATTAATCATATTCATAATTTCAATATATAAATAATTATTTTCATTATTGTTATAGACATAATTCGTTATATTACATTCACGTAGATAATTAAAATTACGATGTAAAAATATCTTATGGTCAAAGTTACATTTAAAGTATCTATAAAATATATCATTAAATTGAATACAATTGAACTTCATAAAAAAATATATGTTACATAAATTATGGTATTCAAATTTTAAATTATTGTATGGATTTTTTATTTCCAATGGTTCTGAAAAAAAGAATTCTGAATTACTTAAAGAATTATAAATAATTTTTAATAATTCAAATATATAAAATAAATATATTTTATTATTTTGAACAATACATAAAACATTCTTACTACTAGAATGTATGGTATTTAATAATAAATCTGTTTCAATAACAATTTCAAACTTGCTTTTTCTATATAAATTTACAAATCTTCTTAACGCATTATACGTTTTCAATATTTTTATGTAAATATTAATAAGCAAATCTTTTTTATAACATAACGAAGGATATATCAAACGTAACATGTCATTTTTATCAATGAATTCAATTTTATTAGCATAAAACAGCATATGGTTTTTTTCATTAACATAAAAATACATAGTATTAAAAAAGTGGTTTAATTCTTTGCTATTGTTATCTTCATATTGCTTCAATATTGTTTCAATAATTAACAAATAATTTACTGTCATAATACTTATAATTATAAATAAATATTTATATTATTTAACATTATTTACATTTATTATAATTATTATAATTATAATTAATATAATAAAATGAAAATCAAAAACAATAACATTGTAAGTACAAAAACAAAAGTAGCTGATGGTAGCGTAATGTCATCATTAACAAGTAAAGTAATGGGTCAGTTTGATATTTTTAAACATCTTGTAAGTACAGTTAAAGAATTGAGTGAATTAATCCTTTTAGTTCAAGAAAATAAATTACAAGAAATTTTTAATATTCTAACTCAAGAATATTTTGCCACATTATCCGAAAAATTGTATAGATTAAAAAAAAACCCAAATAAATACAAAGAATATGAAATGTTTAGAAATTTAATTAACAATACGTTGTATATATTGTTTAGAACAATAACAATATCAATTAACAATTTGAATATACTTAATGAATTAGAAATATATAAAGATGATTCAGATATTTTACACGATTCTGATAGACTTCTAGAATTTATAAATAATTTAAAACATCAAGTATCACTTTTTGGTGAAGAATTAAAACTTGAATCGACTGTAGAAGCCAATGTCAATCCTGAATACGCAGAATATTTCAGATTATATGGTATTCCACCCGACCTTATTTTTGTACCTAAAAGATTGGCTGAAATAAAGATTAGATTAAATATTTAAGTATCTAAAATATTTAAAATATTTAAAATAATATAGTTTAAAAATACATTCATATTATAAATAAGCAAAATGGAACAAGATTTAAATATAAAAAACTACACTTTAGTAGATTTAAAAAATTTATTTAAATTTGATAAAAATTATTCACAGTTAGATTTAAATCATGCTAAAACAATGTTGATAAAAATGAACCCTGTAAATAACAATTATACTACAACAGAAAAGCAATATACCTTTTTCATGTCAGCATATAATATTTTAGAGCAACATTATT
>ERZ1046148.1713-NODE-1713-length-10661-cov-4.872431_pt1 | contig 10661 bp, 4 predicted proteins | sample MGYA00383090_ERZ1046148 | MGnify/ENA primary metagenome ERZ1046148 (study PRJEB29581, sample SAMEA5548360) | metagenome | biome: marine; feature: coastal; material: water | depth 25 m | study: Short-term variability in the microbial, nano- and picoplankton...
CCATCGTTTTCTACTATAAGCTTACCTGCTTTCATATCTTTTTCTATCTTTATTACTTTTTGTACTTTCTTTCTATCTTGATCAGTTTGAATTTTTTTCTTTTGTTTCTTCAACCCCTTCTTTTTTCCTTTGTCTTTTAATTTCTTTTCTTCAAATGTCATTGATAATACCTTATCATCTATATCACCTTCTTTAAAATCAGGAACTATACCATCGCCAGTAGTTAATGAAAAATCACCTTCTTCAGTTGTAACAAGTTTAGTTGGTGCTGATATAATTACTTCTATTGGTGGTTTACCATCGGGAGTTGTTTTTAATGTATTTTTAACACCATCATAAAAAGAATTTCTAAGTCCTTGATATAAGTGACTAAAATTATCTAAATCACTATCTAAAAATGACGAAGAATAATTTTTAAATTCGGATGCACTTACAGAAGATGAGTAATGTGGTATATGTCTTTGATTAATTCCATATATTCTTGAACCACTTATTACATCTTGTTCACCACCTTTAACACCATTTAATGTATCTCCATAAGACATTGTTACATTTGAATAGATACCCTCTCCAAGTGTTTGCCAAACACTCCTATCCATAAAAATATCTCTAACTTCTGAACCACTAGCTTCTTTAAGTAAATTTTCACCACTAGAAGATACAACTGATGAGCCAGTTTCATAACTATAGATATCTATTCTTCCGTTATATGCTTCATAATTAGTTACAGAAGAACCATGATTATATGAACCAGTTATAACCATTACTTCTCTGGTAACATCTATAGAAGAACTATAAAATTTATTTTCAGCAGTAGGTTTCTTTCCAAGTACTACTTTAGGTCTTTCAAATATATTTGGTTCTATAAGTAATCCAATATCAGGTTTAGATCTAGCTGGTATTAATTTTTTTAATTGTGGATACATTGATTGATCATAATATCTAATCATTCTTATATAATCCCAAAAGTTATTTGGAGAAGTATATTTTTTCCAATAATTATCTGCTGTATAATTTAATCCTCTGTAACTTAATTTTTCTTTATCTCTTGGATCTCCCAAGTAATTATCAAAATTTAAATTACCAACCGAATTTATAATATCATTATTTATTACATCAGTAGGTGCGAACCATATACCAACTTTATTGGAATCATTTGGTGCAGTATCATAAGCACTAACAGTAGCTCTTCTATTTGGATTTAAAAATTGGTCGGTTTTTATTGAATTACTTTCTATTCTAACTTTATTAGTAGTTCTTCTTAATGCGCCTATGCTTGGTATAAATGTTTTTTGTTCATCCACCACACTTCTAAAAAAGTTTCCTGTAAAACCACTATGTGAACCTGATAATGTTGTGGTTTGATTTGAACTTACATCACGAATACCTTCTGTATCAGAAGCTAAACTTTTATTGTCATCAAACGAATACCTTAAAACTAAATTTTCATACGAAGACGATACACTATTTCCATCATAAGCTTTTGGATTTCTCACATGATTTTTAAATGAACCAGTATTTAATGTTTCTGTCCAATGTCTGTATTCCATAATAGAACCACTAAAAGCAGTTCCAACATTAGTAACTCCTAAAGAACCACTACCACCGATGTATATATCTCCACTTCCTGTCCAAGCGTTACTAAACGATGAAGAAGCAGCTTGAGTAACATCCATAGTAGTTGTACTATATAAATGTATCTTACTTCTACTACTATCATACTTACCAACATTTAATTCATACGATTGAGATACTGATGTGACATCGCTACCTACCATTCTCCTAACCATAACAGAATAAAAATCTCCATCATAAACTGGTAGAGCTGATGAACTTACTTCTTTATATTGTCCTACATCTACACCAACCGCAGAACCTGATAACATAAATGAAACATTACCATAATTATCCGTAGAACCATTATCTTTTAATCGTATAAACCAATCTTGATTATTAGCATCTTGTTTTTCTACAAGTATCTGATTTGAGCCAGTAGCCGCTCTAAATCTAAATTCTACTGTATCTGGTTTTCTACCTGATGTAGTATCATTAGCCCAAGTAACTTTAACATGTTGTGAACCTCTAAAATCTAAAGCCTTTGTAAATTTTCTTGTTATTTCATATTGCGGAGTTGCACTATCAGGTAAAGCGGGGCCACCATATTCTTTTACTCTCAGTATGGTAGATGGTATACCATAAATATTTATTAATCCTTTTAATGCTCTAACAGTACCTTTATTCTTTAAAAAGAACGGCATATTATTTATAATACGACTCCATATTTCTCTTGATATATCACGTTCAGATGTCTCAGAATAAGATGAATAGGCTGAACCAGTTACTTCTTTGCCTAAAACATATCTTGGTAATTCTATTAAATCCTTACCATCATCCAAATTCCAACCTAAAGATTTAGCAACACTAAATAATAAATCTTTAGATATTCCCTCATCTAATTTATCTCTTCTATCATATGTATCTGATAAAGCGTTTATATATTCCCAAATATGATCAAAATGTTGTCCTATCATATCTGTAAAAGTTAAATACTCTTGATTTGATTCATCATACTTAATAAATTCAGGGATTAAAGTACTTAACTTATTATTATTATCTTCATCATATAAAGAGGCTGAAGTTATGGCATTACTAAACCAATTTTGTGCTTGTGTAGAATTAGTAGATGCTAAAACATAAGGACTTACACCTGTTCCACTACCTCCAGTTTTTGGCCATGAATTATCATAAGATACACCTAAAGAACCACTAACATAAGAAGAACTCTCAAAATACATATATCTTTCAAAGTCATCTAAATTATTTTTTGTTTCTTCAACTTTATAGTGATAAAGATTTATATCAGCTGATGAACCACTAATTCCCACATAAGAACCACTAGATACTCTATAACTCTCAATATTTTCTAATTTAGATTTAAAGTTTCTTAATCGTGCTTCTATTGAGCTAAAATTAATAAAGTTTTTATATTGAGAATAATCTGTATTTATTTCTACACTATCTAAACTTTGACTTAAAAATTCATTTTTTAATTCATTTGATATAGTACTATCCGCAGTTAAGATATCATTCATAGATTTATATTGAGTTGTTCTTCTTTGTACGGGGCTTTCTACACTATTTAAATCAGGAGTTCTTAATACTAACTTTGGTTCTTCTTCTGGTATAAAATCTACAACATTAATTATTTCTTCTAAGGGATTTGCCATTTCTTTGACAATCGTACACTCATCAAAATTTTCAAAACCTGTAGGTAATGGTTCATATAATTTATAAACTACTGAGTTAGGATAGTCTGTTACAGAAATTAAATCTTGTTTAAAATTAGTAGTTAAGAACATCTGATTATCAAATTTTAAATATGTTCTCAAATCTTTAGGGTTTAAATTAAAATAAGTTACATAGAAATTTTCAAAATAATCAGGTAGTACTGGTAAATCATAAATATCAGGAGTACTCAAATCTACATCATCTTGCCCTACTTCCATAGCAACATCTCTAAACGATTTGTTAACTTGTATAGTTAATCCATCAGAAGATATTGAATTTATTTGAGCTTTATAAGGTCTAAATACTTCTCGTGTTTCTGATTGGTCTGTGTAAGTAAAATCTACAAAAACATTATCAACCCAAACTATACCTTGAGATGGCTCACTACCTGCTAATTTGATATTATTACCTTGGATATAGAAAGACCAATCTTGATCTAGTTTCCAATCAAATGGAACTTCCCAACTGGTTTCAATAGTTTCCCATTTTCCAGCTTCAGCTGGTGCCATTACTAAACCATTACCTTGTGTTTTTTCATATCTTGGTGGAGTCGGTGAAGAATCAATCCAATTATAACCATCCCATACCCACAGCTTCTTCGTACTTTCAGTTCCTATCATAAGTGGATCAATATTAAAATCAAATGTAGCAGTTCCATTATCATACACCGGCATTGGATTAATATATACTTCAATATCTTCTATCGGAAGTGTGAAAGTAAGATCATCAGATGTAATAGGATTACCACTGTCGTCGTGAATACCAGCATTTACAGCTGCAGCATTTCTAACACCATAAGTTAAATCAGATCCTCCCGTTCCTACTACACCAATATTTCTAAAATGTTCTTCAATATCATCATAGGAAGCACCTGTTGTACCAGTGGTTTTATATACCCTATTCCAAACACCGCCATCCATAGTTATTGCTATCCACGCTTCCTCTCTATTACCACCATGTCTTCCACCTTTACCAATCATCACATCTGGAAAAAGATTTTGACCTAAACCTTTAACTAGACTACCATCTGAACCAAAACTACTTTCCAATGTAAACTCAATACCAATTATATCTTCGGATTTTCTTTTCGAGGTATAATACACAGTTTCATCAGTAAAAAAATAAAGTCCTTTTGCTAAGTTACTACCAGTATTTGATCCCAAAGATGTTACTGCGTCAGCATAAGCTACCTCAAAGTTTGTAGGATTTGCTAAAACTCTATCATTTAGTAAATCATTTATATCGGAAAGGGTTAGAATATTTTTATTATCTATTTGTTTTAATGGATAACTGTCACCATCTTTATCTAAACAAAACCACCTATTAGAGTCTATACTTGGAGTTCCATCTTCATTTGTATCACCATTATTATAAAATATAAGAAAATCTTTATGTCGTGCTCTTGTTATAGATTGTATATATCCTTTTTCAAAAATATCATCATATAAACTTTTATTAGTACCCGAGTCGATAATTGTACTTCTTAAAGCTGGAAACACATTTTCCATTAATTGTAATACAAGAGAAGTGTCTGTGCCTGTTTCTTTGTGTTTTTTAGACCAAACCAAATCATCTTTTATAAATATAGCAGTAGTACTATTATTTTCATCCATAAATACACTATCATCATCCCATAAAAATGTTCCTGTTTGAAATCCCCTATTGTGTCCAGGATAAGTATTTCTCGAATACCTTGATAAACCAGCATAGTGTTCAGATGATGGTTTAACTACATAAGGATGATGATTTACTGCATTAGGATTATTTACTACGCCAGCGGGTGGTACTGGAATATCTGCAACTGTCGGTTCAGGATTCCATAACTCACCATTCCACTCCCATTCTCCACCAGGACTTAAAGTACCTATCATTAAATTTTCTTGAACATTAGGACCCCATAGATAATTCATAGAAGGCATTCCATCAGCTCCATCATCAAATATATTAGTTATTTTCCAGGCACCCTCCCCATAAATCGTTGTGTTTAAAGTTGTATCCCCAATTATGGGATCTCGTGTTACATTACCAAAACGAATAGCTTTAAAACCAGTATTTACCATATGAGGATACTGAATTAATAGATTAAATTCATCATTAGGTGGTTTTGGTTCTATATTTTGTGCATATACATAAGTATTCGAGCTATAACCATCTGGTGCACTTGTTGGTTGTAATTCGATTGGACCAGGACTTTCAGGATTAAAATAGCCAGTAGGTGGACTGGTAGGTTGGTCTTCAGTTACTAATTCATCTGGATAACTAAAAAGTGCTCTAGCTCCTTTACCAGGAACAGTACTTTTTATATCCATTCTAACATTTATAAAGTCTCCAGCTTTTACACCAAGACTACTTAGTGTAGGTACATTATCATTTCTAAGTAACAACGTTCTATAAAAATATCCAGCTGGCCAACCAGGTACACCATCAAACATAGCATTATTATCTGTAAACTTTAATGCATTTCCATTAGCCACACCTTCTCTCTGTACAATTTTTGCATGATAACCTAAATGTTCTGTACCTTCCCATATTCCACCATTCGTTCTGTAACCACCTCTCCAATTCCAATTATTTGCTCGTACTGCATCTTCATGTAAATCAGAATCCCAATCAAATTTTTCAGAAAGCTTTGTTATATTACCCATACTATCAGTTTCTAGTATTTCAAAAGAAGGATTTTCAATTATATTAAAACCTGACCTTACCGCACTTTCTATTTCATCAACTTTATATACTTCTGGAATTGTTAATGTACCATTTACCATTTGTTGATTAAAAACAAAATCATTGGTTTCGGGAGTTATAGCCAAAGTTGTGGTTTGATATATGTCACCACCAATAAAATTTATTTTAACATCTACTGATTGATATATATTTTTAGTTTGTATATTTACAAAATCATCAATATAAGTACCATTTATTTGTTTAGCTCTTAATCTAACTTCAGTTCTACTTGGTGATATTTCGTGTATTTGATATTTTAAATCTTCTACAGCTAATTGTTCAGCCGTTGTTGGACTATCTTTATATTCTTGTTCGGTAGCAGCAAATACTATACCATCTTCTGTAATATGTAATTTATTTTGATTAGTATAAATATCTCCAATTTTGGTATTATTTTTATCTACTGTATGAACTAATACAGCAGATTCATCACCAGCTAATTTTCTAAGAAAGTTATATTTGAGTTTAAATGTTCCACTCTCAAAACCTAAACTTCTTATATTAGAACCAGGATAAAATTCTACATTATCATTTTCACTATTTAATATAAATTGAGATATAGGAAGATTTTCGTATTGAATTAAATTATCATTGGCATCATAAATTTCTAGATATACAAAGTCTACATTCTTTGTTCCCCACTTACCATTTTCATATGGTTTGTTGCCAACAATATCAATTAGATTAGCATCTAATACATTCTTATCTCTTTCCGTTAATTTACTTGCCATTAGAGTTCTCTAAATCCTCGTTGTAATACTTCATCTAATTGATCAGTAGTCTTTAACTTTTTAACTTTTAGATTATGAATTATTTTAGAGGATTCGTCTTCTAAAAGTTCATTTTTATAAGGATCTTCAAAAAGTAAAATAGCATTTGATTTATCTCTCAATAATAAACTACCATCATTAGCAGAACCGGAAACAGCTGCCATTCGAGACAATGTAGCTCGTTTCTGTAAATATTGTTGTTCATCTTCATTAATCAAATTTTGATAAAATGATAGCTTTTGTAATTCCTCTTGTGTATAAGGCATTTTTTATCTCACTACTTTAAATGTAAAATCATCGTCAAAGTGTTGTATAGTTTCCTCTGTTGTGTTACTACCACTTACAACTCTAAATTGAAATTTGTAATATCTTTCTGCTTGTAATCCATTCATCCAAAGATTAAAATAATTACCAGTAGAGTCACAACTTATTAAAGAACCAGTTCCAAATGGTACAATAACATCCTCTGTTTGTGCATCTAAAACCGAATAATAAGAACCATCACCACCAATGTTTTCTACACTACCACTTGGTAAATATTTTGCTGTTAAATATTCTGAAGCAGTATTGGAATAAGATTTTGTTGGATATTTTGCTCTTCCAATCAATCTAAATTTTACCTTTGAATTTTCTTTATATTTAGTTCTTAAACCTTTCATATAAACCGACATATCTTCAAGTTCAGAAGAAGATAGTCCACTTAATGAACCAGTACTCCACTTTGTGTCATACCATTCAACTTCTAACTTAGGTGGATATATTGTATGTGTTTGTCTTGAAAAGAATTTAAAATTACCTAATCTATCTTGACTACCTTCATCCACATTTGTATCAGAATTTCCAAAACTACCACTTCTTTTAATAATAAAGCCGTTATTTGGATAAGTACCATCTAACCATTTATTTACGATCGGTGTAACATTCATTCTCATATCTTGATCTTCATATTTAAATGATTGTGAAGCATATACAGTTGTTTGCCACGAACCTCCTGATGAAGAAACATTTGTAGCACCATCAGCTAACCAATAAGTTCTTTGAGTAGAATCATCTCTATATTGCCAACTTGCACCATCGGTTGTTACAGGACTATCACTAAATGTACCCTGACCTTCAACCCAACTTTGACTTATTGGATAAGCCCATAATGATTGACTAGTACTTAAATTTTCTGAACCAGCATCATATAGATTTAAATAGAATTTGGGATTTGTAATAGTACCATTCACAATAGATCCGGATATCTCTCCCAAATCAAATTTCATAAGTATACGAGAAACTTTAATATTACCACCAGAATTACTCATTGTTTTTTGTATTTCTAGTATCTCATCTAAACCCGCATTACTACTACCACTAGCTTGATACAAAGTTGTATCGGTATCTGGAAAAATAAAATAATTCATTAGTTACCTCCTGATGTATTACCTACTGCTCTACCTTCGATATCTATATTTGGAAATTTTAGTTCAAAACAACTTGGGTCTAGTGACGGATATACAACACCATCTCTAGTAGCTTCTACCACATCATAAGCATTTCCCGAATAACCATTACCTGCTTTAAATTTATTAGTTATTAAAACAGAATGACCTTTAGGATTATTTTCTTCAGGAGGAACTATTGAAGATACACCTTCAATTAACGATACTTGATAAGATAAGTCAGCCAAAACAATTGGTTGTCCAATTTGCCATTTATCTATGTTAAAAAAGTCTCTAACTGTTTGTATTGATTTCAATACAACCTCTTCTTTATTATAACCGGTTTTAGTTAAAATATTAAACTTAACACCAATATTAATCACAAATGCATCTTTAATATTTACAGCATCCGTTACCATTCTATATTGTGTTAAATAAGTTTGTACATTTTCTTTAACTGCTTGATTTACTGTTGTTAATTTTTTGTTTGCATCAAATCCTAAAAGATACATATTTAAAGCCAATGGATTTACTATACGAGCATCGGAATTAGCTCCTGTTGTACTATCTAATTGACTATCTTGTACAATATAAGATTTTGCTATATTACCATATTTAGGCGGCAAGGCATAAACTCTAGCAATATAATCTTGTTTAGTAACGGCTCGTTGTTGAGCTTGAAAATAAGCTAATGCATTATTTTTTACTTCTATAATACTTTCAGCACCTCTTCCTCCGGCGGCTGGAGTTGGATTATTAATAGCTATTGAGTTTTTAGTAACTGCCGCTAGTGCTACATCTAAACCAGTTTCATCTAATTCTACATCAGCTGCTCGAATATTTCTTAAACTATTTGTTCTGATATTATTAGCAACACCACCACCGTGTCTATAAGTAATAGTTAATTGAGTATTAGATGGAGCTTGCCCATATGCTTTAGTTGCAAGAAAATTAGAAGGATCGAAAGCGGTATTTAAATAAGTCGGTGAGCCAGGTAAAGAAGAACCAACATTATCTGGATTTGGTATTATTTCTTCATCAGGACTATCTGATGTACCAGCTCCGAATCTTAATTCACTTCTACCATCCTCTCTAGTATAAGTCGTGAATCTTTTTGTAGTTTTTAAAAGTTTTAATAAATAAGGAGCTTGGTCAGAATGAGTATAAAGAGTATCATCATTTTTAATTGTATTTTCCATATCAGTAAATACTGTATCTTGTGCTAAATAATCAACCTCATACCAATTATTTCCATCACTATCTGTTACAGAAATTATTTCTAAAAGATTCTTATTTCCTAATGCTATTCTCTTATATTTTTCAGCATTATTAAATGTGAAATATTCTGTTGTTACTGTACCACTTGAACCACGAATACCTTTTTTTAATAAATACGTTACTGGAACATTAGCAGAACTTTCATATACTGTAATTGTCATAGGATCGTAAGAGCTTGAAAATTTGAAATTACAATCTTCTGTTGTTACAAAAGAAACTCCTGTATCAGATAGTAATTCCATACCAGATTTCAAATTCATAGCGTAATTTAAATCAGGTTTTGTAATATAACTATCACCAGTTCCGGATGTTACAGCTGGAACAGTTTGAAAAACATCTATATCAACAGAAGAAGCTGAAGATAATTTTGGTTTATATCCTAAAGACTGAGCCATATTATATACAGTTCTTTTTTCTTCAGCGAAAGATAATAAACTTTCTTTAAATTGATTATCTATATAATAAGAAAGAACATCACCCACATAAGATGCCATTTCTATAAACATCATTCCTGGTGATGCTTCATTAAAATCGTTATAAGCATTTGGAAAATATATTTTGGTAAACTCTATTAGATTATCTTTAAAAGATGTAAAATCTTTATTTAAATATCTAACTTCTTTTACTGATTTTTTTGGTGCTGAATATGGCATTTACTTTCTCCTATTACCCTTGTGTTGTAAATCCGTCGTGTGGATCTTGAGCTAATTCTCCAGTATAAGATGATAAATCCAAAGTTAAATCTTCTTCAGAAGTTAAATCTACATTTAAACTAAATCTAAGATTAACAATAGCCGTAGACATATTGTTATTAGAAAAATTAGTTTCAATACTTACAATATTTACAAATGGTAACCACTCACTCATAGCTGCTCTTATCTCTTCTTCAACTCTACTTTCTAAATCTGTGTTTTCTTGTGTAAATACTAAAGAAAGTAAGTTAGTGCCAAAAGTAGGATTACCTAATCTCTCACCTTTGTTAGTTAAAAGAAGATTTTTTATATTTGATTTAGTTTGTTCTAATAAGGTTTTAGTTCTATTAAAAAAACCACTTTGGGTATGAGTTAAAGGTAACTCACATCCAATATAAGTATCTTCATTTAAATCATTTTCAATTACACCCATTATTTACCATCTCTCTTTTTTAAAGCTTTCATTACTCCGCTATAGTCTTTTG
>ERZ1046148.1716-NODE-1716-length-10655-cov-6.516321_pt1 | contig 10655 bp, 12 predicted proteins | sample MGYA00383090_ERZ1046148 | MGnify/ENA primary metagenome ERZ1046148 (study PRJEB29581, sample SAMEA5548360) | metagenome | biome: marine; feature: coastal; material: water | depth 25 m | study: Short-term variability in the microbial, nano- and picoplankton...
CTCCAGCAACCATGATACTCTTTGGGTTGGGGTTGTTTGGTTTAAGACTCGTGAGCAGAAAGGCCAAAAAAGCTGCTTAAAGACCTTAAAAGGAACAGGTCGATCATCACGCTGTATCTAATCGCGTGATGACCGGCTTTCTTAGTTACGGCAACCCTCTTCCGATGCTAATTAATGCCCGCGCATACCCTGAACCCGTCTATTCTTGGTAAGATCTGACATCAATTATTTTCGACCCGATTCATTAGATCAAGGAAGTTTGGTATGCCTCTTGAAAAATTTGAAATTCAACCTTTGTTTGCAACGCCCTATGCGAAGGCGGATCTCGGATACGGAATAACACCGGACCAAATAGAGTATGTTCAGAATTTGAAAATGGTGAAAAACCAAGCAAATTTAATTTCGGAAAATCTATATATTTTTGAAGAGCCTGAACTGCGTGTTATGGCTGAGGCTGTTCAGGAAGCGCTTAATCGTTATGCCAGCGAGGTGATGGGTATCTCTCAAAAGATCGTGATCACCCAGTCTTGGGGTTTAATGAATCCACCGAATGTGGGTATGCATGCGCACGCCCATTCGAACTCTATTGTCTCGGGATCACTGTACTACTGTGAACTTCCTGAACCGGTATCAAGAGTCTTTTTCGATCGACATACCATGTACCGGCAGATAGAACTGAACCCAGAGGATAGCAAAAGAAATTTATATAATTCTCCGGTCAATATGATCACTCCAAAAGTGAATGAGCTGTTTATGTTCCCATCAGATATCAACCATATGATTGAAGCGAATGGGTCTAACGAGCCGAGACGAGCGATCGCCTTCAACAGCTTTGTTAAGGGTCGTTTTGGCAATTACAGAGATGTGTCGGAATTGAATATCTAAATAGACTCGGGTTCATATTGCTGAGCGCTCAATGATACCGCTGCAAAAAACTAAACTTAAATGCGGGTCTGACGGTTGCGAACAACGTCATCAAGGATGGAACGTAACCTATGCGATTACAATTGACACCCTGATTCGTCCGAGACTAACCGAGTTCAAGACGGAGGCGTAGGTAATTTAGGGAGTACCCATAGACCATTTTCATCCCGGCTAAAAACCAATTTATGTTCTACCATTGCCAGGTCAAGACCGCGCCAGTAATCAGGATTATCACCGATCCATCTCAGGTATTTATCGTCATCATCGAAGGTCACTTGTAGCAGGTACAATATTTCCCTGTCGATGTAGGCATCATTGGCAATCGGTAGTATCAGTTCTATCTTTGAAAAGTGGATATACCCTTCCAGTTCGACAGAAGCTGGCGTATAGACATTGTCCTTCGTTAGAGTTTGCAGCTCTTTTTCACTGACGATATGGTACAGCGTTGTATCAGCAATGCTGACTGACGCAATAGCAAGACAGGTGATCAGCAAAAAAAGTCTGATGGTAGGCTTCATATAATCCTCTCGCAGCAATTGCATTGCTGAAATGATGAGTGACGACTATTTACGATACGGCATTACCGCCATCGATAACATCCTCTAATGGTAGAGGGCGTTCGTTGTCGTCACGAAAAAACTTATGCGCTTGTAATGTCGCTGATGGATCAGCTCGAACCGCAACCACTAGGTTTTTTTAAACGCGTCGCGGCTGGTAACTTCATCGTGATAGCGTTTGATGGACGGCATATCCAGAAAGTCCTGGCCAACGTTTTTAGCAAACCCGATTAGAATGGCAAAGGTCATGTCAGCAATGCAGTAGCGGTCGCCCATCAGGAATTGGTTATTTTCGAGGTGCTGGTCAAAATGTGTAACAGCATCTCTGGCAAGATCGACCGACACTTCGCCCCACTCTTTAACGCAAGTTTCGCGATCTTTAAAAAAGCCAGTGATGTTGCGAAAGCCCTGAGCGACTGGAATCAAAACATTGATCTCCACTCGACGAGACCACATTTCAATGATCGCCTGCTCTTCCCCAGTTGTGCCAAACAGGTTGGGTTCCGGATGTTTGGCTTCAAGGTAACGACAAATCGCCTGACTCTCGGCCAGGAACGTGCCGTCGTCAAGCTCTAGCACTGGCACCCGCCCAATAAAATTTTTGGAGATATAATCTTCACTAAGATTCTCACCCGCTCTCAAATCAATTTCCGTCTTTGGTATATCGATACCTTTTTCGTTCATAAAAATGCCGACGCGCTTGCCGTTAGGCGAGCCGCTGCTCGTAAAGAGATGCATATTGGTATTCCATTGTGTTGAATTTAATTAGGCGAGAGACTGTGCCAGTTTTTATGCTACTCGGCAAATCTCCATGCGCCTCGCGGGCAGGTTAAACTAGCTCGATATCGGCGCGTCTGTCGATGGCCTTCTGGTTGACCACCAGATAAGTGCCAACAGCAATACTTGAACGACCAATCTGATCGATAGTGCGGCCTCGGAAACATCCGGGAATTGCTTTGGGTGCAGCCACATGTGAACATTTGCGGGCGTTACCGCAATGGTCAGCGCAATCAAGCCCCACCCAGCTAGCGAGCGCGTTTTTGGCCAGATTATTAACATAGCGAGCAGCACCTCAAACACACCGCTCGCATAAACAGCGAATAAGGGCCATGGCCACCAGGGAGGAACAATCGCGATATAGAAATCCACGTTAGTGAAGTGAGTAATCCCACCGCCAAAAAACCACGCGAATACAACGGCAAGCCCCGCGTAGCGAATCGTGTTGATCAACTTCTTCTCCTCACAGTCATCAGTGTCTCACGTCGTTTAGGGTAATTATCAATACAGCACCATGCACCGAACTTCGATGCTCCATCGATCTGGCGCATCTTTCGGCGTTTGTGCATCATAAAATGCACTATGAAAACTGAACGTACAAGGACCGTCAGCCATGTGATCAGCTTTCGCGCCCCCACTCTGTGCCAGCAATCCCGCAGAGTCCCACTGTTTGATCAGTAATGCTTCGCTGCGCGTCATGGCCGGGTAGCAATAGAACAAATGCTGTTCGTCGTACTTCGCCCAATAGTTCTCACCCACCCTATCAGGCATGTGGATCTCAAATACAACAAGGTCTTCAGGTTGAACGCTCTGTCCGTCGCACAAGGCTAGTGGATGGGTCGCAACCGGCTCAGCTTCAATATTACGCCACACATTTATGATTGCGAATCGACCACCGTCATTAAGCGCGGGGCTCGCCGCATCTTTGGGAATCAACCCTTGGCCCTCTGGCACGACTTGTCTAAGCGTGTCGTTAACACTGGAGGCCTCCGTTAATTGTGTGAGTCGGTCCCGAGCGGAACGTAACGTATAGTCGCCGTGAACAATATGTGCCGGACCCTGGACGTCTTGCCCTCCTTTGACCCTTCGTTTTTCAGCCAACCCTCCGGCCGAACGGATGTTATGGTCGAAAGCCCATACTTTCCCGCCTGTTGCCTCCGCGACAATTTCCTCACAATCTCGATAGTAACGGGTGATGACTTCTTGATGGTCCAAAAAATCGTAACTTGGCACAGTGTTTTCCAGCAACTCAAAGCCATTTCGCGCCAAATTCATCGTGTTTTGCGGCGGTAGTTGTCGTGCGTCTTTTACCACGATCTTGCGGGACTCGGTTGCTACGCCTTCGCTATCTACAAAGTTACCCCGATCATCTCGGGTCATGCGCACCCGATCATTTCGGTAGAGAGAAGATTCTGTCTCTGGCGTTAAAAAATAAAATTCGCCAGTAATACTGACATTAGCGTTAGCGATAGTTTTCTCCTAAAAGTAGCTGATCCAGGAAACAGCAAAGTCGATCGGCAACAACTGAGCCAATCAAAGGTTAGCACTCACCCTTTTGATACCTCTCGCGCCAACGACATCGGATCGTTGTCGAACCATTCCTTGCTCATACGCTGGACATAAGCCGACAAGTTGTCGTGTGCTTGAGCCGCATCCTTGAGCTTCGAGGTGTACGGGCCATTCATAATTTGCCATAAGAAAGCATACGCCGTGGCATCAACAGAGGTCGGCTGATCGCCCAGAATATATGGGTGCTCGCCCAAAAATATTGAGAGGGCATCTAGGTCTTCCCTGCCACGTTTGTCGAGCTCGTCTTCAGTAAAACCTCCTACACCATGCTCAATACACTTGCGCCGGCTATCATCTCGTGCTTCTTCATAATCAGCCTGATCGAGCTCTTTCAGCATCCCTGGCGTGTCCCAGTATGGATTCTCTGGCGCCCACCAGCGCTCCCGCGCCATGATCCACCAAATATGCTCCTCGAGCATACGCTTGATTGTGTGGCCCTTAGCGCGCTCACCGCGACTAAGTGCCCCATCAAGAGCATCACCAAAATGTTCTTTCAGGTAATCAACAATGAGGCTGGAATCAGCGATCTGAGTACCGTCGTGCTCGATATACGGAAGCTTGCCTTTCGGTGCGGTCTCGGCAAAGTCCAAGCCAAGACTCTTCGTTTCAAATTCGATGTCCGCCATGCGCAAGTAGGTTTCAATTTTTAGTACAAACTGGCTGATGCAACCAAATTTTTCCCAAGCCGGACCAAACCGAAACAAAGTAATCACCGTTTCCCTCCAAATGATGTCTGCTGACAATACTAGTCTAGCTCAGTCTGCGAGATTGTGTCGATTCAATTCGGGGTTAGGTCATCAAAGGGGGCATCCATCAAATACACGCTAAATTTCAGCCATTGAACATCAAAAGGATAACCACATTATCTATGTCTTCGTTTTCAAGGATGATCAGCAACAGCTATCCCTAATCGTTCTTCGAAAAATGTGGGTTATACTTCCTGTCTTCTGTGTTTAAAGGGATATCAACCGGGGTTTCAGGTCTTAATCTGCTCAATCGAGGTGCCATTCTCCGGTGACATCAGTGTTAGAGTTACTGACTCGGAAGTTCACGATGAGAACGGAAGATGGGTAAATTCATCGGTTAGCCAATCATCTGTTTCTGACAGAACGCTACTCAACAAAGGAGCACAAACAATGCCTATGCAAGACATTACGCCACTTAATGATCAACTCGCAGACATCATCGTTAGATCAGACGAACCATGGATTGAAACGGAAGCCGACAAAGCCTGGCTAAAAGTCCTCTGGACTGGTCCTGAAACGGGCCGTTGGGCGGCCCTCTTTCGCTGGAAAAAAGGCTACGTTGCGCAGAAACACAAGCACCTGTCTGACGCGCATACCTTTATCATCAAAGGTAAACTGCAAGTGCGAGATGGCGTGTTAAATACAGGCGACTATGACTACGAACCCAATGGCGTTTTACACGACGCGACCATCGCCCTTGAAGACACAGAATATCTCTTTATTTGCGATGGCCCGGTGATGTTCTACGACGACAACGGACTCACCAGTTATCTTGGCTGGGAAGAACTTACCCGCATGAAACAAGCTGCCAACGCCCACAAATAACGACAGATCGGAGATTTCTCTCATGTCAGCAACACAAGACTTCGTCATGAATCAGACGATGCTACGCATCAAGGACCCAGAAAAATCTGTGCCTTTTTACGAGCAAGTGCTTGGTATGACCTTACTCGATCAATTTGATTTTCCCGAGATGAGGTTCAGCCTGTACTTTCTGGGATATCCCCAGTCCGAAGTGCCAACATCACCAAAAGAACGCGCCGAATGGATATTTCAGCAACCTGCCCTGCTTGAACTCACTCATAACCATGGCACGGAAACAGACACTGATTTCTCTCACCACAACGGCAACGATCAGCCACAGGGTTTTGGCCACATTGGCATTTCAGTACCCGATGTCTATCAAGCTTGCGAGCGATTTGACTCGCTTGGGGTTGAGTACGTGAAAAGACCAGATGACGGTAATATGAAGGGGCTCGCTTTTATCAAAGACCCAGATGGTTACTGGATCGAAATATTGTCAGCAAATGGGCTACGTGATTTGATTCTGGGGTGAAGCCACAACGTGCTCGATTCACAAAATCTTGATGCACGCGGAAAAAGACTTTGGGCAATTGTTGATTAGCGTCATTTTGTACTTTTAGATTTGCAGGCAAAGGACGTTAATCCGTCCCATGCTAAGCGGATGCGGTTTCGATATTCAGAATATAGACTGATTATTCCTATTAAAATAGCTATCCTCTTTCTTGAGCCTTCTAATAAGGGTTAGCCATGAAAAACGTTGTTGTCGTTGGAGCAGGTCCTGCAGGCGCAAGCATTGCCTATTTGCTGGCGAATCGCGGCATTGCCGTAACACTGGTAGAGCGCCGTCGAGATTTCGCCAGAGAATTTCGTGGTGAGATCTTGATGCCCAGTGGAATCGAAGCACTGCAACAGCTAGGTCTTGGTGACGCGTTGGCCCAAACAGATAGTCATGCTGCGTCAGACTTTGCGTTATATATGAACAGCGAGTTGATATTCACCGAAAAACTGGATCCTGAGGTTTTTCATGGACACCCCCCGCTTGCGATTTCTCAGCCTGCGCTACTTGAAGCCATTGTGGCAAAAGCCGAAAAACTCACCACGTTCACATTTGTACGTGGCGTGTCAGTGAAAGAACTGGTCGAGGATAATGGGACCATTACAGGGGTTACGATTCGAGAAGATAATCGTGATAGGTTCCTGCCTGCTGATCTGGTTATTGGCGCAGATGGTCGAAACTCAGTAGTTCGCAAACATCTGGATCACGCTGTGACCGAAAAAAGCCCACCCATGGACATCGTCTGGTGCAAACTGCCTTGCCCGGACGATTGGCCAGGTTTAAAAGCTTATGTTGGTCGTGGACATTTGCTAGTGGCATACCATACTTGGGATCACAGTTTGCAATTAGGATGGGTCATTCTTAAAGGCACCTTTGGGGAGCTTCGCAATAAAGGCATTGAAGCATGGATAGAAGAAATGGCGCGCCATGTATCACCAGATTTAGCGTCTCATTTAAGAACTCACAGTGATGCTGCCGAAAAGCCTTTTCTCCTTGATACCGTGTCAGACTGCGTCAATGGTTGGAGTCAACCTGGAGTCTTGTTGATAGGGGATGCCGCGCACACGATGTCACCGGTAGGTGGACAGGGCGTCAATATTGCGCTGCGCGATGCGGTGGTTACGGCTAATTATCTGGTGCCCATATTGAACAACTCGTCGACGACAGTAACGGAGATAACTTCCGCACTTCACGACATAGAGAAAGAACGCAGAGTTGAAGTTGATTACATTCAAAACCTACAGGCGAAACCGCCGAAAATTGTACTCAGTCGCGCGTGGTGGGGCGAACCAATTCGCCGCCTAGCAGGGTTTGCCCTCGGCACGCAGCAGATAAGACGAAAGGCTGCCCAGGGTGCGTCAGCTTTTCCATTTGGCGTGAGAGACGTCAAACTCGAAGTTTAAGCAACTACTATCGAAACCCATAACAAATTCGCGCCTTAACGCGGCGACTAGATGCTATAGGCTGCGCCTAGGCAAATAGCTGTTTTACCATCAACCGGTTAAACGAAAATTTGCCCACGCCAATTTTCTCGCTCTAAACCGTGGCAACAGGAAAATCAAGAGCGTCGGCTAGCTTTGAACTGCGCAGAACAGTTAAACCAACTGATTATGGTCCTGACATAAAAACGGTTCGGCTCTCTCCCGAGCGTCACCTTGCCCACTAAATTTCTGCAACGCAAAGACGCTGGCGATTGAAGACCAGTACGGGTATGGTCTTGGTCATGTAAATCATGGAATCTATCGAACGAAAATGTTGAAGCTCATTGGTGGATCACTGCTAATTCTCGCAGCCGTTATTGTGGTGCGTACAATCATGCACTCACCGCCTCCACGGGAAGATGTGGTGCTTGTAAACCTCAATATTGACGCTAAAAAGGCGGCACAACATCTATCAGAATCGATAACCTTCAAAACAGTATCAAATCAATCACAAGCTGATAAAAACGATGCAGAATTCACGGGTTTTATTCAATGGGTGAAGGACACCTACCCATCAGTAAACAGCAAGCTTGAGTTGATTATGTTTAATCAAACCATGCTGTACAAATGGCAAGGTAGCGATCAAAGTTTGAAACCAATACTGGTCACAGGTCACTATGATGTTGTACCGGTTATACCCGGTTCTGAAGATAAATGGGAGCACCCACCCTACGAAGGCAAGATTGTCGATGGCGTGATTTGGGGCAGAGGCGCACTAGACGACAAAAGTGGTGTTATTGGCATATTGGAGGCCACGACATTTTTGATCGCAGAGGGGTTTTCGCCGACGCGAACAATCTATCTCAGCTTTGGTCACGACGAAGAAATCGGCGGTCCCGAAGGCGCAGGCGCAGTGACTGCGTACTTGCAAGAGAACGAGATCCAACTAGCTTGGTCGTTAGATGAGGGGTCTTTTTTGTTCGACGGTATGTTTCCCGGTGTGGAAAATTTGATTGCCGCTATTAATGTTGCTGAAAAAGGCAGTGTGACTTTAGATATTGTCGCCACCGCAGCCGGCGGTCATTCCTCTATGCCACCGAAAAATAATGCCATTGGAGTCTTGGCAAAAGCCATCAACAAGCTAGAAGAAAACCCTGTTCCGGGCGGGCTACAAGGTCTCAGTGCAACGATGTTTGATAGCATCAGTCGTTATTTCGATTTCCCTATGCGCATGCTGTTTGCTAACCGGTGGTTGTTTGATGGCGTTATCGATAGCCAACTCAGTAGAGTGACATTTGCTAACGCCATGCTTCGAACCACAACTGCAACGACAATGTTGTCCGGCAGTATTAAGACAAACGTGCTGCCTATCGAGGCTATCGCGACGGTGAATTTTCGTGTACATCCCAGAGACACGCCCGAGAGCGTAAAAGCCTACGTAGAGGGGATTGTTGCAGATGAACAAATTACAGTAAGGACACGCGGAGGCAGAAGCGCATCAAAGGTATCGTCTTGGGAAGCCGATGGTTTTAATCAAATCGCTCGAAGCCTACGTGAAGTTTATGGCGATGTTGCTGTCACGCCAGGGCTGATGATCGCCGGTTCAGACAGTCGTCATTACGGCAAGGTTGCTGATAACGCTTATCGCTTCAACCCTTTTGAGCTGACACAGGAAAACTTAGCCGGATTCCACGGCACAAACGAAAAAATGAAGGTCGAAGATTTTATCATGGGCATCAAAGCGTATATCCAGATAATGCGTCGCGGTTCGGACTCCTAGGATTTCAATCGGCTAAACAAGTTCACCTGTGTTTGTCGATTCATGCCGCGTGCTCACCGTGCAACCGAATCGCCTGATATAAAAAGCATTAGCTCAAGCAGAAGCTATTTTCTTACCAAAAAGCGTCGAGATAATTTACACAACACAGCAACATTGTTGACAATTAGATTCCCCGCCCACGTGATTGCAGGCTATCAAGCGATTGGCTCGATCCTTGCTCCTTCTCTTTATTGATCCAGTATTTTGCGACGACCGGTTCTGTGATTTGCAAACCAACATCTCGTTAAAGATAAATATGGCGATGCTGTTCGATCGCCTAAGTCATGTTGCTTGACAGCCTTACAAAGCGTACAGGGCTCGAATTAGAAACAAACGTACCGACGCTACGCGAATAGAAGTCCATCAATAATAATCCCTGAGGAACTACGGATGAGCAAACTCATACTCTCACTAGACGGCGGCGGCATACGCGGTGCAGCTACCACGCAATTTCTGTCGCATATAGAAGAGGAATTGAAACATCAAAATTCATCCATTCGCGACTATGTCGATTTCTATGCAGGCACAAGTACGGGTAGCATTATCGCCTTAGCTCTCGCTACAACAGATCTTACGATGAGCGAAATAAACAAGCTCTACAACTACGACAATGCCCAAGAAATTTTTGATCCAAACAAAGGCTGGCTTCAAATTGACGGTATCAACGCGCCAAAATACGCGGCCAGCGGCAAGACCGCCCTTCTCAAAAAAAGGATGGGTAAAGCGACTTTGGACGACGTTGGACGGGAAAAACATGTCCTTGCAGTCAGCTACGCCATAGAGAAACGGGCACCAATGGTCATCAAATCAACCATCGAAGCCCATCGCAGTTTACTCGCCTGCGAAGTCGCGGATGCATCTAGCGCTGCACCGACCTATTTCCCAACCCATGAGATGGATATACCCGCCCAATCCGAGAATGACTATTTCCTGATTGACGGTGGCGTGATCGCTAACAATCCCACCATGTGCGCCGTCAGCGAAGTGCGTAATATTTGGCCGCATATCGAAATGGAGCAAATTCGCGTCCTGTCAGTCGGCACCGGCTTTATGTCTCGTAAGATAAACGGCCCTGAATCGAAAAAGTGGGGGGCGGTACAATGGATCACCCACGGCCGGATACTTGACGTGCTTTCTGACGAACGCGTGGTCGCCTATCAGGCGATGGCGATTTTGAATCGTGGCGCATACATTCGTGTCAACGCAGAGCTACAAACTCAACCTGGCTTTCAGACACCACCGGATGACGCAATGGATGATGTGAGCCGAGTCAACATCAAAAAGCTAAAAAAACTTGGCGACTTTTGGTTCGAACAGTATGGGGAGCAAGCTATCGCACTGATTAAAGGAAGCTATACGGGTCCATCGTTAGATCGGATTGACCCACTCACAGGCAAACCGAAAATGCAAAGCTAACCGGTCGCACAGATCACCCGCATGCTTTCACAGTCATCAAAAGAATAACCACATCACCGATGTCTT
>ERZ1046148.1720-NODE-1720-length-10647-cov-4.614426_pt1 | contig 10647 bp, 9 predicted proteins | sample MGYA00383090_ERZ1046148 | MGnify/ENA primary metagenome ERZ1046148 (study PRJEB29581, sample SAMEA5548360) | metagenome | biome: marine; feature: coastal; material: water | depth 25 m | study: Short-term variability in the microbial, nano- and picoplankton...
ATAAAACCATCGGCGTATTTACCGATACGCCGTAGTACCTTTTCCGGCGGGACAGGTTGTGCAGCACGCCCTGCGCCCATCCAGATCGGAATAGGCCGCTGGACGGGCAGCGGATTGATATTAACGTGCTGAAAGTCGTGCCATGTCCCTTTGAACTCGACCGCTTCTTCGGTCCATAGCGCGCGCAGGAGTTGCAGCTGTTCCTCGATTCGGGGAGCCCGATCCTTAAAGCCCGCGCCCATAGCCGCGAACTCAATCGGGAGGTAGCCGATGCCGACACCGAGGATAAGGCGACCGCCTGACAGCTTGTCCACTTCTGCGGCCTGCTTGGCCACCAATGCGGTTTGCCGTGCGGGTAATCCCAGAACACCGCTGATAAACCCGATACGCTCAGTGACCGCACTCAGGTAGGCCATCAGCGTAAAAATCTCTGGAAACCGACTTTCGTGAGTGTAGGGGGTGGGCGGCATCTTGGGGTGCTTTTCGGCCACGACACCGAGAACGTGGTCCAGTATACGGAAATGGTCATATCCGAGCGTGTCCGCCGCGCAAGCAAAGCGGATGAAGTCGTCAGATCCGCCTTCGTGGACTAAGTGGTTGCAGTTGACGGTAAATTTCATGCCGCTAATTGTCCTCGACCGCGACGTTTAGATTTGATTCGGCTGGAATTTGGAGGCTCGACGTGATGTTTAGCCTGCGAGTCTTAATGAACCACTTGTTCTGTTCGCGAATGACATCGTCGTAATAGGTGCCGCCAACCAAGAGTGCCCCCGTTAGCGGGGCGCTGTCGGAGTAAACATGTGTGGAAGTTAGATATGACAGCATTTTGCCGCTGTTCCCATCCAGGGAACTGCTGATTGATCCCATCTGATGCTGCGTGTTCTTGTACTCCGCATCGCGAAAAGAGTTGTTGACGAAATTTGCCCACTCTAGCGTGGCATCGGTGTCTTTAGTACGCGTTGCGGGATCGGGTACCGTCAGGGCCGCGACTCCGTCAATCTCCAGTACGAAGGAAAAGTCTTTCGCGAAGCACTTACGGTACAAAGCCAGTCCTTCGGCGAAATTGGGATCCCGTAGGTTTACCGTGGAGTCTGGCGCCTGCCCACCAATCGTATCCACCGCACGTCCTAATGCGTCGGTGCCGAGCGCGTAGCAGACGACCAGATCCTCCACTTGTTCTTGAACGCTTAGGTCTGAACTATCGCGATTCTCATTATTGACGCAGCCAGCCTGAGCGATAAGCACGAAAGCAATTGCCGCCAACATGCATCTGGAAATTGTCATCGTTTCACGCATAAATGCACCATCTTGAAATCGTTGAGTGTTGCCGTAATTATATCCCAACAACTTTGTACTGGTCTATGAATAATTATCCTAATAACATTAGTTCATTGCCGAAATGCCCTAATGGCCATTCTGCTGGGTGCATTATTTGTTCTCGGTCAGGAAACCGGGCCGAACATGCTGACTTATCACGTCGATGTCGTCTTCATCATGATTTTTACCATCATCATCGGCAACTTCATCGGCATGCTGGGTGATATGTTTCTCATCAACCCCCTCAGCAGGACCGCCGGGATTCGCGGTTCTGTGCTGTTAGCACTCGAGTCCTAGCCTCCTAAATACTTTAATTTAGCTTTAATTGAGTGTCTGAACCGATTGTTCACTGTAGAATACTCAATCCGGTTAATTGTGGGGAGTGAGTGTTCACATGGCTGTTGGTTTAGCAAAGAAAACGAGTCGCGGCGATCTTAAGCGAAAACGTATATTGGAAGCTCTGCGCAGGTGCATCATAGCCAAAGGCTACGCCAAAACGACGTTAGCAGAAATTGCAATCGAGGCTGAACTGTACCCTAGCCATGTGCTTTATTATTTTAGTGGTAAAGAGGCGATACTTGAGTTTTATTTCGCTCAGGTTTCATCACTCTTTAGGCGGCGTCTAAACAGCTTTAAGGATGAGGCGCCAAGCGAAAAAATAAGATCTTTGACGGACTTCTTTTTTGCCGATAACGCTGCGTCGCATTCTGAAATAGGGTTTATGCTTGAATGCTTTGGCGTGGCGGTCAATGACGAGATTATGAAAGGTGAGAAGGCTGCCCTAGATGTGTTTTGTAAAACATACCTAGCCGATATGTTTAAAGAGACTCCCTGCAACTTTATAACGGGAGCAAGGGCTTCGGCGGAAATAGCCTATGCTATTTTAATTGGTCTGAGAACAGCCGTTTATTTTGATGACAGCTTAGACATCAAGGAAGCTCGTGGTCTTTATCTGGATGCAATGATACAAATCTCAGGGCTTGCGGCCAGTTAGACTAATGCCCTTTTAGATGAGTGTAACTTAAGGGCTAGTAAACGCTGAAAGCTTAGATGGCAACAGAGCAGCGCACCTCCAGTCAATGGCTGAGTACCGACTAGACTTCTAGCATTTTTACTGTAGGGCAAAACCAGGACCAGACTTGTTTCGCTGTCTTCTACGACGTCAATCCCCAATAATTTACAGTGCTTAATATTTCCTATGCGACCATAGGTCATCAGGGTCAGATAACGGCGTGTTATGCAGTATGGCAAGAGACCTTTGCGGACGTTACTGTTTGACAAGTCGATTGTGCCACCGGTGATTACTCAATTATGGCCACCACTCGCTCAGCTTCTTGTCTTAGTTGACGCCCATTCGTAGTGCACCATCCAAGCGAATTGTTTCGCCATTGAGATAAATATTGTTAACGACATGCAACGCCAATTTCGAATATTCTTCAGTCACACCAAGTCGGGGGGGGAACTGTATATCCTTTGCCAGGTCTTTTTTGGTTTCGAGTGTCATATTTTTCAAAAGAGGTGTTTCAAATAAGCCTGGTGCTATGGTGACAATTCGAATGCCGTAATAGGCCAGATCCCGAGCAATGGGCAATGTGATACCGACCAGTGCGGCTTTGCTGGCGGCATAAGCCACCTGACCACGTTGGCCATCAAAGGCCGCTATTGACGCAGTGTTGATAATAACACCTCGTTCACCTTTTTCGTCGGGGTCATTCAGAGCCATTTTTTCGGCGCACTGAATGAGCACATTAAACGTACCAATCAAATTGATATCGATAACATTTTTGAACAACTCTATCGGGAACCGACCGGCACGGCCTAAGGTTTTAGTTGCGCCACCGCCGCGTCCGGCACAGTTCACGCAGACATGTATAGCTCCAAATGCTGCCATTACATTTTCTATCGCGGTCGTGATTGCCTCATCGTCAGTGACATTGACCGAGCAAAAGATGACGTTGCTGCCCAACTGTTTGGCGACGACATTTCCCTCAGCTTCGTCCATATCAAAAATTGCCACTTTCGCACCGCCGGCAATAAACTTTTCAACAGTTGCCTTTCCTAGGCCTGAGGCTCCGCCAGTGACAACGGCCACTTTATTCTGTAAATCCATAGTTTGCTCCGCCTGTGAGGCTGGTCATCGGACTAAATAGGACTGCATGACTTAAAAAACTTGAATTATTTTCAACTGTATAGATTAAGGCTCAGTTTGTAAAGTGTAAATCGATAGTAGAAGCCAGTAAATAAGCAGGGTAGAAGCAAGTTTACACGTGGTGGAAAGTTTTTTTGAATTAAATACAAACCTATGATATCTCCTAGGATCGTGTAATAATAACTCCGTCCGACAATCGGTCTTAACCCCTGTGGCCATCCATATTGTGTAACATGGTGGCACCTTAACTACCCAAAACGTAACTATTGGCAATGACCGGCGCGTATATTTTTGATCATGTTCGAACTCCTCGAGGCAAAGCTAAGCCCAGTGGCGCTCTGCATAGCGTGACATCTGTTGAATTGCTCGGGCAAGTGCTGCAACAGCTAAGGGATCGTAATGGCCTAGATACCGCGTTGGTCGAAGACGTCGTTGCAGGCTGTGGTTCCCCCGTTGGCGAGCAGGGCAGTGCTATAGGCCGTGCCGCCTGCTTATATGCGGATTACGCGATCACCTGTCCAGGCCAGCAGATAAACCGATTCTGCTCATCTGGTTTAGAGGCGGTAAACATTGCAGCAGCCAAGGTTATGGCTGGGCAGTGTGATTTGACGATTGGCTGCGGCGTTGAAAGTATGTCGAGAATTCCTATAGGTTCCTCTGGAGGGGCTTGGTCATCAGATCCATCATTGGCCTACAAGATTCAGTATGTTCCTCAGGGTGTTTCGGCGGATCTGATTGCAACGCGCAATGGCATCTGTCGGGCTGACCTCGATCTCTATTCAGTAGAGAGCCAGCGCCGCGCGAGTCATGCCTGGGAGCAGGGGTATTTTGGCCGGTCAGTGTTTACCGTTGTTGATGATATCGGCATGCCACTATTGTCGCGAGATGAGTATATTCGAGCAGGCACACGGATTGAGGATTTAGCGAAACTGCCCTCTGCTTTCGAGGCTATGGGGTCGAATGGCTTTGATGCTCAAGCACTGCTCAAATTTCCAGAATTAGAGCGTATTTCTCATGTCCATACCGCCGGTAATTCTAGCGGTCTTGTCGACGGTGCTGGTGGCGTTCTGATCGGCAGTAAGAAGATGGGTGAGATCTTAGGATTGAAACCTAGAGCCAGAATTCGGTCTTTCGCCTCAATTGGTTCTGATCCTACTGAAATGTTGTCAGGTCCTACGCCTGCAGCGCGTTTGTCCTTAACTAAAGCCGGCATGAGCAGCTCAGATATTGATTTATTTGAACTAAATGAAGCTTTTGCGGCGGTAGTCTTGGTCTTTATGGACGAAATGAACATCGCTCATGATCGTATCAATGTTAATGGCGGATCGATTGCCATGGGACACCCCATAGGAGCAACCGGCGCGATGATATTGGGAACAGTTTTAGATGAGTTAGAGCGACAGAATAAAAGCACATCGTTGATCAATTTATGTGTTGGCGCCGGCATGGGTACAGCAACAATTATAGAACGTGTCTAGCGTAACAACTATTTAAATAATCAAAGATTGGGAGTTTGGGAGTATGTCGAACGCAGTTGCCTTTGAAACCATGAGTTACACAGTGGCTGATAATGGCGTAGCTACTATTACTATTGATGTTAAAGATCGTTCAATGAATGTGTTAACACCGGCTCTGCACCAGGACGTGACTAGGGTTGCTGGCCGACTCAAAAATGACACCAGTGCTATTGGTGCAGTGTTGCGCTCGGGCAAGCCATCATTTATGGCAGGCGGAGATCTCAAACGCATTGTTGGATTTTATGACCAGAAGCGTTCAGTCGAGGAAGCCTATCTTCAATCGTCCACTTTTACCGAATCCTTGCGAGCATTAGAAACCTGCGGAAAACCCATTGCGGTTATTATAAATGGAACGGCACTGGGTGGGGGGCTAGAATTAGCGTTGGCCTGTCATTATCGAGTTGTACTAAACGATCCTAAAATAAAACTTGGATTACCTGAAACCACTCTCGGTTTGATGCCTGGCGCAGGGGGTACGCAGCGCCTCCCCAGACTAATCGGTTTAGAAAAAGCGGCTGATCTTATCTTGAACGGCACTTCAGTCAGTCCTCAGCAAGCCCTTGATTTGGGTGTAGTGCAGGCTGTGGCAGAGCCAGAAGAACTTTTCTCGACTGCTGAAAACTGGGTAATTAAGGAGGGTGATGCCGTGCAGCCATGGGACAAGCGTGGCTTCTCTGTTCCCGGTGGTATTGCCCTTACTAGTCCTAAGGTCAGCCGGTTACTGCAGCAGCTAACAGCCGATGTTTCTGCGTCAACCAATCGCAACTACCCCGCGCCAATAGCGGCACTACGTGCAATATTTAAAGGCTGTAATATGGGCTCGATAGATGGAGCATTAAAGGTGGAGACGCGCGAGTTTTCTCGCTTAACCCGTGACTCCGTGGCCCGCAATATGATTCGTACCCTGTTTTTAAACAAGGGCGCAGCCAGTTCCTTATCAGTTCGCCCTGATAATGTTAAAAAATCGAAGGTCACTTCTGTGGCTGTCTTACTTGATACCGCCTCCAATCACGATGTCGAATTTGTGATTCTCTGCGGTCTGTCCGGAGTGTCTGTGAATATTCTCTGCCGTGACCTATCAGTAAAGCCTGATTTGCTGAAACAGGTGTCCGACGAGCTTGCTCGGCGCGTTACTTGTGGAGCGATGATTGAGGCTAAGGCAGCGTCTATCCAGGCTCATATAAGCCAGTCCAATCGTAGTGCCGAGATACTAATCATTAAGTCAGGTATGACTAAGCATGAGGTCTCTGAGTTGATTGAGGTGCCTGCAATTATCGCTGTATGTGACCCCTGTAGTGGGTTGGATACCTATGCCAGCCAATCATTTGTCGAGGATGCAATCATTGGCTTTTCACTGACTTCGTTTGCCGATAATAGTAATGTGATTGAGCTGATTGCGGGTAGCAATACGTCAATGGCGACACTGGCACACAGCCTAGATTTTGCCAAGCAATTGCGTTTGACGCCGACCCTTCAGTATGGCAATTCACGACTCTTTAGTGAGTGCTGTCGCCAGGCCTATCTGGAAGAAGGTTTTAGAATGCTTAAAGAGGGTGTAAGCCCGATACTAATAGAAAACGGCGGCACCGCAGCAGGGTTTCCACTCGGGCCTCTGGCTCTAGCAGATGATTTTTCACTTCCAATGGTGCAGGCAATGACTGCAGTAAAAAAATCTGATTCGATGACAGTCATTGGTCGGTTAAGTAGTGAGCTAAAGCGGCACGGAAAGGATTTCGGTGCCGGCTTTTATGAGTATGACGAGGACGGTTCACAAAGACTGTGGTCAAAACTTACTGATAACTACCCAGAAAACGAAACGCAGCCTGATGTAAATACCGTAAAAATTAGGTTGCTTTCTATTCAGGCGCTTACGGCCATTAGTTTTGTTGAAAAAGGCATGATGAGCAATGAGCACGCCGATTTAGTCTCCGTCTTTTGTGCCGACTATCCTTCTTACACTGGGGGAGCGATATCGTATGTAGACTCACTGGGTGTCAGCGAATTTATAAGTCAATGCGCCTTATTAGCCGATAAGTTTGGGTCACAATTTAGTCACAGTGATTGGCTGTTAGATCGGCCAAATAATCGTATTTATCAGAGTTAAATTTATATCAAGTTAAATTAATGGTGGGGAAATATGGAATCGATTGTAGATCTACTCAGGTATGATCCTAGGCAGTTACCGGCAAGCGCTGAAACGTTACGCCAAGACGTGCGGGACTTTTTGGCTGTGGAGATGAAACAGTACAGTGCACTAAAGCGTGCCTATACATGGGATGGAGCGGATCAAACCTTTAGTGAAAAAATGGGCGCTAAAGGATGGCTTGGTATGATGCTGCCAAAAGAATATGGCGGCGCAGGATTAAGTAATCTTGAGCGGTATGTAGTTGCCGAGGAGACATTGTTTGCAGGCGCGCCAGTTGGCTTTCATTGGATTGCCGATCGTCAAAGCGGGCCTCTAATTGCTCGTATCGGTACTGAGAAGCAAAAGACAGAACTGTTGCCTAGAATTTGTCGCGGAGAAATTTGTTTCTCCATTGGTATGAGTGAACCAAACTCTGGCTCTGACCTCGCTTCTTTGCAAGCTAAGGCCGTTAGAACTGATGAGGGATGGCTCATCAATGGGACCAAATTGTGGACTACAAATGCGCATATTGCGAGCTACATGATTGGTTTATTCCGTACGGATTTAAATGCGCAACCAAAGCATGCTGGGCTGTCTCAATTCATTATTGATTTAAAGAATACCCCTGGTGTCACCGTTAGACCTATTGAGGACTTAACCGGTCGAAAACACTTTAATGAGGTGGTGTTTGAGGATGCACTAGTTCCCCACGATGCACTTTTAGGTACTGAAAACGATGGTTGGCGCCAGGTGGGGTCAGAGTTGGCCATTGAACGTAGCGGGCCTGAGCGATTTTTATCCTGTGCTGTTCTGTTTGTTGAGCTGCTAAAGGTCTTAGAAAAGGGCGATGAACAGTCGGCTAAAAGAGAGATTGGTTCCATTCTGGCTAATTTAGTTACGCTAAGAAGTATGTCGTTATCGGTATCTGGAAAGTTAGCACAGGGCGATGATGTATCACTTCAGGCCGTCATTGTTAAGGATCTTGGTGCAGAGTTTGAACAAACGCTGCCAGGGATTGTGCAGAAAATTGTGGGTATTGAACCAAATTTAAGTGATGACGCTGAGCCCTTGGCTCAGGTGTTAGCACTACTTACCATGCTAGCCCCGTCGTTTTCATTGCGCGGCGGTACGGTAGAAATTTTAAGAGGAATCATTGCGAAAAGGTTAGGTATTTCATGAGTGATATTTCATCAATGCTGGAAGATAGTGTCACGCGGCTTTTTAGTGATAAGGTCGATCGCGAGTTCTTGCATGAGCAAGAAAAGACGGGCTGGGCAGAAGAACTTTGGGAACTGACCGAAGAGCTAGGTCTTTCCTCTGTCTTGGTCAAAGAAGACAATGGTGGTGTCGGTGGTGACTGGGCCGACGCCTATGAAATCGTTAAGGGCTGCGGGCGATTTGCTGTGCCTCTGCCGTTGCCGGAGACCATCGTTGCACGCTGGTTATTGGATCAGGCAAATCTTGGAGCACCGGAGGGACCCTTAACTCTAATACCGGCTATGGACGGATCAGACGCGAAGAGAATTCCTTGGGGCAGAAACGCGGTGGCGGGCTGCATCACTCAGGTGACCGCTTCGGGCATAACTGTGCGACTAGTTGATTTTGCGTACGTTGTGTTTGCCAATGAGGTCAATCTGGCTAAAGAGCCGCGTGACAATTGTCTAACGATGGGTAACCTGTCAGATGTCGATGTCAATTTGCCTGCAGATGCATCCTTTTACCTTGGTGCAATGATTCGTTCGGCGCAGATCTCTGGTATTGCTATGGCGTTACTTGAGCAGGCCGCGATGTATTCGGGCGAGCGTTCGCAGTTCGGTCGTAATTTAAATAAGTTCCAAACGGTTCAACATAATCTAGCACGTCTGGCTACGGCCGCAGCCTCTTTAGACTCCATTTCACGTTTTGCTTTTGCCACCATGGATAATGTTGGCTTTAAAGAAGACGCCAAGACCGATGTGCGGTTTGCCATTGCGGCGGCTAAATTACGGACCTCTGAATGTGTTGATCTAATCTGTTCTCTGTCGCATCAAATTCATGGTGCTATTGGATTTACCTACGAACACAGTTTACATTTTTACTCACGCAGAGCCTGGAGCTGGCGATCAGAGTTTGGTGGCAGTAGCTACTGGGCAAACACCTTAGGTGATATAGCTTTGGAGCTGGGCAGTGAAAAGTTATGGGGCGCTATTACGGCGCTGGGTATAAACGAGACGACGACAGCTGATTAAGTATTAGCGATAGGGTAGCTTTTCTATGAGTGATTTACTGTATGAACAACATGAACATATTGTCACATTAACCATTAATCGACCAAACAATCTTAACGCCCTTGGGGGCGCTAATGATGGCCATTTTTTTTATGATGCCTGTCAAAAAATCAATGCCGATAGTAACGTTCGATGTGTTATTTTGACCGGTGCCGGACGCGCCTTTTCAGCGGGTGGAGATCTTAAAGCGATGGTCGAGAAGACGGGCACTTTCGCTGGATCTGCAACTGACGTGAGAGAGGGTTACCGCAAGGGTATTCATCAGATTATTCGATCCTTATGGGGCTTAGAGGTCCCGCTTATCGCTGCGGTTAATGGTCACGCTATAGGGTTGGGTAATGATATTGCGACGCTGGCCGATATTCGGATTGCGTCTGAGGATGCTAAGTTTGGAGCGACCTTTATCAACATTGGTTTAGTCCCTGGTGATGGAGGGGCCTGGTTGTTGCCTCGCGCAATTGGTCGCTCACGTGCCGCTGAGTTGTTTTTTACCGGCGATCTAATTGACGCTAAGACAGCGCTTGATTGGGGTCTAGTGTCACGAATAGTACCTGCAGCCACTGTTTTAGCGGAGGCCCGTGAGGTTGCTAAAAAGATCGCGACAAAATCGCCGATTCCTGTGCGCATGACTAAACAAATGATGCGGCAAGCGGACACATCAACTTTAGACAACATTCTCGAAATGTCAGCTAACATGCAGCCGTTAGCACAGTTCACGGAAGACCATATGGCCGCTCTGGATGGGGTGCTAAATAAGTCAATACCCAAATTTTTTGGTAAGTAAGAGGGTAGCCTTATTAAAAAAATACCCCTGTATTGCATATGACACAATAAGTTGGCCGTTTGGCAATCTTATTGTGTTTTAGGTAACTTAATTTGGGCACAGGTTTATTAGCGATATTTCAGCAGCGCTTTGGTCCAGATAATGCATCGTATATTGGCCGTTAACGGATTATATGGGCGAGTGCCAAGAGCCCAACTAGCAACCTCTATAGCCAAAATATAGCTAATTTTGTTAATGACTCACCAAGAATAAAAATGGCTATGTTGGGATTTCTAACACTTTGGGTTTCATTTTAAACTTTAAGTGTATTGGTACGTAGCTGACGTCAACCAAGTAGTAAAAAGTATCCGGCGTTATATGAGCAATGCAAAATGATTGGCGCGACGAGATGGTTGTATCGTTCTTGGCTGTAGCCAAAGACAAGAGATGGACCAAACACCGCTAGGGCCCACAGTGGTGGGTGATTGATAAGATGCACTGCAACAAAT
>ERZ1046148.1724-NODE-1724-length-10618-cov-5.791821_pt1 | contig 10618 bp, 14 predicted proteins | sample MGYA00383090_ERZ1046148 | MGnify/ENA primary metagenome ERZ1046148 (study PRJEB29581, sample SAMEA5548360) | metagenome | biome: marine; feature: coastal; material: water | depth 25 m | study: Short-term variability in the microbial, nano- and picoplankton...
GTGTGCTCTTCCGATCTGGGAAGATTCTGATAACGACGGAACTGGAAATAATGAAGAAATTGACGACGACAATGACGGTGTTCCTGATAGTGAAGATCAATTTCCTAATGATCCAAATGAAAGTGAAGATTCAGATGGTGACGGTGTTGGTGACAATGCTGATAAATTTCCTAATGACCAAACTGAACACTCTGATAATGATAATGACGGTGTTGGTGATAATGCTGACCCCGACGACGACAATGACGGTTTTCCTGATAATCAAGACCAATTTCCAAATGACCCTACTGAAAATATAGATACTGATAATGACGGTGTTGGTGATAATGCTGACCCCGACGACGACAATGACGGTGTTCCTGATAGTGAAGACGGTGTTGATAATCTAGGTTCTGGTGATTTGTGGTATGAATCAAAATATCCAAATGGCTTATCTGATATTTATGACAATAAAATGGAAGAGTTATTTTCTGGTTCTTTCGGTGAGTTTGTTAAATCTTTTGATTTTTCTGGTCAATTTGACGGTTCTGCTGATTACCCTGTTTTTGATTTTCCTTTTAGTCAAATAAATGAAAATTGGGAAGATAAGAGTTTAGATTTAAGTAATTTATATGGTTATAACCTTTGGGATATTATTAAAGCAATAATTTTATCAATAACTATGTTTTACGCTTTTAGAATAGTTATAGGGGTTTAATTATGGAATATATACAAGAAGTAATAGATTGGTTTAGTGCGAAAATTGAAGTTTTTACGCAAGTTATAGAGTTAATGGCAAAAGATTTTTTATTTTGGGTTTTAGAATTATTTGCTGGTTTTACAACTTCAACTTTGGATACTGTTTTTGCTACTATTGATTGGTTTAGACCAATGGATTATTTAACAATTTTACCACCTGAAATACATAATGTTTTAGTTTTAATTGGTTTTGGTGAAATGGTTAGTATTTTGTTATCTGCCATTATTATTAAAATAACAATGAATTTTATGCCTTCTCTTGGTTTATTTAAATGATAACGCTTATTTTAGGTAAGCCTGGGGCTGGTAAATCACATGAAGCTGTTGAAAGTTATGTTCTACCTAATATAAAAAAAGGTAGAAAAATAATAACTAATTTACCTTTGAATTTAGAATATATTTATTCAATTTTTCCTGAAGCAAAAGAGAATGATTTAATTGATATTCGTATGGGCGCAAATGGTACTCCTTACGATGCTTTTAGTAATGCGAATGATTTTGTTGACGAATGGAGAGATCCAAAAACTGGTCAAGGTGCTTTTTTCATAGTTGACGAAGCTCATTTTTGTCTTGATAGTTCTTTAGGTGTTAAGAAATTAAAACCTGTTGAAGATTGGTTCTCATTGCATAGACAACACGGTGCTGACGTTGTTTTAATTACTCAAACGGCTAAAAAAATAACTAAACGTGTTTTGGATATGGTTGAGTTATATATTAAATTGCGTAAGGCTGGTTTGTTTGGTGGAATCACTTCTATTTTTACAAAAGGTGGTTCTGAAAATATGTATTTAAAACATTATTTTTCAAGCCTAGAAAAAAGTGAAAAACCGACCAAATCAGAAAGAAAGACCTATAAGAAATCAGTCCATAATTGTTATAAATCTCATTTAATGACTAATGTTGTTGTACAAGAATCTAATGAGTTTAAAGTCGGTAAAACTGCTCTAATAAAAAATACTTGGTATATCTGGGTAATTTTAATAATGATTCTTTATGTTGTTTATAAAATATTTTTTTCTGGTGAAAGTATTAATCCACTTGAAAAAAAACAACCTATTGAAAAATCAATTTCTCAACCTGTAAAAAAACATACTCCTTCTAAATCTCCCAAAGTTAAAAAAGGTTTGGTTGAGAAACCTCTTAAAAAAGTTAAAAGTGTTAAGGGTGTTAAACCTCTTGATAATTTTAATTTATCTATACAATCTTCACATTATGAAAATAATAATATAATTTTTAATTTGCTTGTTGAAGATAATAATCAAGAGTTATTTAATATTAATTCTTTTCAGTTGAAAGATATGGGTTATTCTGTTTTAACGTTTGGAAAGGGATTTGATAAAAACTCTTGTGCTATTATTTTAAAATATAAAGAAGAAACTCAATATGTATTTTGTAAAAGTGAAGATAAAAAATCTTCTTCTTCATTACCTTCTTTTGGAATGTCTAATAGTTCTGGAAATGAAAATGTTAATTAATTTAAAAAAGTTGGCAAACCTGTCCAAGCTGTTTTTAAATTAATTAATATTTAATTGAAATTTCATTAAATTAATATTATAATTATTCTTAATTTAAAGAAGGAGATTTTTATGTTATCTACATTATTAAATAAAGAAGAGTTAAATACATTTTTTAAAAGTATTGAAAATCCATTTCAAGCACTAGAAGTTAAAAGAAACATTGAAGAATGTCTATCTTCTTTAAAAGTTCCAAGTGAAGAATTAATTGAAATGTTGAAAAGTGAAGGTATTAATACTAATTCTTTTGTTGTTCCTATTCCTGAAAAAGAAGTTAAAAAGGAAAGAAAAGTTAATATTGAAACACGTTCTTTTTTAATTGAAAATGATAATCCTGTTAAAATCTTAACTGGCAGAGCTGTAAGTTCTGAATTATTAAAAGGCTCTACTGTTTTAAAATATAATGAATTATCTGACGATCAGAAAAAACAAGCTGTAAAGCTTGTATAAAATTATCAGTTGGGGAGTTTACTCCCCTTTGAAAAATCCTTCTAACTTATCATTTATAATTTTACTGTTGTAAGTTCCATTTTTAAACTTATTCAAAACATTATCTATATTTTTATTTAATTCTTTTCTTATTAATTCTCTGAATTCAGTTTTAAAAAACATAGCTTTATTATCTATTTCTCTTTCTAAATCAAAATAAAACTCTAACCAATTTTCTATATACCAATTATCAAAATCGTCTTTTTCCATTTTTTCTAATTTTCTAAGATTTTTTAAAAAATAATCATTAAACTTATTTGTAAAAACTTCAATTGCTTCAAAAAAATCTTTATGTTCTTTTCTGAATTGTTCTTCTGTATAGCTCATTACTTCAATTCTCTTATCAGTTGTGTTTTAAAAAGTCTTCTATACTTACTTCTTGATAACCTTCTTCGATTTCTCTTTTTAAGATTCTTTCAGGATTGTTTTCTTTTGTTTGTCCTAAGTCACGACTAATTTGATCGGCTAATTGATCTAATAAATCAACTTCTTTGTCATCATAGATATTATTGTAATCACTATTAATAATAGTATCTTGATACCACTCTTCGATCATTTTTAATGACGTTCCGCAATGCATAGCAAGTTGATATAAATCTTTACCTTCTTTGATTTTTTTATTAATAAATGTATGTCTTATACAATAAATAGTTTTATCAGAAATTTCTAATTCTTTGAAATATTCTTCATTGCTGTCTTTGTCTGTTTTATATATTTGTGAAAAGTTTGGTAAAAATTGATCTGTTTTTCTTTCAAATAAATATTTTTTATTATCGTCTTTTATTTTATTTATAAGAAAAGCGGCTTGAATTGAAACTAAAACTGTTCTTTTACTTGTTTTAGACTTATTTAATTTTAGTAATGTATTAGTTCCTTCTTTAATTATATTTTTATTTTCTATTTCTCTTAGCTCACCATAGCGAATACCTGTCTCTTCAAGTATTGAAACGAAATAATATAATAATTCAAAATTTTCTCTTGTTTTGTAACTTTTACCATTTGCTGATTTTTTTAAATATCTTTGTTTTAATATTTCTAATTTATCTTTATCAAAACTTTCACGACTAACTTTTTCTTTTAAATTCACTTTCGGAAATGTTGGTATTATTTCTATATATCCATTTTCTTCTGCCTCTTCGAAAATATATAAAAATGCTTTTCTTGTTATTCTTAATTGTGTTTGAGAATATTTTTTATTACTAAAATAATTTCTTAACTCTGCCTTATTAAGTTTTTTAATATCAAATTTTTTATAATGCTCTTCAATTTCTTTTAATTTTCTAATGTAATCTTTGTAAATTACTTTTTCTGTTTTTTCTTTATTTAGTTCTTTTATCTTTTTCTTTGCTAAATCACTAACTGATATATATTTAGTTTCTTTTAGATCTATCTTACCTTCTTTAACTAAACGATTAACAAGTATAACCTCGTTTAATTGGTCGAATGCTTTGTCTTTATCTTCTGTTTTAGTATTAACTTGTTTTCTTTTTGAATTACCATTTATATCTATATAATAATCAAGATACCAGAACGGGGATTTACTTTGTTTGTAAATTGCTGCTCTTTTTTGAGTTGGGTGTTTGATTCTCATTTTGTTATACTTTCTGTGATAGTTTTTTTAAATGGTCTGTATATACTATAAACAAAGGGCTTAAAACTCAAGCGTTGGATTCAAAATCCGTGAATTTACGATAAGTATTTTAATGTAAGTTATTGTTTTAATTTACTTTATTAGATATAAAAATTATAAAAATTATCTGTTATAGTTGTTATAGTTGTTATATTTTTAGTGTTATATTAAGTTATATAATAATATATCTAAAATTAACGTAAGTTGTTGTTTTTCAATGGGAAATTGTCGGAATTGGTAGACGAGATTGATTCAAAATCAATTGCTGAAAAGCGTGAGGGTTCGATTCCCTCATTTCCCAGTACTTTTTTTCTTTCAAGGTGTTATCACCTATCTATAAAGAAAGGGGCTTAAAAGCCCCTTTTTTGTTGTTCTACGGTATATATTTTTATCTTCTCTTAATACCTTTCTTTTTACTTTTTGTTGGAACTAATTTTTGTTTTTGAGTTTCATAAAAATTATTAACATAATCATCTTCTGATTCTTCTGTTTTTTTAATAAACTCAGGTTCTTCAAAATCTTCTGTATAAACTTCTTTTATTGGTTGTGTTTTAACTTTTGATATTAACTCTTTTAATTTATCAACTTTGAAAAACTCCATAACTAAATTAACAACTTCTTTTAGTTTTGATAATTCTTGTTTAGTATTTTTTAAATCTTTCTTTGTTAATTCAATATCTTTTTTCAATAGTTCGTTTTCAACTTCAAGAGAAGTAATGATTTTTTTATTTTCATTATTTTCTTCTGCTTGTTCTAAATAAAAGTCTTTTAATTCTTTTCTATCAATACCTTTTGTTTGTTTTTGTTGTATCTTTTTAAATCCTAAATCTTCAAAAACTTTGTTGTATTCATTTTGTAATTTAGATAAAAATTGTGGTGTGTATTTTTTTGTTTTTAATAAGTTGTATGGCTCACAATCATATCTACCTTTCTTTGTTGTTACTTCAAACGGAACAGTAAAAACGTGTATATGTGGTGTTTCTTCGTGTAAATGTAAAACAGCGTGAGCAATTTGCCCTTCAAAATTTTCATTTAAAAACTTCATAGTTCTATTAGTAAAAGTTTTAATATTTTGTTTTTCTTCTTTTCCTTTAAAAAACTCAGGACTTAAAGAGAAGATCATTTCAATTGCTTTACAAGAATTTTTTCTCTCAACAACTTCATTCTTGGCTTTTAAGTTTTTAACATCTCTATAAACATTTCCATTTTTTCCAACCAGAGTGTAAAAAGGCTTTTCATACTTGCCTTTTTTATTAAAGTTAATTATTTCTTTATGGGAATAATCATAACAATGTTTACCTTTGTTATTTAATTCTTGTAAAGATTGTATCTTTGTCATTCTGAAAACTGTTGTATTACTCATAATCATATCCTTTTGATTTGTTCGATATTTAATATTTTATCTTAATATTTTTAATATCAATCTTTAAATAATTAAAAACTTGCTTTTTATTATTATTTAATGATTTCTTTTTGTTTTAATCTTTTTCTCTTTTGCTCCGCAAAACTCACGACTTTGGTACAAAGTCATAGTGAGTACGACTTTGGCACAAAGTACTTTGTATTATTATTTGACAATAATAAAAAATATGTTTTATTAATATATATAAATAAAGGGATTTAAAATGAAAGATTATAAAATGCTACAAGCAAATGACGACACTGATAAACATTATAACAATTATGATTTTATTGAAACTGTAAATAAAACACGTTGTGAATATTGTGGAGAAAAAAAAGATATTCAAAATACTGCTGTTGGATATTCTTGTAAAACTTGTTTTAAAGAAATAACTAAAAGAGATTTGGAGAGTGAAAATGATTTTTAAAATTATTGGTTTATTATTCTTAACTTTTTTATTAACAAGTCATTTTACTGACTCACAATCATTTTTAATGGTGTTTGGTATTTATGGTTTATATAAGCTTTATAAATACGGTAAAATTTCGTTTAATTTCTTAAAGCCTTTGTTTACTAAGCTTAATAATTTTATAAGTGCTAAAAGGGCTAAATAATGAATTGTATAAATAATAAATATCAAAGGAACTTTAAAGTTCCTTTTTTAATGTCTTTAATCTTTTAAAAAACGGCTTGCCCGTTTTTCTTGGATAATTATGATTAATTGTCCGAAAATAAATAAATGTAATATTTAATATAAGAATAATGTTATTTAAATTAACTTTATCTTGACTATTGACAAATATTATTATTTGTAATATTATTATATTAACCGATACAAAAACTAAGATAAAAATTATGAAATATATAATTTGTAAAAATAAAAAAAGGACTGAGCTATGCTTAACACACCACAAGAATATAATTATGCTTTACGATTAGGTACTGAAAAATATGGTTTTGAAACTTCAAAAAAGATTTTAAGATCTATTATTGATAAAGAAAATAGAGAATCATTAGTTGAATCTGCTGAAATAAAACAAACTTTCGTAATAACTCGTTATTCAAACATTAATCAATTTTTTGAAAATAAAGATTTATTTGAGTCTATATCTTCAAACAATTTTTTAAGAAAATTAATAAAATTGTCTTATAAAGATATTAAAAACTTATCTATTGATATAGCTACTTTTTATACTTCAATATCTTCTTCATTCTGTAAATTAAAAGCATCTGACAATGTATTGTTTGGCTTAAAACTTAAAGAAATTACTGGTTCTAAAAAGATTAATAAAATTAAACGCCTTTGTAATTCTGCTTTTTTAAATAAAAAAATCACTCAAATATATAACTCTTTTAAAGATACTTATATTATTAATCGAGATAAATTAAGTGGTTGTTATATCTCTCCTTTTGCTAAAAATCTTATTGCTGAAAAGAAAAAGAAACAATTGGAATACTTGTCTGGCATTTCTATTATGAGTAAAGAAACTGGTGAATTGTTGACTGATAAAGAAACTGGTGAGGTTATGACTCTTGCCGATCTAAACTCTACCGACCAAAAACAAAGACAAAAATTAAATGAATTGTATTGTATTCAAAAGAATCTTGAAAAACTTGCTGATAAAAATGAATTTACTTTTTTATTTATAACTTTAACTTGTCCTGCGAGTTTTAAACCTGCGCCAAAAAATGGTAATTGTTCTTATGATAAAAAATCTACTGTTAAAGACTCTATTAGACTTTTAAATGATTGTTTTACTTCTTTTAGAAAAAGAAAGAATGATTTTTTAAATGGTGATAATTTAAGAATATTAAAAAAGTTTAATAATCAAAAATTAAATAATGACGTTTTCGGGTTTTGGTCAAAAGAGCCACAAGCTGACGGAACTCCACATACTCACTTTTTAATGTATTTAGATCCTTCTGACGTTAATTTGATTAAAGAATTATTTACTCATTGTGTTAAATCTACTTTTGAAAAAAACGGTCTTAAATATAGTAATAAACATACGCTTGATATTGTAGGTGATAATGGTGTTGCTAATCCTTCAACTTATATTTTTAAGTACATAATGAAGGCTCTTTCTATTAATAAATATACTGTTGAAGATACTGTTGACAAAGAAGGTAATGTATTAAAAAAATCTCATACAATAGAGATTGAAGAAGAGATTTCAAACGGTTGTACTGACCATTACATAGGACATAGGTATAAACGTTATGATACGTTTGGTGTTGATAAAGCTCTTGGTGCTTGGAGAGAATTAAAGCGTTTATCTTTACATGAAGATTTAATTGAAATTGCTTTAAACGATTTTGAAGATAAAGACAAAGAAGAACTAATTAAATTAATTGATATAGCTCAATCTAACAATTTTTTAGATTTTTTAGATTTATATAAAAAGCTTAATTTAAGTGTTAATTATAACTTTTCTACTGAATTGAATGAAGAAGGTGAAGAGGTTAATAAACTTAATGAATATGGTGAAACTTCTTGTTCTCCTTCTGGATTAATATTTAATGATAAGTTTATTAAAACAAGAAAAGAATATTTATTATTTAATGTTAATTAATAAATTAATTCAATTAAAATATTGACATAATAATATAATAATGTATTATATATAATATAAAGGGTGGTTCCTTTCCTATTGTTCTTTTTTAGAATCTTTAGTTTTTTGTATCTACATTAAAATCCTGTAATTAATTTTACGGGATTTTTTTTGTTTAAAATATACGTTTTTTAAATATTTATATAAAAACTTACATATTACTATTGCATTTTATTTTTTATATTATACAACTTTATATATGAGTTAAACATATATAGGGAGATAATAAATATGTTATATGAAAAAGGAACAATCAAATCTGTTTATACTGAAAATAAACAATATACCGACAAACAAGGTAATCAAAATAATTTTGATATTAATGTAGTACAAATAGAAAGTACTGCTAAAAGTGGAAAAATTATATTTCAAGAATACAACTTTTCAAAAACAATGATGGATAACAATCCTGAAATTTTCACTGAATACAAGGAATATATTAACAAGGAAGTTTTTATACCTGTTTATAAATTCAAAGATGCTTTTATTAAAAAAGATGGCTCTATTGGTTACAACAATAAAGATTATGTAGCTGATTTACCTGAGTTGGTAAAAAAATAAATGAAATGTTTTATAGAAAATGAAGATAATTTTTTATATTCAATTGAGGTTTTAGATCTTGCTGAATGTAAAGAGTTACAAGGTTATACAATTATACCTTTGAATGATTTTTCTGTTGAATACTATCTCGACCCTATTGACGTAGGATATGCCTTTTCTTGGGGGTTCGGGGTAATAACCTTATTTTGGTTTATTGGGTATGTTTACTCGGTGGCTAAATCTTCACTTATACACTCTGTGAAGTAAATAAATAGAGTATAACCATAAAATAAACAAGGAGAAAATATTATGGAAGAAACAGCAACAGGCGCATCAGCGATTTTCGCATCAGTAGATGTAACAGGTTTAAGCTCTTTTGCGGAGACAACTGCGATAGCAGGATTAGCAATTACGTTAATTTTTGTTGGTTGGTCTTTGGCTAAAAATGCTTTAAGAAAATCTACTAACTAATCATAAGGATTTATTATTATGATTGCTGGCACTTTAATGACTTTATCACTCGTATTAATTTCAATGATAGGGGCGTTGAGTGCCTTTTTACTTTTCTATCAATGGGGAAATAAACAAATATAAAAATTATAAAAGTAGGGAGACTTTTAAAATGTTTAAATGGATTAAACAATACTTACAAACAATTTCTTTAATAGAGTTAATATTTTTAACTTTACTAATAATATTATTTACATATTCAAAAACAATTAAAGCAGCTGAAATGAATGCTGTTGTTTATTTTTCTTCTGATTGTAAATATGTGAATGAAAACTCTTTTGAAATTACTAATGATTTTACTTTGGGTGAAGGTTTTAGTCTTCTTGATCCTACTGATACTTTTTTGCCCAATTTTGGCGATATTTCAACTTACGCAACGTATGTTCCTCAAAAAATATACAATACTTATTCCTCTTCTGAATTACATTTAAATTATCCTTGTTTGCAAAATTATCCAGTTGTTGCATTTACCAAAATATCTATTATGGCTGCAAGAAGTGGTGGTGGTTATAGATCTTTTAATCACTCAAATGGAGTTAATCAAGTAGCTAGTATTGGTATTTATGCCGCTTATATTTTATCTGATAATCCTATGGATTGTGATTATCCTTCCTCTTTTTATTCAATTAAACACACTTATGATAAAAATTTTTGTAATTATAATGTTTTAAGAGAAACAGATAAAAATTGTTTATCTCATTTTGGTGACGAAGTTGATATTTATGTTCCTTCTGAAACTGAAAATATTGGTGAAGGATATCCATTAACAAGCTTAGAACATTATTATTTAACTGACGATAATAATCCTGATAATAGCTTTTATTGTAATTTATCTTATGTTTCTGCTGGAAACAATGACGGCTCCTGTAAACATTTTGTTTATAAGTTTGACGGTTCTCAAAATACTGCGACCGAAGGAGAGATTGAAGGAATACACCCTTTTTATGAAAATTTACAAGATAGTTCTTGTGAATATATAGCCACTGGAAATAATAGCCCCAATGTAGATACTGACGGTGACGGTGAGCCTGATAGTACTGACCTTGACGACGACGATGATGGATATGCTGATGGTTCTGACGCTTTTCCTTATGACCCTAATGAGTGGCAAGATTCAGATGGTGAGGGTGTTGGTGATAATTCTGAGACTTTTCCAAATGGTCGTTAGGTATGGGTTGATTAT
>ERZ1046148.1731-NODE-1731-length-10560-cov-7.805140_pt1 | contig 10560 bp, 2 predicted proteins | sample MGYA00383090_ERZ1046148 | MGnify/ENA primary metagenome ERZ1046148 (study PRJEB29581, sample SAMEA5548360) | metagenome | biome: marine; feature: coastal; material: water | depth 25 m | study: Short-term variability in the microbial, nano- and picoplankton...
AGTCGCTCCTCTCCAGCCTGGCGTTTTTGGAGGGCCTCGTGTGGAAGAACCCTTCATGTTTCGTCGAGATTCCGACCTTCTGCGCGACCTCTTCAATACGGTTAAGGACTTGAAGAAGGAAAGCGATGAGAGGAAGAAGGAGGAGGAGAAGAAACGGGTGGAGATGGAGGTAGAGGAGGAGGAGCATGGCTTCGTGGTCGCTTCGTCGTCAGCCCGCCAGCTGGAGACGGAATCGGAGGATTCCGAAGAGGATTCAGACGAGTGAAAACGCAGTTTTCGACGTTGATGGCCGGATTCGAAGTAGATCGTCAACGTTCGCCGCCGTCGCCAATCCGTGTGGTTGTCCTTCTGCGTGGACGGGGGGGGCTTATTCCAATGGGCCTCCTGGGGAGGGGGAGTGATGGGATTCTACACCGGCGATCTCACTCCCCCACCGGCGACAAATTCCCCGAGTAAGTGTTAGCTTCGCTTTGTTTGTTTTCTTGTTTTCAGTGGTAGTTTTTTACTGTTAAGTTTGATGTAAAGTTGACATTGTTTATAATCTCGTCCTATTTCCTTTTCCTACCTTTTCTCACCCCCTTCGGGGGGCTCTCTCTCAGACATGGCAACGGTTTCCGTGGGGGATCCGGCGAGTGCTTGGTGTTTTCCTCGTTGGTTCATGGCGGCATTTAACCTTCATCTGCGCCTCTCCACCCTTTTTTAGTTAAGTTGCTTTGTCTGGGTTCGAGTCTGTAATGATTTAGTTATTTCGGCCTTGTCTTTGTTGATAGTTGGTTGGAATCGTGGGGGAAGGGGAGGGGGGTTGGGGTTTTGAAATTTAAGGGGAGGAAAGTTGTTGATCGTTTTTTTGTATTCGTTTTTATTAAAACCGTGGGGGTGAAAAACCCCCGTCCCTATTTTTTTATGTCCCAGCCCTCCCCCTCCCCCCTCCCGCCTTTGTTAATTTTGTCTTCCAGATCGCCGGATGCTCTCCGGTTGACTGGATGCGCTTGGAGGCGGTGTCGAAAGATTTCTCCATCGTCAATTGCAGTCGTCTGCGGCCGGAAGTCTCGGGTGGTTGTTCGTTCGCCGACGAAGCATTCCAGCGCCGACTTCAATTCGTCGCTGCAAGACTTAGTGCAGTGATTGTTTTCTGACGATCGGGGAGCCCGTTTGGAGTTGTTCGTAGTTTATATAGGTAGTTGATAGCCCGGCAAAGGAAGCAACTTAGTAGATTTTCAATAAATGTGAAAATGAAGCCCAGTGTTTGAAAGTATGACGCTATTTTGTTTTTCGTTCTCGTTGTGACGTCGAATTGCAGACGCCGATTTCTTTCCCTTCGTAGAAGTTTCGCTTACCGTATTCTGACATTGCATTCCCTCTTCGGAGGTTGACTTCTTCGGAATTTCGTCTCATTATTGCATTAATATGCAACTTTATCTGATGTTTATGCAACGTTTTTACCATCGTTATCGTACATTTATTCGCTTTCGACGCTCTTTATGCAACCATTATCGTTTCTTTATGCAATGTTTAGTATTGTTTTCGTTGTGGTTTTGGGCTTCATTTAACCTTGACTTTTTCCCTTTTTTCCTTAGATCGTTTACGTTTTTAATGCTTCCATATTTTTATTCGGTTTTCCCAGTGTGGCATGAAGAACAACTCCAAACGGTGAGTGTATATAGTTAATAATAGTAATATGACGATAATCCTATTATAGGCATAATTGGAAGTGTATTTTTAGTAATGTTTCCTTCCTTGTTCTGCCTCAGGATTAAATCTGCAAAATTCGCTGATAAAACCGGGGTTCTTCATAGCAATTACTACAACTCGCTACTAGATTCTGCAGAAAGCTATTTTATACGACGAACAGCTAGCTTTTTATGGGAAAACGTCGTTGACTTTTACAATTTAATCCGTGGACTACACGTGCGTCGTCGCTGCTCGGCAAAGGAGGGACTCGCTTGCTCAACGTTATAACCATCGACGATAGTACGACTGCCAGCGGCGCCGACGTCTGCCTTGTTATACAAGTGACTAATTTTAACACGGATGGGACATTTTTATGGACATTATTCACTGCTTCGTGGTTCCCATCAACCCCAGTTGTTAAATTCTTCGTCTTCGCCCCTTTTATTCAACTAGACGATTCCTTCGTCCGATTATCTCTTCAGACTGTTATTAACTGTCGCCCCCCGGCCATATACGCCGCTGCAATCGCCAACTACGCCTCGAGTTTCGAGTGATCTTTCTTTATTGATTTTGCTCCGGCCTTAATAACATTTAATTTGATCAACATGGCCAATAACAATCCAAATTTCCCACTGATTAATGTGGTGCCGGCGAACGACAGAGAAGACGCTTCGTCCCAACAATCCGCCGCTTCGATATATGGAGGAAGCGCAGAGAACCGCTTCGTCGAGCTACGCCAACTACGTTCGGTAATGACGGCGGAAATGGCGGAATTTCGCCGCCTTTACGACGCCCTCGCCTCAACAACGATGGAGGAAATTGAAGCCGACGATAATAGATTCGGAGACGCCGCCGATGTCAACGCCGCTCGTCGGGCGGTCATCATAGCGGCCATGGATTGGGTGAACAGGTGCGCTGAACTTCTGGATCCGCTGGAAGATTATGCAACGTGGGAATCGACCGCCGTCGTGGTGGGTCGAATCGATAACAAGATACGTTCGTTGCCGCCACGTATTCCGGAAGATCCGGCCGTCCACATGCCGTTGAACATGCCGACGAAAGAATCCGTAATGGCTTACGTGGATAAGCAATTGATCAAACGAAGACGACCGATAGACGATACCCTGGCGTCCAACGCGCCGCCAGAGAAGCAGTCGAGGCATTCCAGGAAGTCTTCTTCACTCGCCCCCGATGATGATGCGCCGACACGGAGACGCTTGATGCCGCCGCCGCCGCCGCCGGCTCAACAGGGACCGCCGCCGGTTCTAGGTAATGAAGTACCGCCTCCTTTCCTTCCTGCCGCCGTTAATACGGCTGCCGCTGCCGCCGCGGTAGGTGGCGCTGTTGCGCCGACAGGAAGTGTATTTGCAGGGGTTGCTGTTAAGAGAAAAGTAGCGCCGGTCAGGGCTAAGTCAGCGGACTATCAGAGGAAGTACGAGGAGCGATTGCGTCAGGTTGAGGAGGAGGATGCGGAAGCATTGAGGATAGAGGAGCAAGCGAAGGTGATGACGGATAGGATTAAACGTTTAGAGAGTGAGAAGGAGGAGAGGAGGAGGGCAGTAATGTTGGCAAATAGAAAGGAAAAAGAGGAGGAGGAGCAGCGGAACTTGAACATGCAGCAGCAGAAAGAGAAGCATGATTTTGAGGTACAAATGAAGCGCTTTGAGGAGAGACAGAAGTTGATCCAGCGTCGCCGCGAAGATGCCAACAATGCCGTCATTTGGTGCCGGAATCGTTTTGACGCTCTCAACGGGGTGGAGAATGAGGAAGAAATGCCAACGCAGGTCTGGAATTCGGAGCCAGGAGGAGCGCCGGGGCCGCTTGGGGACAATGAGGTTGATCGGGAAGAGGGAGGCTGGAACTGGCCGCCGCCGCCGGCTAAATCCCCGCGACAACGGAAGTCTAAGTCGCCGCCGTTGTTTGGTGAGACCCCTTCGCAGTTGAGAGCGAATAAACATAAGCAGCCTTTGAATTCAACGGGCAATAGCGCCCAGCAAGGGGAAGGTTTGGATGACTTAGTGTTGCAAATTTGCCAACGTTTAGACCAGGTCTATGTGCGTCAGCCTGCTGTCCCTCCGCGTCAACAGCAAGTTAGAGAAGTGGTGCCGCAGCGTTCGGCTGATTGTCTGGAGCAGGAGGTGAGGATCAAACAGATCGCTGCCCAACAGGCGCGTGATGCTCGGCCGGCTACTAAATTCTCACGTAGCCAGCCGATGGACTATAAGAATTACGTTTTGCGTTTTGAAATGGCAGTTAACTCACCGGGCATGGATTCGAGGGCGAAGATGATGGAGTTGACGCACTGGTTTGGATCGCCGGCCTTGGAAATTATTGATGCCTATTTAGTTCAGGAGGATGCTGATGTTGCGTACGCTACCCTTCGCTCAGAATTGGATAACATGTTTGGCACAGAGGGCGATTCTGCCATCCCATTGATTCGTCAGTTGACCACCGGGAACCAGATTGGGGAGTATGACCACGACGCTCACGTGGCGTTGTACACGAAGTTGATACAGGTAGAATCTACGGCTAAGGCGTTTGGCCGAATGGACCAACTGAGTAGGAGGGATACTTTGATTGACATTGTTGAGAATAGGTTGCGTCACTTTGTTAAAGAGTTTTGGGTGAGGGATGCGCAAGTGAGGGCGGATTTTAATAGGGATATTTCCTATGAGGAGTTTAAGGCTATGCTAACAAAATGGATTGGTATTTTGTCCTCCCGTCGGCCACATGTCCCGGTGAAAGCTGAGAAGAAGGATAGGGTTACTACTAATGCAACAAAAGCGAAGGAGCAGGAGCAGCAGTCGGGTCAACAACAGCAGCAGGGACGGAGGGCCTTTGTGGAGGCGGTAAAGGATTCCCCAACACGCCAGCAGCCGTCTGACCGGTGCAATGTTTGTCAATCCGTCCACAAGACGGAGAGTTGTTTCCAGTTGACTAAGGCGTCAATGGAAAAGCGTTCAGAGAAGTTGAGGGAGTTACGCTTATGTTTTCATTGTCTCCAGTCAGGCCACATCAGCAGGAATTGTCCTTCGCCACCGGGTTGTACGAAGTGTCCGGGATTCCATCATACGCTGTTCCATGGTCGTCCGTTCCAGAAGAAGGAAAATCCCTCCTCCGGCCCCAATCAGGGCCAGCCGAGAGGAGTGAACGTTAACGCCCAAGCGTTTCGTCCGGCAGGCTTTCCGCAATTACCGCCTCCATCGGCTACCCCATTGATGCCGTCGCCGGCCATCCCGCCGCTGGACGTTATCGAGCAGTCGGAGACTAATGTATCCGGTAACCCAGTGTTGTGACTAAGTTGTAACTCAGTTAAGACGGTTGACCCGGTGGATGAAGTGATTAGACCTATAGTAGCGGCGTTAGTAAGGAACATTGAGACATTGGTAGAGTCTGTAGTTCTTGCATTGTTAGATAGTTGTAGTAATAGGGATGTTCTCAGTGAGAGACTTCAACGGAGGCTCAATTTACCTCAGGTTCAAAGGTTGATGCAGGTGACGGTGTTGGGCAACACCACGTTGGAGCCTAGAAATTTGGCGTCTTATGAGATCCTGTCGTTGGATGGTTCGTATAGGGCTGTTGTGAATCAGGCGCTGGTTGCTGAGATTCTTACGGGCGAGGAAGATATTCCACCATCTAAAAGGAACCTCAGTGCATATCCCCACCTTCGTGATTTGGTTTTTGATGATGTAGACGCGGAGATTGAGTTGATCATTGGTGCAGGTCATTGTGAGACATGGGTTAACGAAGAAGTCCAGATCCGTCGTGGTAGTGCTAATCAACCAATCGCCCAGTTGACGAGTTGGGGATGGACTTTGATTGGATGTGCCGGTAAAAGAGCCCAGACCCAGATTTCTTGCAACGCGTTGTCGGCAGATGATAAAGTTTTGTATGATTTGATGCAGCGTTTTTTCCACAACGATTTCCAACTGGTTTCGGAGGAGGAACTTGGCGACTCACTGGAGCATCGGGAGGCCATTCGCCAATTGAAAGAGACCATTAGGGTTTGCCCCGAGCTTGGTAACAAGTATATGGTGGGTTTGCCTTGGACAATAGACAGAGAGAAGGTGGCGGAGATTTTCAGATCAGTGGATTCGAGATCCATGGCGTTGAAGCGTTTAAGGTCAATGATATCGAGATTGAGGCGAGACCCTGTCAGGAGAGAGCAGGTGTTTAAGGACGTGCAAAAATTTAGGGACAAGGAAGTTGCCTTTCCGATTGACGAGCAGTTGGAGAATCAGAAGGCTTTGGAGGAGAATCGTCCGGTCTGGCACTTGCCGCTTCTGGTGGTCCAAGAACCCCAGAAGCTGAGAATTTGCCATGACGCAAAGGCGTCAGTGGATGGCATTTCTTTGAATGATTTCCTTCTTACGGGCCCTAACTTGACCAATAGTATTGCAACGGTTCTCTTACTTTTCCGATTGACAAAATTCGTCTTTGTCACTGATATTTCTGCCTTTTTCCATCAGGTCAGAATTGACCCGCGTGACGCTGATGTTTTCCGTTACTTTTGGTTTAAGACGGAGGAGATGACGGATGAGGAGTTGATTCGGTTCTTGTCCCATATTTTTGGTTCCGGTGCTTCGAGTTTTGTTACCAATTTCGTCCTCCGCCATTTGGCTGAAAGAATTCGCCGCATGGTGGAGAGGTTTCCCCCCAATGTCTCGTGGACGCTCTTGAAGAAGTGGTATGTTGATGATGGGCATGGGGGTGAGAATAGGTTGGATAAGACCCTTGAGTTGCGCCAGAATCTGATTGAGGCTTTAAAACTTGGCGGTTTCGAGTTGTGCAAATGGAAGGGTAATCACCCACTGTTGGCCGCGGACCCTCAGGCCCCACCACAAGAAGCCCCCCCTTTGGAGGATAAGCCCATAAAGGTACTAGGAGTCTTTTGGAATCCGGTGAGGGATCACTTTGTGTTTGACATGGACATTTCCAAAATCAAGTTACCAGCAAAAACCCCCCGTCAGTTGGTGGCGATCCAGAGTTCTATCTATGATCCCACTGGCCTCGTTAGCCCATTTGTGTTCAATGGGAGAAGGATGATGCAGTTTTCAATGCAGTCAATGGGCGGGTGGGATTCCCCTTTACCGGCGAAGATCCAGTGTGACTTTCTTGCATGGGTGTCATCTATTCCGCTCCTGAAGAATTATCCGGTGCCCAGATGGGTAGACTCTGACCAAACCATGGACGCTGAGGATGTATCCCTCCATATCTTTGCAGATGCCTCTCTCACTGGCTATGGTTGTGTTTGTTATCGTCGATCTGTCTCAAAGTGTGGTGCCATTTCTGTAGCATTTCTGTTGTCGTGTAGCCATGTTGTTCCATTGGACCCGGCAAAGGCATCCCACCATAACTCGGCGCCGAGGCTAGAGATGGTGGCCGCCGCAAAAGCGGTTGAAAAGCGGCAGTTTTTGGAGAGGTCTATTGGTAAGTTTGAGAAGGTTTATTTATGGTCGGATTCTATGGCGGTGATTGCTCAGATTAAGGATAGGAAAACCCGTTTTAGAGTTTTTATTGCTAACCGTCTCTCTAAGATCCATGCAGCATCATCGGTCGACGAGTGGTTCCATGTGGATGGTGACGACAATCCGGCCGACCACACTTCGCGTGGCCTTGACGCGGCGGATGCGGTCAAGTGGAAGCATTTCCATTCCGGTCCTGATTTTTTACGAAAACCTCAGTCTGAGTGGGCCCTACAACCGTCACAAGAGGAGTATGAGAAGTGTGATGTTTCGTCCAATGCAGTGAAGGCTCTCGTCATGGAGGTCTCGACGTCGAACTTGGAGGTGATTTACAGGGTTGCCTCAAAAGGGGAGACATGGTTGTCCAAGGTGAGGAGAGTTGTGTTCTTTTTGAAGTGCGTTAGAAGGTGGAAGGAGTGGCCGAGACGCCCAAGACGTATTACTAGGTCGGTAGTTCCCTTGTCTCCGCTCTCTATGACGGCCACTTGGCAGGAATTTGGAGTCGCGGAAGTGGCCATTTTTAATGCTGTACAGAGGAATTCCTTTGCTAGAGAATTCCACCATCTGGTGGATAAGAATGCTTCTGAGCCAGATGCTAGGAAGGATAAGAAGTTGCGGGCCGCCTTGACGAAATCCCAGATTCTGAAGTTCAATCCCTTTGTTGACGCGGATGGATCCATACGTATGGGCAGTCGCTTGTCCAATGCCGAGATGGAGTTTGGGGCCAAGTTCCCTCTTGTCCTTCCGAGTAAGGAAGTGTTGGTTAGGGCATGGATCCGGTATTTACATGTAAAGGACCTTCATGCTGGGGCGAAGTTTGTGACTTCCGTTTCCAGACAGACAGCGTGGGTTATTCATGGCCTCCAGGAAGTGAAGAGCGTGCTCCGGAAGTGCCTTCAGTGCCAGAAGGCGTTTAAAAAACCAGAAGAACAGCAAATGGGGCCTCTCCCTGAGATGAGAGTGTCGGCTAACCCGCCATTTCAACAAGTGGGCTTGGATTTGATGGGTCCTTTCTTGGTAAGGATGAATGGTCGTGCTCTTCATAAGGTATGGGTCGTGGTGTTTGCGTGTATGTCTACCCGCTCGGTCCACTGTGAGGTGGTGTACAGGTTGGATCATGAGTCTTTACTGAATGCAATTATTCGTTTTTCCGCAAGAAGGCCAGGCTCTACTCACTTTGTTTCGGACCAAGGCACAAACCTCACTAAGGCCGATAAGGTTCTGAAGGCGGAGATGATGCAATGGAATGCCTCGTCGACGGAGAAGCTTCAGCAGCGTGGTCTTACGTGGTCGTTTATTCCGGCGGGAACTCCACACCGTGGTGGTAGTTGGGAGCGTGTTGTGGGTCTTTTCAAGCGCCATCTCAAGGTTCTCCAGGTGGGCGATTCCATGCATGTGGAAACCTTTTCTACAATTTTGGTTCAAGTCGAAGGCATTCTGAATCGTCGGCCGTTGACGGCTCTCTCGGCGTCCCCCGATGATTGTGAGCCTTTAACCCCCGCCCATATCCTGTATCCGGCCTTTGCTTCACATCAGTCAGTCGTGGCCCCGTTGCAGAAGGATGCAGATGCAGCGGGTGGCTTTCGTGGCAAATTTCAACAGGCTTTGGCACGTATTAACCAGTTTTGGCGAGTGTGGGAGAGGGATTATAGATCTACGATGCACCAAATGGCGAAGTGGACGTCTTCACGAGACGACATGGTGGTCGGGGATCTCGTCATGTTGGTGGATAATCAACAACAGAGAGGCCAATGGCGAATGGCGAAGGTGGTGGAAGCTACCCCCACAAATAACCACGTGCGCAAAGTTACCGTTAGGACGGCTGACGGCAAGTTCCACCTCAAGGATAGAACGAGGGTGGTTAGGTTGGAGTTGGACGTGGACGATTCTGTAAATAATGATCCTGTTACTTGAAATTGTTTTTAATGTCCGTTGGAGACCGTTTAATCGGTTCTGTCCTGCCGTATTGCAGTGTTCGTTTTTAAAGTGTTCGTTTTTAAAGTGTTTTAATGCATTTTGTAAATATGGCAAAAGTTTATCCCGTTTGGTTTTTCCTGTCGTAATGCAGTGTTTGTTTTTAAAGTCTGTTTACTTATTTAAGGCGTTTTATAATTTTTTATACTCATTTTGCTATGCTTCTTTTCCCTCCTCTTTTCAGTTTAGTGCTCTAATTTGCTACTTTCGAGTATTGTTGAAGAGCTTCCGAGAGTTTCTCAAGCCGTGTGCTTTTTCAAAGAGAGCTCTCAAAATGTCGATCCCAACCGTTTCGAAGGTCGATGTGGACGAGATGGTCGACCAACAACTCGTCAACAAACTTCAGGCCTTAGACATTTCGGCGGAGTTGCACCCGAATGGCACCAGATCGGTGGGAGTGGGTGTCACATTGGGGGAGGAGAGGGTGAGCGCTTTTGGCCCGCCGGGGTCAGTACTTCGAGTGCCGGAGGATATTGTTCTGTTGCAGCCTCGCCAAACGTCTCCTCCAGCGATCCATCAGCCTCGACCGGCCCTGGAGTGTGTAGTTGCCCCGCCTTCTCCGATTAGGCCGCCGTGCGTCGACGCGCCGACTGCTGCTTTAGCGCAGGAAGCTGCTGTGGGCGCCGGTTGTAAGACGAAGAGAGGTAAACGGGGAAGCGGAATTAACAAGAAAAGACTGGCGGCCGAGAAGTCGCAGGATCCATCGTCGCATGCGTCGCCTCAGCAACAGCAGCCGCAGCACCAGCAACATCCTTCTGACGCCGCGCTGACTTTGTCGCCGACGCCGGAAGTGGCTAACGTCGCGGCAACAAGGAAAAGGGACTTGTCTATTGACTCGAATTCCTCGTTGATGGGTTCCAAGAAGCCCAACGTCTCGTTTGGGGAATCGTCGTTCGCAGATCGGCCACAGGATCCAGCGTCCCTTCAAGCCGCATTGCGTCAAAACATCACTACGCATAACCCAACAGCTAAGAAAGAGAGAAAGCGGTTGTTTGATTGGCTGCATGCGTCATCTTCTCCAGCTCAGAGACGCGAAAGACAGTCGTTATTGGATGCTCTCTACGTTGAACATCAAAGAGACATTCAGCAGCAACTCCAGCATCAGCAGCAAAGAGACATTGAACATCAGCCTTCGATGTTCTATGTTCCTCCCGGGTCGCTTTCGCCTAGATGGGGTATGGAGGAGGTTCTCGAACAGCGCGTGCCTTCGGGTTCTGCAGCTGCAACGGCGCCTTCTTCTTCTCCACTGGAGCCGAGGACGGCAAGGGAGTGTATTGCAAGACCGGGGTGGCATTCTTCGCCTCTTCAGTCTCAGCAACAACAGCAACAACAGCGCCAAGTTTTTGTTTCATCGGAGCCCCTTCCTCCCCGTTTTTCTTCATTGGCTGTTGCGTCTTCACGTCACGCAACGCAGTCTCCAAGCGTTTCGTCAAGGAAGGAGGAGGAGAAG
>ERZ1046148.1736-NODE-1736-length-10538-cov-3.914147_pt1 | contig 10538 bp, 8 predicted proteins | sample MGYA00383090_ERZ1046148 | MGnify/ENA primary metagenome ERZ1046148 (study PRJEB29581, sample SAMEA5548360) | metagenome | biome: marine; feature: coastal; material: water | depth 25 m | study: Short-term variability in the microbial, nano- and picoplankton...
AAATCAAAGTGGGATAGGATGTTGAGTAACAAAATCGCAGTGGCGCCCTGCCCATTGGGAGGATGCTCAACTAGTTCACGGTTTTTGTATTTACCTGAGATAGGGGTGGTTTCCATGCCGGCGGTCTTTGCAAAATCGTCAAGATGGTGAGTGCCCCCAAGGCCGTCAAGCGTAGCGATCATATCCTCTGCGATTTCCCCAGTATAGAAGGCATCTCGCCCGTTTCGAGCAATGCGTCGCAGGACTTCTGCCTGTCCCGGCGCACGAAAAATACTTCCTGCTGGTAGTGCTGCGTCATTATGCAGGTAATGTCGTCTTGCTGCCCCCTGCAGGTCATGCGCTCTTTGTGCCCAGTCAAAAGCCACCCGCGGTGCAACTGGGACGCCATTATCGGCATAGTGAATGGCGGGGGCAAGGCTGGCATCAATACCAAGCTTGCCGAAGCGTTCCGAAAGGGTGCAGAACATGTCGATGGCACCGGGAACAGTTACCGAATGCACGCTTCGTATCGGTATTGTGTCGTGCCCCTGATCGCGCAGGTCAGCTGCGCTGGCCTCAGCTGGTGCGCGTCCGGATCCGTTGAAAGCTAGAATATCCTCGCTACCTGCTGGTGACACCAGCGCAAAGCAATCACCCCCTATTCCGGTTGATTGTGGCTCGCAAATACCGAGCAAGACCGCGCCGGCAATTGCTGCATCCATCGCCGTGCCGCCGCACTTGAGAATTTCAAGGGCTGCCTGTGCCGCAATCGGGTGCGAAGTGGCGCACATACCGTTGGTTGCCATCCCGACAGACCGGCCTGGCAATTGAAAATCTCTCATAACGGCTCCTTATTCTTTAGGTGCAAGATTAGGAGCAGAAATTCGAGAAGCCAAGGGTCGCATAATCTTCAGTGCGACAGGGTCTTGCACTTTGTTCATGGTGGCGCGAATGTCTGCAACATCACCGTAATGTTTGTGGTGTATCAAGGCTACGAATACCAACCAAAAAGGGAGATTCAGTATGAAGGACGTGATGATTGCTGGTGCAGCGCGCACGCCAATTGGTGGATTTCAAGGTGCATTTGATGGTGTCGCCGCTGCTGAACTAGGTGGTGCGGCTATCCGGGCTGCGCTGGTGGGTGCCAAGTGCAACACTGTGGACGAGGTCCTAATGGGGTGTGTTCTGGCTGCTGGTCAGGGGCAGGCTCCGGCACGACAGGCCGGTTTCAAGGGTGGGCTCAGCGACGAGATTCCAGCAACCACACTCAATAAGATGTGTGGCTCTGGCATGAAAGCGGTGATGATGGCGTATGATGCTGTGGCGCTCGGGGATCGCAGTCTCATGATTGCTGGTGGTATGGAGAGCATGACTTGCGCGCCTTACCTTTTGCCAAAGATGCGTGATGGCGCGCGGATCGGTCATCACTCTGTGGTCGATCACATGTTTCTGGACGGGTTGGAAGACGCCTATGACACAGGTCGCCTGATGGGCACTTTTGCTGAGGACTGTGCGGATGCCTTCGGATTCACCCGCGAGGCACAGGACGAGTATGCATTGCAGTCGCTTTCAAATGCACTTGAGGCGCAAAAAAGTGGCGCTTTTGACCAAGAAATCACAACCGTCACGCTGCAAAGCCGCAAGGGCACGCGTGAGGTGAGCGAGGATGAACAGCCTGGCAATGCACGGCCGGATAAAATTCCACACCTGAAACCGGCGTTCCGGAAAAAGGGCACTGTAACCCCAGCCAACTCGTCGTCGATTTCCGACGGTGCGGCGGCCTTAGTGATTGCGTCCAAAGATATTTGCACAGCGCAAGGCCTGAAGCCGCGCGCGCGGATATTAGGCCATGCAAGCCATGCACAGGCCCCTGGGCTTTTCACCACAGCGCCGGTGCCTGCGGCACCGAAGCTGCTGACCAAAATCGGCTGGCAGAAGGACGAGGTGGATCTTTGGGAGGTGAACGAGGCCTTTGCGGTTGTGCCGATGGCCTTCATGCACGAGATGGGGCTAAGTCGGGATCAGGTGAATGTAAACGGTGGTGCCTGTGCCTTGGGGCATCCAATTGGTGCTTCCGGTTCACGGATCATGGTGACGCTTTTAAATGCGTTGGAAAAGCGCGGATTGAAACGTGGTGTGGCTGCCATTTGTATTGGTGGGGGAGAAGGCACGGCGATTGCCATAGAATGTCTCTAATCCCACCTATGCCAAGAATATCTTTATAGGCGAATTGCAATCCACTGGATTGCACGGCTTTGAGGTAAGACAATCTCACAAGTTACCAAACGAGGCCGACATGTCAGTTGATTATATATCGCTTTATCAAAACTTAACTGCCTTAACCGCAGGTGAAAACGACCCGATTGCATTGATGGCGACGGTTGCGTGCGAAGTTCATCATTCTGATCACCGCTTCGACTGGACTGGGTTTTATCGGGTGGTTGCGCCAAAATTGCTCAAAATTGGGCCATATCAGGGTGGGCATGGCTGCCTTGTTATTCCATTTTCACGCGGTGTCTGTGGCGTTGCGGCCAGCACAGGTCAGGTGCAGTGTGTACCGGATGTAGGCGCATTCCCTGATCATATTGCTTGCGCTGCTTCGACCCGGTCGGAACTGGTTTTGCCAGTCTGGAATAGCGGGGGCGACTTGCTTGGTGTTTTTGATATCGACAGTGATCAACCTGATGCGTTCTCTGAGAATGACGTTGCTGCGTTACAAGCGATTTTACAGAAGGTTTTCAATCAAGTTTGAGGTGCACGCCCAGAGTGATACGCTTCGTTAGTGAAACAAAGTTTGATTTATTATCACCGGATTGACGGCGAACTCACAAAACGTCGTTTCGGGAGTGGCCGGGGTAGGCTTTCCCTATGTTATCAGCGGATAAATTTTCATGTGGTTCAGCATGAAAAATTTCTTGAAATTTTCATTAAACAGCGACACCATGAAATTATCGAAAGAAATTTCATAGGTCGGGTTGAATATGTTGCATGATTTGCCAAATGGTCTGCGGACGCTTGGGGCTGATGTTCGTGCTTTGAGAAAAACGCGGGGCCTGACTCTGACGGCGATGTCAGAACAGCTCGGCCGCTCGGTAGGGTGGTTAAGTCAGGTAGAGCGGGACATGTCTGCACCGTCGATTTCAGACCTGCGTCAAATCGCAGAGGTTTTGGGTGTTCCCATGTCGATGCTTTTTGGCCATTCCAAGGCTCCCGCTGAGGAAATCGGTTATGTGGTCCGGGCTGGTGCGCGCCGGCCGATGGGGTCAGGCGAGGAGGGGTTGGTGGAGGAACTGCTCTCACCTGATCTGACTGATGACTTTGAAATGGTTCATTCGACTTTTCAGCCACACTCAGCAATGCAAGTGCCGGCCCAAAGGCCGACGCAAGAAGTTGGGTACATCATATCTGGCCGACTGGATTTACGTATCGGTGAACGCCGATTTACAGTTTCGGCTGGCGATAGCTTTCGGTTTCGTGGTGAAATCTACAACTGGATGAATCCCTACAGTGAACCTTGTGTTGCGATCTGGGTAATCGCGCCGCCGGTCTATTGAGGAGAATAGCATGCAGGATATTTTTTGTTTAAGGCCACGGTTTTTTTTTAGGAAGGCCGACCAGATGAATTCACGAAGTTCGTGCTCAACCGCAACCGCTCCGCTGGTTGTCACCAACTTTTTTATGTCACTGGCCCCCATTGTAAACTTACTTTTGTTAGCGGTTTGGCCGTAATACTCAAATCTGACTAAAGGAACGAGTCATGTCTGATTTTCCAACCAAAACACGCGTGGTTGTCATTGGTGGCGGTGTCGTCGGAACATCGTCACTGTATCATTTGGCCAAGAAAGGTTGGACCGATTGTGTTCTACTTGAAAAGAATGAATTGACCGCAGGGTCCACCTGGCATGCGGCTGGAAATGTGCCAACGTTTTCAACAAGTTGGGCAATAATGAACATGCAGCGGTATTCGACAGAGCTCTACGCTGGCCTCGCAAATGAGGTTGATTACCCGATGAACTACCACCAGTCGGGATCGATCCGCCTGGCACACAGTAAAGAGCGAATGCAGGAATTTGAACGGGCCATGTCGATGGGGCGCTACCAGGGTATCCCGATGGAAATTTGGACGCCACAAGAGGCAAAAGCACGTTACCCTTTCCTTGAAACACATGATCTTGAGGGTATTCTTTATGATCCGACAGATGGTGATATTGACCCGGCCCAACTAACACAAGCGCTGGCAAAAGGCGCGCGAGACATGGGAGCTCGAATTTTGCGCTTTACCCCAGCGGTGGGCGTGACGCAGCAGGATGATGACAGCTGGGTTGTGCACACCGAAAAGGGTGATATCGCCTGTGAATATGTGGTTAACGCCGCTGGTTACTATGCACAGCGCGTTGGCGAGTGGTTCAAGCCATATGGTGGTCGCACCGTACCCATGATGGTGATGAGCCACCAGTATCTGCTGACAGAACAGATCCCCGAAGTGGAGGCGTGGACAAAGGAGCATGGTAGCAAACTTCCCCTGATCCGTGATGTGGATGTCAGTTATTATCTTAGACAAGAAAAAGGTGGCTATAATTTGGGGCCTTACGAGCCGAATTGCCGTGGCCACTGGATGAGCAAAGATGACCCAATGCCTGAAGACTTTTCGTTTCAACTTTGGCAGGAAGACATTGACCGGATTGAAGATATCGTAACTGATGCGATGGAACGAGTTCCGCTCATGCAGACCACCGGTGTCTCCAGTGTCATCAATGGGCCGATTCCTTATGCGCCAGACGGATTGCCGCTGATTGGGCCAATGCCTGGTGTCAAAAACGCTTTTGAGAACTGTGTATTCACATTCGGAATTGCTCAGGGTGGCGGTGCTGGAAAAGTACTCGCAGAGTGGATCGTCGATGGTGGCACAGAATGGGATATGTGGGCCGTCGATCCGCGCCGTTATACAGATTACACAGATCAAGATTATTGCAATCAGAAGGGTATGGAAGTTTATGGTAATGAATATGCGATGCACTTCCCTCATCACGAATGGCCCGCCGCTAGGGATAAGAAGCTGTCACCTGTGCATGATACACTTCTTGCGCTTGGAGCAAGCTTTGGAGCTTACAACGGGTGGGAACGGGTGAATTGGTTTGCCCATCCGGGTGATGATACTTCCCATAAGTCGACCCACACCTGGGATCGTTCGGGTCCTTGGGAACAGCGTGTCCAAGAGGAGTGCGAAGCAGTCCGTGACAATGTAGGTGTTCTGGATCTACCGGGATTTTCGCGTTTTATGTTGCGTGGCTGCGGTGCTGCGGAGGCCCTGCGCGGGTTGGTGACCGGTGGCTTGCCCAAGGTGGGGCGGATAAACCTTGTTTATATTTCGGACAATCGTGGACGGATTCTGACTGAGATGTCATGCATGCGACTGGAGGAAGACGTGTTCATGATGATAACTGCGGCAACTGCGCAATGGCATGACCGCGATATCCTTGTAAATGCGTTGCCGGCAGACGTGACTGTTGAAGATATGACCACCTCGCGTGATACGCTTATCGTGACGGGTCCAAACGCTCGTAGATTGTTATCGAACCTGACTGATGCAGATCTAAGCCTTGGCTGGTTGACGCATCAGTCAGCCAGTATTGCAGGCTGGCCAGCTCATCTTGTTAGGGTCTCGTTTGCTGGTGAATTAGGCTGGGAAGTGCACGCGTTGAACGAGTACATGCCTGCGATTTACGACGCCGTGCTTGATGCTGGAGCAAAGCCATTCGGCATGTATGCATTGAACAGCCTACGTCTCGAAAAAGGATATCGGGCATGGAAGGGTGATTTAAGCACCGACTATTCTATGCTTGAGGGCGGGTTAAGCCGCTTTGTCAAACTAGACAAACCTCAAAATTATCCAGGCAAGGCAGCGATCCAAACCGAATTGCAAGCGGGTGTCAAAAAGGCGTTTGTGACATTGTTGGTGGATGCTGGTGCAGCGGATGCGCCGTATATGTCCTGTATCTGGCACAGTGATGAGATTGTAGGCGAAACAACGTCTGGGGGCTGGGGGTACAGGGTAAATGCATCAATTGCTCTGGGAATGGTGCGGGCGGACCTGGCAGTACCAGGTACCAAACTAGCGGTCGAAATTTTTGGTAAGAAGTTCGATGCAATTATCCAGGCGGATCAGCCGTTGTGGGATCCGACAAACGAAAGGTTACGGGCCTGAGGTCCGGTCAGATTGATTGAGCGAAGTTGTTTGGTCTTTGAAAGCCGCGAATTAGGAGAGGGTGAAACGATGATCCCCAAAACTATGAGAGCTGTGGTTCTAACAGGGCATGGTGGACCAGAGAAATTACAGTTTCGCGACGACGTGCCAGTTCCAGATGTGGGTCCCGGTCAGGTTCTAGTGCGGGTACATGCTGCCGGGGTAAACAATACCGACATCAACACGCGTGTAGGGTGGTATTCCTCGGATGTGATCAGCGCAACCGCAGACGTTGCTGGGACCGTGGATGTCGGCGGATGGGACGGAGCACTACAATTTCCGCGCATTCAGGGGGGTGATCTATGCGGAACGATCGTAGCCGTTGGTGATGGCGTGAGTTGGTCTGCTGGCACGCGGGTCACCAGCCAGATCAATATCCCGCGGCCTACTGAGGACAACAAGGTATCCTTCATCGCATTGGGGTCTGAGATTGATGGGGCCTTTGCTCAGTATTGTTTATTAGAAGCAACAGAAATCTTCGACGTAAGTATCTCGCCTTTGAGCGATGTGGAGGTTGCGGCCATGCCCTGTGCCTATGGGACGGCGTGGAACCTATTGATGCGTTCTGGTGTCACCTTTGGCGACAGAGTGCTAGTCACCGGCGCGTCGGGCGGTGTCGGTCTGGCGGCTGTTCAGTTGGCCGTCTATTTGGGTGCTGTGGTGACTGGGCAGGCCTCTTCAACCAAGGCGGATGTTGTGCGAAAAATGGGTGCCAGCGACGTGATTTCCCGTGGCGAAACCCCTCACATTGAGTTGTATGATGCGGTGATTGACGTTGTTGGTGGACAGCTTTGGCCAGACATAATTCGCGCAATAAAACCTGGCGGGAACTACGCTGTTTCAGGTGCGATTGCGGGGCCGATAGTTAAGGCGGACCTGCGAGAGATATACCTGCGCGATATCACATTGCATGGGTGTTCGTTTTCCCCTCGCAATGTCTTTGCAAAGTTTGTGGACCTGCTGAACTTAGGCACGATCCGTCCCTTGATATCTAGGGTCTACTCGCTAGATAGCATCGGGCGGGCACAGGAAGATTTTATGTCGAAGACTTTGCCTGGAAAACTGGTTCTGATCCCGTAGGAGATCGAGGCATGACAGAAATTACTTTGTTGGATGGTTCGATCGGACAGGAACTGGTAAAACGGTCTGGTGACCGAGCCACCCCATTATGGTCAACACAGGTGATGATAGATCACCCACACATTGTGCGAGAGGTTCATGACGCGTACTATCGATCGGGTGCCACAGTTGCCTCGGCAAATACCTATGCATTGCACCTCAATCGACTTGAAAGAGTGGGTTTGGAAAATGAACTCGAGCGGTTGGTCAAAATTGCTCTGCGGCAAGCGTGCGCCGCGCGGGATAAAAATGGGAATGGCCGTGTCGCTGGCGTAATGGGGCCGCTTCTGGCGTCGTACCGCCCCGACCTTCAGCCTTCAGTTGATACGGCGCGCAGGCAATTTGGCGCGTTGGTTTCAATGATGGCAGGCTCGGTTGATCTCATCATTCTGGAAACTGTATCTTCCGTGCTGGAGGCCGAAGGAGCGCTCTCTGGAACTGAGGGCTTTGACAAGCCTGTTTGGCTGGCACTTTCTGTAGATGACGATGATGGCACGCGCCTGAGGTCGGGTGAGCCGCTGACTGATATCCGTAATGTGGTGGACAGATTTGCGCCGCAGGCCGTGTTGATCAACTGTTCGCGTCCTGAGGTAATCCCGGCAGCGCTGGCTATGCTCAAGCCCCTAGGTCGACCGTTCGGTGCATATGCCAACGGGTTCACACGTATCTCGGAAGGGTTCCTCGAAGTTGCACCAACGGTTGATGCGTTGGATCAAAGGAGCGATCTGGGTCCTGAAATATATGCGGATCACGCGATGAGCTGGGTGGCGCAGGGCGCTACAATCGTTGGCGGGTGCTGTGAAGTTGGACCGGGACATATTGCGGAATTGTACCGGCGTTTGCGTGCGGCCGGCCACACGGTGATTTAAGTGACGAATTGTCAGACGACTGGGCAGGACAGTACAGCGACGACAAAAGTGTGCTGGTTTGATATTTTACTGGCCGATGATTTTGTCCTAACTGAACTGGCTGGGATTGTTGATGTACTGATGATCGCTAATCGAGTTAGCGTGCGCCCCGTGTTTGGGTGGACCTACCGGTCTTTGAGTGGTGGGAATGTACGAAGTCGAACTGGAGCGCAGGTAAAAACTGAGAAAATTCCAGCTAGGGTCACATCCGACTATTTGTTCGTGTTGGGAAATTCCGATCCAGATAACCCAAAGTTGTCGGTGGGATCGGTATTACGGAAATATACGTTCAGAGGTGTAAAGGTGTTTTTACTGGCGGAAGCGGCGAGCCGTTACATCACTGAATACGGGGCGCAGCACCAGATGCTGACTACGCATTGGGAAAACAGTGCTCTTTTGCGGGAACGGCGTGGCGTTTTCGATGCAGAGACGGCGTTAGCGGTGGAAGATGGACGAATTGTGACCTGTGCTGGGATGGAAGCGACAGTTGATATAACCTTATCCCTAATCCGGCGTCATGTGTCTTCGGCAACGCAGATGACGGTGTCTGATATATTGCTGCATGAACGTATCCGGGATTTCTCAACCCAACAGCCATTCAGCGGTGCACGGGGTTCAAATACCGGCGACGCAGAGCTTGATCATTGTATCGAGTTGATGAGCTCGAACATTGACGATCCGTTGCCGATCCGAGAATTGGTCCGATTGCTCGGCATCTCCAGCCGATCGCTGGAACGAAAATTCCGGAGCTATCTGAATGCAACGCCAAATACTTATTATCGTGCCTTGCGGTTGGCAAAGGCCAACAACCTTTTGCTCAATACAACGTTGAGTGTTCGGGAAGTCGGGCTGGCATGTGGGTTTGGAGCTGGGTTTAGCGGGCTGTATAAAAGCTTTTTCGGTACCACGCCGCTTGCTATGCGCAAAGAGCGGCTAGCGGCGCAATTTGCATCTGGGAGTTTTCGAGACAATAGGTGACGTTTTTGACGTATTTTTTGCTGGCTGAACGTGACAGATTATCTGAAGTATTAAACTTAGGAGAACACCATGGCTGATCTTCCAGGCAAGGCGCGTGTGGTCATTATTGGTGGGGGTGTTGTGGGTTGTTCTGTTGCCTATCACTTGGCGAAACTCGGTTGGAGCGATGTGGTTCTGCTGGAGCGGAAGCAATTGACAAGTGGTACGACTTGGCATGCGGCTGGCTTGATCGGTCAACTTAGAGCGTCGTCAAACATGACCAAGCTTGCGCGGTATTCGGCAGAACTTTATCAGGGTCTCGAAGCGGAAACTGGCGTCGCCACGGGATTGCGTCAGGTTGGATCAATTTCGGTGGCCCTGACAGATGAGCGGTTGGAAGAATTGTATCGCAACGCCGCAATGGCGCGCGCATTCGGAGTGCCGGTCGAGGAGCTTTCGCCCACTGAAGTGAAAGACCGTTATGGGCATATGAACCCGGATGGTGTGACAGGTGGTGTCTGGTTGCCTACTGATGGTCAGGCTGACCCAGCCAATATTGCGCTGGCGCTGGCCAAAGGCGCACGTCAACGTGGTGCAGTTGTAAAAGAGCAAATCAAAGTGTCGGGGATCCGCAAGGCTGGCCGATCGGTGATAGGTGTGGATTGGATCAGCGATAATGGTCGAGAGCAGGGCCATATAGAATGTGACATGATTGTGAATTGTGCGGGAATGTGGGGCCGTGAGGTGGGCAGGATGGCTGGTGTGAACGTACCTCTGCACGCCTGCGAGCACTTCTACATTGTGACGGAAGGAATCAGTGAGTTGACCCAAATGCCGGTGCTGCGTGTGCCGGATGAATGTGCCTATTATAAGGAAGACGCGGGTAAGATTCTCCTTGGTGCGTTTGAGCCGAACGCTAAGCCATGGGGCATGAACGGCATCTCAGAAAGCTTTGAGTTTGATCAGCTTCCTGAAGATTTTGACCATTTTGAGCCGATACTGGAAGCTGCTTGCCACCGGATGCCAATGCTGTCGGATGCAGGGATTCATACATTCTTCAATGGACCGGAGAGTTTCACACCAGATGATGCTTATCACCTTGGGTTAGCCCCTGAAATGGACAATGTCTGGGTCGCTTGTGGCTTTAATTCGATCGGTATTCAATCGGCCGGCGGCGCTGGGCACGCTCTATCGCAATGGATGGAAGATGGCGAAAAGCCGTTTGACCTTGGCGATGTGGACATTGCAAGGATGCAGCCGTTTCAGGGCAACAAGACCTATTTGTTCGAACGATCCAAGGAGACTTTAGGCCTGCTTTATGCAGATCACTT
>ERZ1046148.1738-NODE-1738-length-10522-cov-11.904462_pt1 | contig 10522 bp, 5 predicted proteins | sample MGYA00383090_ERZ1046148 | MGnify/ENA primary metagenome ERZ1046148 (study PRJEB29581, sample SAMEA5548360) | metagenome | biome: marine; feature: coastal; material: water | depth 25 m | study: Short-term variability in the microbial, nano- and picoplankton...
GCTATAGCCAGCGGAGCCAAACCTTTTGTAACTGTATCCGCTACTTCTATTATTGTTGTTATTTCTTCCATGATTAATTACTGCTTATAAATATTTCTGAGTTTACTGCGAATAATTCCGCATGATCTTTTGAACTGTTACTTAAACTTACTTCAGCATAATATCCAATTATACCAGAAGTATTCTTACTATTATCTTTACCAAAAAAGATATAACTTGTTTGTGTTAAACCTGATAAATTACCAGTTGCATCACAAACTATATAATTGTCCGCAATTGATTGTATTGGTCCAATTTTTTTAATTTCATCATCTGTATCTAAAGGGTCTTGAAAATATATTATGTCCCCTACTTGCAATGAAGTGTTTTTTGTAAATGCTGTTTGTAGTGTTATCAGGCTCATATTTTTATTATTACGTTATTTTATGGACAGTTAAGATTATAAGGGCCTGATAATGATGAACCATTCCATATATAATAGTTTGAATTGTCTTGAGAATAGTATTTTGTACCAGATGCTAGTGACCCACACCCAGAAGCACTATATATTTGTGTTGAGTTACCAAGATTTGTTCCATTAAAATAAACTGTTCTTGGTGAGCCAGCCCCACATAAATTATTTGCTGCTGTATTATTAGTTGCTGGATTGTCGTTTGTCCAATATATAGATGCACTATTACACTGTGATTGAGGTATTGTTACAGTTGCTGTATCTCCTGTACAAGCGTCTGAACTATTTATTGTACCTGTTAATGTAACATTTGGTGACAATGTTAAAGTTACACCGCTTTGAAGAGCTGATTTTGTTGCACTTGTAGGACTAACTGTACCTGAACTTACACTGAATCCTACTGATACAGTCCCTGTATGTCCTGAACCAAATGTACCAGTTATGGTATCTGTTCCAGCTGAACTATTGTAACTACCTGAAGAACTGAGTGAGAATGAACAATCTACTTGGTTTGCGTTTTGACAAGCCGTACAGCTATTATGGAATGTTTGTATTTCATCCATTGTTGAATCTCCACTACCACTTCCAGTAATCTTATAACATGTTACTACTGTACTACCTAATTCAAATACCGTACCACTAGATAAAGCACTTACACTTGTATATCTCACTGTTATTACTTCATCATCATCACTACAATTTGATTGAAATGATTGTGCTGTGTAGAATCTTTCAGTAGGATTATTAGCAAACCAGCTTTGTGTTATTTCAGCTTCTCTACTTACCCCAGTTGCTGTTGCTATAACTTTATAATATATAGAACCAGCTGAACTAGAAGATTGATTTTGCAATTGATTGCTTGAACCTGTTTGTATTGGTGTGTTAGAATAGGAAGCGCTTGGTGATGTTTTAGAATACCAAGCATAATTAGTTGCTGTAAATCCTGATGAAGCTGCTGTAAGTGTTACATTAGTATTAACTACTACAGTCGCATCTCCTGACCTACTAATAGAAACAGAACAATTAGTACAATCACAACAAGATGATGAAGGAGCAAAAGGATATGATCCTGAAACCAAAGCGCTGTATTGTTGATTACCTGAGAAAAACCCAGTTATTTCATAACAGCCAGTTGTTAATCCACTACCAGTTAAATTAATAACATTACCAACGGAATACCCATCTGCATTTGTAAGTAGAATATCAAAGTTTGACCCGTTTGGACATAATCTAGCTTGCACTTTTTGAGATGGTATAGACCAATTTATTATATGAGTATCATTTTGATTACTTGCAGTTCCGCCTGAAACTGTACAACCGTATGTTACGTTGCCACTAAATGTAGTTGCAACAGATGCTGCATATGTATTATCACCTCCTGATTGAACTTGGGTACTATCAGCTGTCCACGTAAATGTTGTACCTGAAAATCCTGTTTCCTGTGCTGTTAATATTTCTGTTGCATACGAACTACTAGACGTAGAACCTGTTATAGCAAATGTTGTACATTCTTGCCAAGAGCTAGCAACCGCGCCTCCATTTAATACATAAGCTCTTTTATTCCCATCCGAGTAAGTACCTACTGTGACTACAGGTGAAGCTGACCCATTTATATTTCCATAAAACTGTGTTACATTAGCTAAGTTAGCATCATTTCCATAAAGAGTTATTTGGCTACTTGTATTTGTACAGGCTGATACACTAGGCGTAGAAGATGACCCCCCATTTATATAATTTAAATTTGTATATGTTGTAAAATTGTTCCAAACTATAATAGCGTTTGTTGTGTCGTCAATAGTTTTAGATGTACTGCCATCAGCGAATGTTACATTACAATTGTAATAAGTTGGTTGTCCTGCTGAATTACTTACTGTGTTAAAATTAACATCTAAGCTTGCACTGTTAGCACCAGAAATATCAGATAAATTGTTTGTAGCTGTGCCTCCTTGCCACTGGTAACTTATTATAGCTCCTTGAGGAACATTAGACATCGTTAAAGAAAGAGTTCTTGTTATTAGACTACCTGCACTATATATAAAAGATGTGCTAGCTGATGATGTTACATCTATAACAGGTGTTAACATTAATGTACAATTAGTATGTGTATTAGCTAACGTAGCAGATGCGTCAAAGCTACCCGCATAAGAAGCATTTTCAACATACCAATAATCATTTCCAAACTGCTGTGAAGTAAAACTTATTACATTGCCATTTACTAGTGTACTACCGCTTCCTAAATCTACATTAAAATATTTATCAAAATTAGCATCATTACATTTAGAAGCTTTTATTCCTTGAAAACCTGATGAACAAACAATTGCGGATTGAGGTATACCCCCAGAGCTTATAAATCTATGATGATTATTTGTACCGTTAGTTGAATTGGAATATGTTCCTCCTTCAAATCCCGTTGTGCTTCCTTGTATATTTGTATAAAACTCTGTTGCACTTGTAAAAGAAGCATTGTTAGCGTATATTGTTTTTGTTGTTCCTGAACTACAAGCCCCTTGAGTAACAGAAGTACCTGTTATAAATTTTAATGTGGATGAAGGTCTGTTGCTATACACAACTGGATGAACCGCTGAATCTGTAGCTCCATTTATTTTTACTTTATAATATATAGTGTCCTCAATTTCTTCCTGTGTAGTTAAAGTTGCACCCGTTTCCCCTAAAATATCATTATCATTAGGTGCTGTATCCCCTGCTGTAAAACTAGAACTAGTACTTTTATACCACTGATAAGAAGTTACAGTACCGGTTGTACTAGCTATTAAAGCTATATTATTGTAAGTAAACGCAGTTCCAGAACCATTTATAACAACTGTTGCAGCTTGTGGCCCTTGTATTGTTGCCGATGTATTATTACATAAACCATTTGTTATTGTTGCTGTTATTGTAACACCTTCGCTCAAGGTTACTGCTAATCCTGCAGCTAATGCCGATTTTGTAGTGGTTGTTGGCGATATTGTTCCACTACTAACTTCTAAGGCTATGGTATCAGAATTTGTATAATTTGTGCCGCTAAATGTTCCTGTTAAAGTTGTTCCTCCCGATGAATACGCTACAACACCTAAGCTAAAAGCACAACTTGCTGTTGTTGCCACTACACTTTCATCTTCACATTCTATAGTACCGGAATTTGTATAACCAGAAGGTATATTTATAGTTGCTTTATACTCTGTGTTTACATTTGATGAATATGTTGTGGGGCTATAAGAAGCAATTGTTCCTGCTACTACAGTACCACTAACTGTTGTGCCGACTACCCCATCTGCAATATTCAATCCAGCATCGTCACAATCAAAAGATGTGTCCACAGCTCCAGCACTATCTGAACAAGGAATAGTACTACCTGTATTATCATATCCAGATGGTACTGTTATTGTTGCTGTATAACTTACTGTTCCTGTTTGATATGTTGCAGGCGATATAGATTGTATAGTTCCTAATGTAACTTCTCCTGTTACGGTTGCTCCCACTACGCCACTATCTATACTTAATCCTGCATTAGCACAAACAAATGTTTCTGTACCACTATGAGAAGATATATTGCCCAACCCTTGTATTGAAAAATCTTTTAGTCTAGAGTCTAATTCGTCCCCACTAATTATATCAACATCACTATTTATACCTGATATTAAACCAAAATATTTACCTTCTTTTTTCTTAAATTCAATTACCTCACCATCTTGCTGGTCAGTTTTTATGCCTTCTACATCTACTTCCCAACCTGTTGTTCCTTCATATATTATATTTTTAAAGTTTTTAATTGTTGAGGGTTCTTGATTAAATATTAATCTTACTCCCGATGTTACATTGTTACCATAAAATTGATTTCTTTCACCCCCATCAGCGTGATGTAAATAAAGCTCTCCTTCATAACATGTGTAATAATTTCCATTTAACGAAGCACCTCCATCTGGTATAAAACTTAATCTTGAAACCCAACCATCCACGTCTTCTTTAAAACTAACAGAAGACTTATAAGTAGGTAAGGATAATATGTATTGATCAGAATAAATATCATAACTACCTATAATATTGTTGTTTTCATTTAATAAGTTTTCCCTAAAGAAACTAGACAATCCTTTATCTGATATAACTGTTAACCCATCTTTTGAAAGCCTTAATACAACCCCTCTTGCTTTATCTGTAAAATAAGATCTATAACCGTAATTAGCAAAAGATTCTGGGTTCTTAGATATTCCGTAATCACCATTATAAGCCACTGCTTGTCCTAATACATTTTGAGTAGAAGTTAAATTTACATTGCCATCTGCATTAAACAAAGCATCTTTATTAGCTAATATTCTAAGGATTTTATCTTCACATAAAGCTATTAAATCAGTGTTTCTAGTATGTAACTTTTGTATACTACCATATTCAGGATTTAATTCTTTTGTTATTTTTAAACCAGTATTAAATTCGTTTAATTTATTAACATCTGTTTCATCATTAAATATACCGGAATATATCAAGGATGATTCTTTTGATCTTTCTGAATACTCTTTGTCTATAATTGTAGAAACCTTTACCCCTGCGTCAATTCTATCCTCATTAAAATCATCTCCTATAACATTAGACTCAACACCATTTTGCATTGTAAAAGCATTAAAAAAACTTAAATCGAACCCTTGTGAATTACCCCACTGAGATATATCATAGGCCTCTGGGGTTTCATAATAAATATCTAGTGTGTCACCCTCTGGCACTGTTTCAAAAACCGCAGGTGAATTAACTGACGCTGAAACAGCATTGTTATAAGTAATTTTAAAATCTTCTGGAAAATCTGCTGAATTATATTTTACTTCAACTTTACTGACAGAACCCGAGGAGTCTATAAAAGGTATAGTCGCTAAATTTTTAGCCCCAGTTGTTGTTGTGCCAGATGAGGCATTAGCAAGATCAACAAAAGCCCCTACACTTCCTCCTGATAGATTACCATTTGTAAATGTATTAGTAACGGCAAACGTGCTGCCTATATTTTGCTTATATATATACACTCTTCCGTCTTTAAAATAATATTTTTGCACTTCTTGAATATCTTGGTCACCATTAGGATCTACTACTTGGCCTAAAAATATTGAATAATAAGGAACACTGTTAATTGTTCTAAACTCGTCTTCTGGTATCTCTCCATTTGCCCCCGCTAAACCCTGTTTATTATATAACTCGGTTAAAACTTTATTATTCTTTTTTATTTTTATAAAAAACTTTCCATCAAATGTTTCTTCTGCATCAATATTTTCTGGCTTACTATTAGACACATCTAATATTTTTACTTTAAAATCTTCAGGTGTATAAAAAACAATATTAGGCAATATAAGCGTAGAGCTAGTTAAAGGGGTATTAGTATTTTTTGCTTTTTTAAACATCATATATTGCCCTTCTTGTACTTTGTTTATTTCATAAGAAGGTACTACTAACCATAATGTATTTGGATCTTCAAGGTCAAACTTAGAGTCTTCTACTATTATATTACTATAATTGTTAGATGAAGATTTTATATAATATCTAAATTTTTTAATTCTACCGCTTCCTATTTCTTCAGTTGTATCTTCATTTTTATACGAGGCTAATGGAACACTGTTTGTGTTTTTAACATTAAATTTTTTACCATAGTCAGAATCATGCACTGTTGCATTATGATACCCTGTATTAAATTCTATTTTTTTATAACCTGTTTCATTAGTCAATACAGGTGATTTTCTACCATGCTCATCTTGGAATATAACTCCTATTTGGTATTCTCTACCACTTTTTACAGTAGCTGTGTCTTTTATAATAGCCGCACCCTCTAATCTTAAAGCACTTGTGCCCGCTGCGTTTAAATATTCTCTAGTACTTTCTGCGTTTTGAAGATTTGCAGTTACGGTTTCATCAGAAATTATATTACCTCTATCTTTTAGTGTAATATCAAATTCAGGATTGTAATCATCTAAATTTAATCCGTCTGCATAATTACCGAATACTAATCTATTCCCAACCACATCTACGGCTTTAGCTCTATGTGGAACATTATCATATGCTCTTAATAATTGATCATCAGGTATAACACTTTTTTTACTTGACTTTGATATATCAACTCCAGTTTCAAATTTAGTTTTTATATCGTCGTACTTAATTCTTTTGTATAAATAAATATTAGTATTGTTTGATTCTTTATACAATATATCTACTGACTTTATATTATTTACTGTTTCTGCTACATTACTAATTTCACTACCATATTCTATATTTACGAGCGAAGCACCAGTTAGGTTGTTGAACATAGATTCATTGTATCCTTCATCAATATCATATTCTTGTGCTGCACTAGGCAAAAATACAGGATTACTAAAAGGTGAATATGTTGAATATTGTCCATTATTAAATTTCCACCTATAAGCAAACCTTACAAATTTATCTCTATGTATTGCGTTAATTTCAGCAGCTTTATTAGCTTCCCAAGTAATATTATATTTTATTTTTGGTGCGTTTAATGGAGCTTTTCTTATAAGTGTAATATCTGATTCAATAAATGCTTGCCCATTAATTTCTGTTGTTGTAGTATAGTCTGTGGACCCCGCTATAAATATTGAATCTGTTGAAATATCTATAATTTTAGGCTCAGAATTATTATCTGTAAATATTAAAAAATCTTCTAATATAGTAATACCTGTTAATTTTTCATCAGTAAAATTTAACACCGGTGGCGGATTGCTTCTTGATCTATCTTCAATTAATACCGGTTGATATGTATTTGCTGCCTCATCGTATTCTACAATAGCGTCTATTGAAGTACCTTTTATAAACAAATATATTTTTTCTGTTTCAGTATTTTCTATAATACCTATACAACTACCCCCTAAATTAAGGGATTTAGCATATACTGGTGGGTCAACAGTTGTATCAAGATGAGTATATCTGTTACCTAATATGTTTTGAACAGTCCCAGCATCCGAACCTTCTGTACTTGATATTTGAATATTAGAAGCATCTCTATATTCACCATCAGGAAGTAATCTCTCATCGAGGTCCTTGTTCATCTTTCCGCGTAGGAAAACCTTTTTTATTTCTGGCATGTATTAATGTTTAATCTGCTTAGATTTGCCTCTCATTACTTGAGTAAGCTCTTTTAATTTAAGGTTAGATAGTCTTAACTTAGCATTACGCATTGCTGCTCTTCTATCTCTTCTAAATCTATTTACTATGTATTCTGGAATGTTTGCTTTTGCAGATAATACTGCATGAGCTATGTATTTATATATTGCTTCTTCAGCTAATTTATGTATTTGCATTTCATTATCAGTGCCGAGTCCGTCTGAAACATATTTTAATGTTATAACTTTTCCTGCTAAATTGCTGCTGAATCCAAACTGACCGTTTGCTTCATCTATTATAAATACACCGTTTATTTGTGTAGTTTCTGGGTCTATACCAAATCTTTTACCTTCTCCGAGCATTGCATTTCTGTCATTGTCTGAATAAAAGTAGTCATCATTTAATTCTGTAGTTGGTACATTTTTAAATCTTTCTGTAGTTAAGGATGTAGCTGTTAATAATGTTTCGTCATTATCATATAAGTATTCAGCCGTATCATCTTGCAGTATTGCTTGTGATGGTCTTGAAGTTATCTTTGAAGGATATATTACTCTTTCTAATCCATCTCCGTCTATCCATGCTAATTGTGTATAATTAACATAATCCTGTGGCATTGGTATTGTAAGTGATGCTCCTACTTCTATTTCCTGTATTTTTTCGACTCTTGAAACATCATAGCTAAACTCTTGTATTGCTCTTTTAGTATGAAACAACACATCAAGTTTTCTTGCATTATCAATGATCTTACCATCTCCTACATATGAAACCATAAAGTTATTTACAATATCATTTAAAGCAATATATCTGTAACTACCATGCTTTATGTTTTTTAACTTAACCTGTATTACTGTTCCATTAGCTGGTGCTGTCGTAAATGTTATTACACCTGTATTAGCTACATAGGTATATTGATCATCATCAATTTCATTTCCTGCTTGATATACTATAAAATCATTTTCTATAGCTGGTAATGGGTCAAATGTAACAGTAAAATTTTTGTTAGAACCGTCACCAGTAAAATTATTAGCTACTGTGTAGTATTCTTTAGCTGTTTGTGTTATTAGTCCCATTTATTAAGATTTTTCTTGTTGTATTTTTTTAGTTTCTTTCGCGTCTGCTAATTGAGCTATATTAGGATCTTTAATGCTTACCCCCGCGTATAACAATATTTTTAATACAAGATTTGTTTCTTCAGAATCATGTAGTTCAAAATCAGTAGAAGCACTAGCATTATATAAAGCATTACCCACAACAGTCTGAGAACTCCATGTGACTTCATTTGGTTTTCTAACATATGTTATTGATATGTTTGCATTTATAGTGGTTGGATAAACTATTAATCCCCAGTGATTAGAAGTATTTGCTATGTTTTGGACATATACAGGGTTACTAGTTGTAGGTGCTGTAAGTTTTGATAATTGATATTCTAATAAATTTTTCTTATCAATTTGTTCAACAGGTGTTGTATCATTATATATTACAGTTCCTAATTTATGTAAATCGGATGGTAAATGAAAATGATCAGTCATATATGATATAGAAGCTGATTGTTTAAATTTACTTAATTTTTCGTTTATTAATTTTGGCAAATCAGAGTATTCAGTATCATTTTTTGGTAATCTATTATATTGATTTAAGTCAAAGAAATACTGTTCGAATACTTCAAGCTGTGCTTGATTTGCAAACAAATTAAATTCTTGTGGCGTTACATACCCACGGTTTTCTTTATTAAGAATAGCTAATACTCTTTGATATACTGTATCTATACTAACTGCCATATTTTTTATTTATTATAATAATAGCCACCATTACAGTGGCTATCACTATAATGAGACTTTATTTTAGTCTTTTTTCAATTGATTTATAAACTTCTAAGCCTTCATCTGTTTTTAAGAAAGCTGTAAAAGCGGAATAAGGATGTTCATCAAATGGAACTGTCATAATTTTCTTATCAGTTTTTGCCCACTTAAATGTTCTTTGATCTTCAGATAATCTTAATATTCCAATTTCAGAGGCTTTTAAAGCCATATTCCTAATATTAATATCATCGTCATTAGCTAGTTCTAAGAATAGTTTTGGCTCATTCTTAGCAAATAGTAATAGATCTCTTTTAATCTCCTTAGAAGTCATCTTAGATACCTCAGATCCAACCTCAGACCTTATAACAGCTTCAGCTTGATCAATATCCATTGATTTTGCCACCATTAAAGCTTCTATTTCTAATTCAAGTATATCTAAATCATCTTCTGCTTCCTGTTCTGCATCAAATTCTGCAAATATTTGACCGTTTTGAGGGTGAAATAATGACATTAATTTTTGCAAAGTTTGTTTTTCTTTTGGTACATTTAATATACCGTCTTCAAAAACTATATGACCAAGTCTTGCGTCGCCTTTAAATTCATCAACGAAACAAGTTTTTTGGTTTATCGTGTATTTTAGTTCTCTTTCAAAGCCTTTTTCTTTGTCAAACCAAAATATACTTTTACTTTTAATTGTGTATGTAAGTGGTGATTTTCCACTCATAAGATAGTATGTTCTATCTTTTATCTCCCATTTAGGGGCTGTTGTTGATTTTGTTGTCATAATATATAATAAGATTAAATAATAAAAAAATATAAGAATCCCCAGCCGAAACCAGGGAAATCTCATATTAAATAAGGATTAGTTTAATAACATAAAGTTATTAGCACCTTGTACTACTAAACATCTTTCAGATAAATAGTGTACCTCCATTGCGTCTAGATCAGAAGTAGTCGCACCACCTACAGAACCTGTAGTCCAAGATTTCATCTTTCTGTCATCAGCTTCAGAAGCTCTATATCTGACGTGAAGGAATGGTCTTTTAATGTTTTTACCTAGTGTTTGATCGTAAACTGTTGATGTACCAGCTGGTACTATTACACCTCTGATGTCATCAAATGCGCCACCTGTTGTAATATCATTTAAGTATTTCCAGTCTGTTTTGTAGAAGTCATAAGAACCTCTTCT
>ERZ1046148.1741-NODE-1741-length-10518-cov-8.600593_pt1 | contig 10518 bp, 7 predicted proteins | sample MGYA00383090_ERZ1046148 | MGnify/ENA primary metagenome ERZ1046148 (study PRJEB29581, sample SAMEA5548360) | metagenome | biome: marine; feature: coastal; material: water | depth 25 m | study: Short-term variability in the microbial, nano- and picoplankton...
TTAAAAACTCTTGATAAACTTCTTTACCAAATTGCCATAATTTAACTCCTTCATCTTCTTGACCACGAACTACTACAGGTGCAAAAATACGAGTTTTTGGGTCTAATTTCTTAGCTAATCTCCAATTTTCTTTATCATTAGTACCACGAAGTTGTTTAGCAAATTCCATAATTGGATCTTTCTCACCCCAATTTGAAGGAGAAGCCATTACTCGTTTACTACCAATTCCATAATAGAATCTCATTTCTGTAAATGGGAAGTCTTTGTTGTATTTGTTAGGTGCAACTCTAATTAGTTGTTTACCTACTGAGGGTTTCCAGAATAGTTGTTTTTGACCACCTCCGGAATTGTTTGCCTGAGATTGAAAATCATTCAGACGCTTTTTAATTGCATTTAAATCCATGTTTTATAACTTTTAATTTTAATTTAATAACTGTGTTAATATAAGAACTAATTTTCAGATAACCAACCTAAAGTTCAATAATCTTGAAAATCTTTGTTTTGAGTTGCTTTAACTCATCATGTTGTGTCAGCAATACTGTGTTTCTGTAATGCTGCCAATCAATTGGAAATTTAGTATCAACTACACCTCCATTTAATTTTTTAATCAATTCATTTAGGGCATTTATAGTATACAAAGTATTTGTATCTTTTTTTCTATGTACCATTATAGTATTAGGAGGAAGTGAATCTCTATCTAAAGAAATAGTATTCCCTTGCTCTATATTGTAAGTACAAACATATTCATCATTACTTTTTATATGTAAAACAAATATTTTATTGTACATTATAGAGTAGCTAGATGTGATGTGCTCTAAAAGACCATCTAATTCTGCTAAAGTCGTAAATGTGCAAAATAATTTATTATTCAAATCGCTTATGTTTAAGTTACCCAACTCCTGGAAGTCGTCTACTTTATACATATGCGAAGGTTTATTTAAAATTGTATGTGTTGCCATAGTTGAATTTTATGTTTAATTTATAATCTTTAAATATATTTAATATCTCCTCAATTTTCCCACGTTCGCTTCTATCTAAATCAAACAAAAAAGAATCATAAGTGTATAATATTAGCCTTGTATTGGCATTGTTTAATGCTTTAAATATTTTCCACAATATACAAACATTCATGGATGTCTCCAAGTTTTGGAGTAAGTAATTCAATAGTTTTTGTGGTTTCATATCTTCTAACTCATCCCTATAAAATATCTTTTTTGAAATAGGACATTCAATGTAGCCTTGATGTTGGAAAGTATCCCACAAGTCATCAGTATATATTTGAACTTTTTTAAAGAACTCTAAGTCTTTATACTTATCAAATACTCCTCCATATAGTTGTTTAAATGTCAGCTCCTTAGCTTTTTGGTAATCCACCTTATACATTTTAGCAAAGGCAGCATGAATATCTTCATCACCAAAATCATAACCGACCAACTTAGCCAACAAAGTAGGATGATAAGCACCAATATCAAGCTCAAGCAAGCAGTCATTACTTGCGATAAAACTTTCTCTACTGCCGTCATCTTTAGGTATTGCGGCATAATTTACTCCTTTGAATTTATTACTTGGTCTTCCTGTAAGGGTTTTGAAGTTGAATTGGGTGTAGACGTAATCTCCATCGACATCGTGAAAGTGCGATTGGAATTTTTCTCTATCAATTCGTAAACCACTTCGCTCCACGGCGTTGAATACCACTGAGGCTTTTGTGTTGTAAAAGTCGTTGATTGGCTCATTTATTTTTAATTTTAAGTTATTAAATAGATTCTCACAATACTCATAGTGTTTTACTATTGGAATAATGCGGTTTAAATCTTTTTTATCACCCATCTTGCTGTAGAAGTAAGAGTGGGTTTGGGTTGTCTCGCGTATATACGTATGAGAATTAAGTGTTATGTCATAAAGAGTTTTTAGTGGAAAATAGTGTAAGAATTCTTTTTTATCACGCACGTACAACGCATCATACTTTGATAATATGTGTTTAATATTGTCAATACTAACGTTAATTGTTTCACTATGCGAAGTGGGTATAATAAATCCTTTCGTTGATACTAACGGACGAATATAAAGGGCACAAATTTCATTTTGTGTAGGGTGTATTGTATCATTATATGGAATTATTTCGACGAATGCCTCCTTATAACTACTTTGAAAAAACCTTTTTATTTGATCCTCAGATTCTACTAACCAAAACATAACTTTATTTTTGATTAATATACAAACTAAAAGTCAAATAACCAAATTGTAATGGGTGCTATTAAGCTTCTTTATAAAATTTTAACCAATTACCTCTTAAAAATCTATTTAAACCTGTTACTTTATTTCTTCTTTCAGCTATTAATATAATATCTCTATTAGTACTAGCTACATTCTTTTTATCCCCTATTAAAGTCCATTGGAGAGTTACTAGTTGGTAGGGCTCCCATAACCACTCACCACTTTTATTATTTAAATTATCAAAAACTTCTTTAGATAATTCAAGCCAAATAGGTTGGTTTGATTTAACACAAAAGTACCTTGTAAAACTACCAATATTATACTCTTCCTCACCGGGTTGTGGGTAGAATTGAGATGGGAGATTTTTAGTTGTTGATTTATTTAAATTTATATCTTGCAAATTAGCATATTTTACCACCATTCTTTCTGAGTACCCTGGAGTATTAATGTCATCAAATATTGTAGGCGCATCACTATATGCTATTGAATTTTGAGGTGTTGATATAACTGGGGTTGAATTTATATCTTGTATTAATTCTAACTCATCATTAGGAGGGTCATTTTGAGTTTTACCTGTAAAGTATTTACCCTCAAAGGTTTTGTAGTAAAATCCCTTATAAACCTCTTGGGTAGATTTATATACTAGTGAATTATTATCACTATATTGGTTTGTTAATATTCTACTTTTTGGTATATACATAATTTTTAAGGTGCTATGAATATTAGATATGTCCAATTATTTCCTTCTCTACTCCTATAAGGAAAGTCAGTGTTGTAATTGGTTTTTTTAGATGTTGTCCATCCTACAGAATTAATATTCCCTACATAAACTTGTGTGTGGCCATATTTTACATGACTCGCATCTTTAGGACCATCATTACAATAATAAGCTACTATATCTCCATAACCCCAAGTACGAGTAGCTAATGAATTTAATAACTGTGCTTTAGTTACAATTGATTTGGTTTTTGAGTATCCTAATGCTGTTAAATTATTATAATATTCTTGATTATTGTTAGCATTACCACCAGCTGCTAATTGTCTAGGTATTGGGGATGTATCATTAAAAAATTGTACATAATTTAATGCAAGATTGTAAGAATATCGAGCACACATACTTGCAACTTCACCATCTCTCCCAAATACGTAATTATATGATTGCTCCATTGCTTCCCTTCTAGTTGGTGATGTAGGGTTTAATGATGGGGGTGCTGGGTTCTCATATAATTCTTCTCCTGATTGGTCATTTGATGAATTTTGTTGTGTGGCTTCTGATTGAGTTTGTTCAGGCCTTGCTGCTGCTTCTTGTTTTTCTGCAGCGACGCTTTGAGTATCTAAATTTGTAGTCCAGGAAGTTGTATCTATCTTATGATTTATACCTGTAATTTGCAAATCAACCCCATCATTAGCATATGTTGGTGGTAAAATATCATCAGTCATTAAAAATTTCTGATATAGTTTCATACCTGAAAGCCCATCCATTGTAAGTGAAAAGTTAAAAGGTAAAAAGAAAGGTGATGGTATATAGTTTGATCTTGCTAAATTTCCTACAATTAAATTAGCATGTGTTTTGTTGTGATTTACTAAAGCATTTACATTATCTGATAGGAATTTCATGTCCTCATAAATCAATTTAAATAAACTGTTTTTTTTAGGATTTATATTTTGGTTGAAGTTAGATTCAACAGATGCCCCGTCATTTTTAAATTCTCCCTGTACTATCTTAGCTTCAGGATAAACACTTTCCTTTACCTCAATAATTCTATCAAATATTCCTTTATTGTAATTAGAAAAAGATGTTGCATTTTCAGATATTTGGTTTCCATTACTTTGGGCACCTATAGATATCATGGACGCAAAATTTGAAGGGATTGAGGCATTTAAATTTACGTTAGTAATAAAACTACCCTCAACTCCAGGCTTTACACCATAAACATTAAACCTTGTAAACTCTCCTTGTGGGATTTCTGGGGTTCTTCTTTGGGGAATATTCTCGTTAAAAATTATTTTCCCTCCATCATCAGATAATTTAATTTGAAAATCATTTACATTACCTAAGGCCTTCATTATCCCGGCATTTACAATTTTTAAATAATCTATAAGATTTATATTACCTCTATCATCTTCTCCAGTCTCTAAAGAAGCAGCTAAAAAATTAACATTTACTAAAATTTGACCTATTCTACCTAAATATTCTTGGTAATTCCATGTTGTTTCGAGACATGCCACATTAATTGGAGTTTGGGGAAATTCCATTACTGGCATAGAATCTGACCATTTTACAAATGGTATTGTAAGTAAGGATTGACTATCATAAGGAATTAAACAAACTCTAGGATCAGCTGAAAATTGTCCTGGTATTTTTAATATTACATTTTCATCATTATCAAGATCATTAAAATCCATATCAAAAACAATATATGGGGTATCTTTTTGTTTGTCATATAATAAAACTTTAGATTGTAAATAAGCTAAAAACGCTCCATATTTTATATAAACTTGGGGAGATTGATTTTCTTCTAAATCAGTTACGGGGCCATTTATTGCTAATAGAGATTTTTTAAATGTTAAATCCTTTGCTTCAGTTGGGTTTCCATCTTCATCTACCCCTAGCATTCTTTCAACTGTATAATCTACTAGATTTGCTTTAGGTTTTGAACCCTGAGCTGTTTCAAACATACCATATAACTCTCTGTTTATTACTGTTTTATTAGCATTTGCTACTAATGGAGGCTGTTGAGTAGGATCTGGATCAGATGTAAATAATTTTGCGATAAATGATCTCTTATCTGTTTCTACTGTTATTGTCGGATCTGTAATATTACATTTTAAAGATTGAATAACATCACCTACAGAAGTTAATTGAACATTACAATCATAACTACCATCACTATTAAAGTTCCAGTTAAAGTTACTTACCTTACCGAAAAAAGCTTCATAATTGTAATTATATTCTTTTCTTGCTTCTTCAATGGCTCTATACATCTGGTATTGATTTACACCTTCAGATGTTAGAAGTTTAGACATTGGTTGAGTTATGAAATTTTCCATAGATTGTAAATCCTTATTATTATCTAGCCATACAGAATGTCCAAATTCTAATAATAGAGAAAAACCAGGTCTTAAATATAATATATCTATGAATTGAAATTGAGATTTACTAAAGCATTTTATATTAATATTAGCTTTAGCTAAAGCTCCATTGCTATAATAAGTTACATCTGCAGTTGTAATACCGGGCATAGGAATATAACCTCTTTCTTTAGTCCCACCCCAACCATAAGCTCCATTAAAAATTTCTTCAGCACTATTGTTTAAACCCTTGTTTAAACCCTTAAAACCACCAGCAAAGGGGCTTCCATCGAAAGTAGATGTAAATGGCTGATCCTCAACTGCTGCTACTCCTCCTTGTAGGATTATATTTTTTGCTAAGTAATCTTGATCCCACGTATCAACAGGGTATCCTAATTGTTGTAATTGTTTTGGAATTCCCTCAAATTCACCTTTGTCATCCCTATAAAACTCTAAATTGACTGAGCTTGCTAATCTTAAAAATGGAGTTTTTGTATTGTATGCTTGAATATCTCTTGAAGGGATGTTTGTATATTTTCCTAAAGATTCTTGTCTTACCTCTACTTGTTTTTTTACATCAGGATCAAAAGGAGTTCCTAAAAAATTATCCATAACCTTACCTATTTAATAAATTATAACTATCTACTATTTGAACTACATTTGTTGGAATTCTTATTTGAGTACCGGGTGTTAGGAATAAAGAACCCATATTAATTTTATTAGGATTTGCAATAGATATTATCCAATATAATGTAACATCCTGGTAGAATTGAAATGCTAATGAATCTAATCTATCCCCAAACTCGGTTTCAACCCAAATATCATTTTCATTAGGTAAAATAATAGGGTAAGTATTATTAGTATAATACTGGGTGCCTATAGTACCTACGAATTCATTTTCGTTTCTTATTATTTCTACGTTAGAATATCTATTCATTATGGTGTTTGATTATTATTATCGCCATCTGTTCCTGCTACTGCATTTGGTTGATATTTTCTATATACATCATTATAATTGTTATTAACACCATTAGTCAACGCAATAAATTTACTAGTTGGGTTATTTGGGTCATTTGGTTTTTCTGGTAGGAATGTATGAATAGGAGTGAACCGAAACCCGCTTACTTTAATAACATGCGGAAGTTCTTTAACACTTCCATCAGATCCACCTTCTTCATTTATAGCAATCTCCCAAGGTGTATTGTCAGGCACATCATAAGTTAAAGATGTTATAAAACCAGGTTGTTCATATATGTAACCCCCTACTGTTAGTCTAACTAAATTTCCTCTCATAAACCCTGCAGCTGTGTAATCTGGGGCTAGTGTGGATGCTAAATAATTTAATTTTTTATACATCGGAATAAGTTCCGCTTTTGATTGAGCCGCAACTGTAAAGCCCATACTAATAGATCTACCAAAACCACCATAATTATATAATGATTCTCCTCTTCCCACATAGTTTACAGCATTCCAAGTAGCTTCATAATTATCTGAGAAATTATCTAAAAATGCTCTAAAATGCATGTAAACAGCTTCACCATCACTCCTATCATTATTTATAGCCGCTATTCTAAATTTAACAGCATCATTAATAGGATCATTTAGATTTGGTCCTGTACTATTATACATTGGGGCAGCTGTAATTTTATCTAATGCTTGTAATTGATTTGCTGGTATGCCATAATTCCAAACATTTTTCTTTCCTATGTATCCTTCTCTTAATTCACCACCTTCTTTTCCAGGTGAACCCATATTAAATCTTACATCAATATTTTTATCTCTATATGATGGGGAGATTGACAATACTGTTGATTGTTGAGAACCTCCTTGGGTGGGTTTTGTAGCATCAGTTGTAGGAGGTAGTTCTTGTCCTAAAGAAGCAGTGTATAATTCTTTTCTAAAATCTGTAGGGTATAAACCAGCTTGCCCTCCTTCAATTACATTATCTTTCTCTATTAATTGAGATTGCTTAAATGTTCTAGAATTATTTTTATATAATACATCATCATTAGTTATTAATGACTCTTCGGAGGATCCCATTGATGTTATGGAAAAGAAATTAACACTGTGATTCCAGTTTTGGACGGGACCATTTATTCCCCTATAGACTGCGGGGACACCTTGATCCTCGAATAAAAACATCCGACTTTCATCATCTTTAAAACTATCAGATGATCTTAAGTATAATTTACTATATTTAGCTGTAGCACCATCAATTGGTTCTCCTGCAATTTTGGGACTAAAAGGATTTATACCATAGTTTGGTCCTCCTCCGTAACTTAGCCTATTACTATCTGTTTGGTAAGACCTATTAGCAATACCCCCCCTCCAATAAGCACCTCGATTTGATATTTCTTGGGTGTTGAATAATCCTGTTCTTTGGTCTGCAAATCTAATTCTAGTTTTACCTATCCCTAAAATTGATCCTGGTCCTCCTCCATAACTTATCATTACATCAGAACCTGCTGTGTTATTTGGAAGTAAATCGTAATTCTTTACACCATTAAAATTTGTGATGGATGAATATTGATGAAGCCCTTCTTGTAACCCTACTAACCTATTAGTTGATGATAATACTGATGTATCTTGTAGTATATTTTCTTTATTATTTCTTAAAACTTCAGAGTATGTGTTTAATCCTGCACCTGGAAATAATCCTCCTTCAACTATACCACTCATAGGTGATGTTGGGTCTAACCCTAACATATTTAAATGGACTCCTAATCCATTACCTAAAGCTTGTCCTAATGTTGATAGAGGAGTATATACACCTTGATTTAAAGGCCCAGTAGCATAACCCAAACCATAAGATGCTTGTGATTTGACAGAAGTTCTAGATAATAAGTTTTGTTTAACTATAAACCCTAAACCAGCTGATGGATTTTTAGTATCCACAAACATTTGGGCTAATCTACCTACATCATTTAAAGCATTTGAAACTGCCTTTAATCCACCTCTAACTATAAAATCCGGTCCTGATCTTACAGGTAGATTGTCATCGCCTTGGGGAATATCTTTAGTAATATAGGGTTGACGACTGTCATCACTACTACGTCTATCTCTCCCCCAAGGCAGATTAGTAAAATCTGTTTGGAAATTAATTAGAGGCATAATTTAAATTTAGATTCCTGCTGCTCCGTCAGGTAAGTTATTTGCGTATCTATTTACTGGTTCTTGATATGCTTGTGTTTGCTGACCTAATTGTGAAGTTGATGGGTTTGTGTATCCCATAGCTCCTGCACCAAAATTAGTATAAGCTGGGTTTTTTAAATTAGGATCACCTATGTTAGAGTATTGATTGTGAAGTAATGAATTACCTACAACACTAACAGCATCTGGAGCTTGTGGGCTCGCTGGTGATACTGGAACCCCTAAAGCTGAACCATTAGTATCAAACGTTTTTTTAATTGAATTTGCCATAATTTATTGTTTTTATATGTTGTTATTTTGTTATAAATATTATTAAATATTAGAAGTTGCCATAACCATTGCTTTACCTGCTTTAGCTCCATCAATATAAACGTCCCCACCACTTTTAACTGCTGTTATTAATTCTTTTAATAAAGCTACTACTTGAGTATTATCACCACCTCCTGTAAGGTTAGTTCCTCCCATTATAATATCATCAGCTCTAAACTTTTGAATAGGTTGTCCTGGTCTTGAAATAAAGTCTTCAGCAGTGTCTCCTTCTACTGTATCTTCCATTCCAAACACACTTGAAATTGTTTTTCCTAAACCCTTAGCCCCGAATTGATCTGCTAAAAATCCTCCAACCCATCTACCAGCAGTATCACCTAATAAACTACCAGCTAAAGTTCCAATGGGTCCTAAACTAGTACCTAAAACTCCCCCTATAGCCATACCACCTATTGATCCTATAGCTTCAGCTGCTCTTTTTCCAACCTGTTGGTATATTTCATCTTTTTTACCACCCGCGGCTATCATAGTTGAAATATCAGAAGCTGCAAAGATACCTTCAATAGCTGATCCTAAGAATGGAATTTTTTTAGCAGCACCCCCTAAAAAAGCTTTAGAATTTTTGGCTAAATAACCCTTTAAAGCTTTCATAGGATTCATTTTACCCATTAAATTTTTAAGTCCTTTAAACATTCCTCCCCCTCCTCCAGGTTTAGGTGTTGGTGGTTTCATACCACCTGTTGAATTAATACCACCTCCTCCTGGTTTATTTGCTTTGAATCTCATATCAGGTTTACCTGAATTTGTTAAAGGACCTTTTGCTCCTCCCCCACCAAATATACCTCCAAAACCACCAGCCGTTATACCTTTTATTTTAGCTAATAATCCAGGTAGTTTTCCTAAAGATTTTAAAATCATTCCTACTCTACTAAACATTCTTATTGCAGCAATTCCCATCATTAGTTTTCCAATTGTAGTTAATACTCCTTTCAAACTCAGAAAACCTTCAAGAAGGTCCATTGCTATATCTAAAAACTTAGCAAACATATCAATTATAGGAACTAGCTGATCTTTTAATTTTATCATTGCATCTTCAAATCTTTTGCTTGCTGCTTCAGCATGTAATTGGTTATTTAATGATTCAGATCCAATTGCTAACCGTTCTTTATCAGAAATTACTCCATCCTTCATTGCCTCTTTATACATTTCTGTAGCTTGAGTCATGGATTTAGCTTCACCCGTTAACATTTCTTGGGTTTCTAAAGTTTCTGCTAATTCTTCCCTTGACATTCCAAAGGCTTTGGCTAATGATTGTTGTTGTAAAAGATTCATTTTACCAAAGTCTGCAGAAGTACCAATTTCTCTAGATATAGCTTTAGCTAATCCTTCTTGATCACCCATTAAAGCAGCTCTTCTAGCATCTTCTAAATTTAACTGCTTACCAGTCATTAATTCAGCTTCCATTTCAGCTGCTATAGAACTTTCAAAATCTAATAATGAATTAGATGTTTTTTCTAATTGAGATTGGCTCATTCCTAACTTAGCAGATTGGAATGCTGCATTAGCTAAGGATTTACCTTGACCTTCCATTGTTAATCTATTAGCTGCACTAATATCACCAATACCAGAAAATACTTGTTGTTGGTTTACTGCTACTCCTTCTTGTTCTGCTAAAATTGCTACTTGTCCTCTTAGAGATGCAGTTAAATCTTCAGCACTTTCACCTCTTAATTTTGCTACTTTTACAAATTCGGCTGCTTGTTGATTAGTGAACCCAAATTCATTAGATAATAATGAAAATGTTTTTAATTCATC
>ERZ1046148.1747-NODE-1747-length-10503-cov-5.490046_pt1 | contig 10503 bp, 13 predicted proteins | sample MGYA00383090_ERZ1046148 | MGnify/ENA primary metagenome ERZ1046148 (study PRJEB29581, sample SAMEA5548360) | metagenome | biome: marine; feature: coastal; material: water | depth 25 m | study: Short-term variability in the microbial, nano- and picoplankton...
GTTTTTAATGAAATTTGCTATAGGATTATCAAACATTATACTCTTGACACCCTTGAGGAGACTTGATCTCCATTTCTTTGTCCTATTTTCCCATGCCTTTCTTCTTCGTGCCTTTCTTCCCTCTTCTTCTTTTTGTATTAATTTTTGCTCTTCTTTTGAAAATGATTTTCCTGTAAGTTTAGCTGAAAATTGCTTAAACCATGAAGGTGCTTTTGTTACTTTTTCTGCTTTACCTTCACTATTTTTCTTTCCATCATTTTTTTCATTAGATGGTGAAGAGAGAGTATCAGCTTTGATCATTACTGCTTTAGCTGTAACAACTAAAGTATTAACAGACAAGCTTGATTGAAATGGTTTCATGTCTATTGTGTCAGTATCATCTTTAGATGGATCGTACTTATATGCTGTTGCTTTTATCATTTCCTATCCCTTGTTTTGTTGTTTAATTCTTTCATTTTCCTCTGCAACATGATTCATTAATAATGAAGTATAAACATCTCTTTCCCACGGAATCATATTCTCTATTTCGGTGAGTGAATATTTATGATGCTGCATCATTGAAAAGTTATTATTCATCATATTTCTTAAATTATTATCACAGAGGATTATTCGAAAAAAGATGACAGGCCCTCCAACACCAAATCTTCTTTGTAACCACATACTTTATCTTTCTTCTTACCTTCTTCTTTTGTTTTGTTTTTACATTCAAGTGTTATATTATGACTTAACTTTGGCATAGTTTCAAAGAATTTTCCAATAATTCTAAATTGTGAATCATTCAAAGATTCTAAAAATTCTTGCATTTCCTTTTTAGTATGGTCTTTACTTGAATATGTATTATCATTGTCATAAATATAATCTATTGTTGATAATATAGCTTCTATTAACATATCAATTTCTGTATCATTTTCTGATTGTTTAAAATTAGAATTATCTATATTAGGATATTTCATTACAATACCTAATGAATCAGTTAGTTTAATATTTTTATCATGCTTCTCATCTTTTTTTATCTTAACTTCCTCGGCATTGAACGACACTCCTATGTCCCCCTTACAAGTAGGACATTTATATTTCAATTCTATTATTTCACCTTTTGATTTTGCTCGTAACCATAAAAAGATATATTCAATATCAAATGTTGGTAAATTATCAATATCCAATTCATCTCCAATAATACAATTACTGATGACTTGTTTTGTAGCTGATATAATTTGCTTCTCATCTTCACTTTCCATAGCAATTAGAAGAATCTTCTCTTCTCTGACCAAGAAAGGTCTATACTTATACTCTTTACCCGTTGAAGGTAATTCTAAACTATATTCTGGTGTTGTAATTTTTGGTAATCCCATTTCATTAACTCCTTAATGTAAAATAATTAATATTTTTGTTATTGTTCGTTTAAATTTTCAGTCTTATGGTAATGTCTTGTGTATGCAAAGTTTACAGAAAAAGTTGTAATATTGCCAGAGGTGCCATATGATAATGCAATAGGATCTACTCTTTTTGGATACACTTCTTCGACTATAGTTTGAAACACAATTTCATTTTTCCTATTTGAAGATTGATTAGGAAGTCGTCTACTAATATTATCATCACTTCTTCCTAATTTATTTATATGTATAGTTCTATTATAGAATCTATGAAATCCTACTCTATTAGTATTTGGATTAACTATTTCATTTATCCAATCATTAAAAAATACATACTCCGACATATTTTCACTACAATAGAAATTTAGAGTTAGATCATCAAACACTTTTTGTTTTGCTCTTGACCTAAAATCTAATGCTTTCTCTGTTGTAGCTATGGTTACGCCTGGTATCTGAGCTGCATTACAATATAAACTAATCTTACTCAATAAGCCTACATTTGGCCCTCTATTTGGAGGACTAAAAAATACAACCTGATAAAGATTAGAAAATGCAAAATTGGCTTGTCCTATAGTTTTAAAGTTACTTATATTTGACATTACCCTTGCTCCTGTTATAAATACTTGTCTAATCTATATTTATAAGAGATATATGAGAAATTTCCCTAGAGTTGGTAAATATAAGGTTAAAAACAAGGAGAAATATGTAGGTAATCTCCATGAGTGTCACTATCGCTCCAGCTGGGAGTTGAGATACATGAAGTATCTTGATAATCGTCCTAGCGTATTGGAATGGGGCTCAGAGAATATAGTCATTCCCTATTATAATCCAGTAGAGAAGAAAACTAGGCGGTATTTTGTTGATTTTTATGTGAAAGTGGTATCAACTACAGGACAGATAAAGAAGTATATTATTGAGATTAAACCTCACAGTCAATGCATACCCCCAAAGAAGCCTAAGCGTACCACAAATAGGTATAGAAATGCATTGAAAGCCTATGTAAGAAATCAATGTAAGTGGAAAGCTGCTAAGAAGTATGCAGAAAAGAGGGATTGGGAGTTTATAGTCCTTACAGAAAAAGAGCTAGGAATCCGATAAATCTATTATAAATATAGGATAATGGAAAAGAAGACAAAAAGTAAACCATTAAGTAAAGCAGGGTTAGAAGAGAGAAAGATATATAAGTCACTTGCTAAGCTTAGAAGATATCCAGATGTGCAAGAGATATTCAAAGAATCTGCTCAGTTGTTTAGGGATAAAAAGATAAAGAATATTTCACAGATTTCTAAAAACAAAAAGATAAGAGATTTAGTAAAGAAGTTAAGTACAAGTGAGAAAAAGATGTATAAGAAACATCTTAGGAAGTTAGGATTTCCTTCCTTGGAAGATTTTAGTATTATTGCTAGGAAAGCTAAATTAGTAGTTAAGAAGATAGGACAGAAGAAGGATGAAATCTCACAAGCAGCAAATAAATTTTCTGATCAAATACAGAATGTAAAGGAAAGAGACAATCCAATACTTAAAACTTTAAATAGGCATATAGAGTTTTTAGGTAATGAATCCTTTTTTCAAAAAGCACATAGAGCTGCAAAACAGAAAAGTATTATTGAAAGAAGTGAATTGTCTCTTGAGTTTTATCAAGAGTATGCAATTGAATATGGAATGAATTTTGATTTTAGAGATATGTTGAGAGAGGGTGGTGTAAAACGAAGTAATTTTCTTTTAGGAAGAATGTATTTTTATAAGTATATTCCAGAGATACCTACCTTTACATTTGATATGTACCCTTTAACTTTTGTTTTAAATAAAACAGAAAATTGGTTTGAAGGTATCAATTTTCATTTTATGAGTCCAAAGGAAAGAGCTATATTGTTAGAGCATATGTTTGGTTATTTAAATAAACAAGATTATGAAAGAAATACTAGAATTTTATTTAATTCGTTCAATAAAGTTTTAGCTGGAAACAGGAAGTTTAAATATGGCAAGTACAGTTTTAGAAAATATAGATTTGAGAATATTCATTCAAAAATAATTGAAGTTCATCCATTGGATTGGGAAATAGCAATGAGTGTACCAACAGAAAAGTTTTATTCAATGCAAAAAAGAAGGCTTCCGAATAGAATTGTTTGGAAAAATACTGATATTAGAGTAAAAAGGAATCAATAAATGGCTAAGACAGAAAGAAGAGTAAAAAGTAATGTTTTATTATATCCTGATAATTTAAATGATCGGTATACATATCCTGATATTATACAAATGAATATTGTAAAACGTGCAGGGCTAAACCTTGATAAAGCAAGTAGAGTTTTTAGTAATCAGTTAAGGAATTTGGCTGGAGCAGATAATAGTGGTCTTACAACCGAACAAAAAAGGGTGTTCTCTTCTGCATTGAATGCAAACGAAGGTAAACCATTATCAGTCCTTACGGATATAATTGGAAATCAGTTATCTGCAGCCGCTAAGAGTTTGGCACAAGATGGTGATCCTTCTCTTGTCGCTGAGATATTGTCCATTCCGACAGGCATAATTGCAACTGCATTGGGACGAGCTTTGAATAATGGGAGTTCGGTTTTCAAGGGCGGTACACAATCAACAGAAGTGGTGTCTGTAATTCATTTACCAATGCCGGACAATCTTACATATAATGAGCAAATAGAATGGCAGTCTGTAGATTTGGGGGCAATTGGCGGACTTTCTAAGGGTGAATCCAAGTCAGATGGCCTTGGTGCTGGTTTGTATAGTCAATTAGGTACTATTATAAGTGGAGGTACTGGAGCATTAGTGAGTAGTGTATTGGGTGCTGGTGTAGCAGGTGGTGCTGTTCTTGGTGCTTTAGGCGGTGGTAACGTATTACAGGGAACAGTTGAATCTAAATTAAGAGTAAAATCTAATCCATTTAAAGAACAAACATTTCAAGGTTTACCATTTAGACCATTTGAGTTTTCTTGGACATTTTCTCCAACATCACCCAAAGAAGTAACTCAAATACATGATATAATTAATACACTTAGGGAATATTCAAAACCTTCTTATTCAAAAGGCCCTGGTGGTGACAGTGACGCAGGGATTAAAGCACCTTCAAGTTTTTTCTTTAATTATCCACATGAAGTAGCGATAAATTTTTATACTAGCCAGGAACGGGATAAAGGGCGCGATATCAATATTAATGAGGGAGTTAGTAGAATACAAAATCCTACAACTAGTTATCAGTTAAAACCAAATAAATATCTCCCATGCTTAAAACATTGTATAATCAAATCAATAAATACTAATTTTGCTACTGCTGGTTGGCACTCATTTACGGATGGAGCTCCCACATCTATAACTTTACAAATACAATTAGAGGAAATAGAAATTGTAACGGCAGAAGATGTTAAAGATAGGGGATTTTAAAAATGGCATATTTTAAATATTTTACAAATATATCTTATTCATTATCAACAAAAGAAGAAACTAATAAAGTACAGAGTATTACTAATGTTTTAGCAAGAGCTAGAAAGAAATTAGAAATTACTAATACATCTATTTTTGAACAATACTTTATTAAAGATAGTGATAGAGCTGATAGCCTTGCATATCGTTTTTATGGTGATTCTACATTACATTGGATAATCTTGTATGCAAATTATATGACTAATCCATATTACGATTGGCCACTTACTTATTTTGATTTGCAAAGGTATGTTGCAAAGAAATATGATAATATAAATGGTATTCATCATTATGAAGACTCTGATGGTAATGAAGTTGATGCACCAAATACAATAATTTCACCTAGTGGCAGGACTTCTGGCCCAGCAGATGCTATAACAAATTTTGTATATGAAGAAAGACTAAACGATAAAAAGAGAGTAATAAATGTTATCAGAGTTGAGTATATTGAGCAAATTATAAATGAATTTAAAAATATTTTACAATAGAGATATTAAATGCCGAGTCAAACAAATGCAAATGATATAACTGTAAATGATTTATCTATTAGATCGGCTAATGCTGTGTTTGATCTTACTACTTTTTTAGTTGAAATGACTATAGAAGAAAGTATATTCAAAACTTCTTTAACTGGTAGTGTAGTTTTATCTGATTCTTTTAATATTCCAGAGAAGTTTCCGATAGTTGGAGAAGAAACTGTTAATATTAATATTTCATTGGAGGGTATAGATGTACCTGATAGTGATGTACATTTAATTATAAATCCTCCTCGTATGCACGTTAATACGATTTCTGGTAGATATTTCTCGAATAAAACTCCCAAGTCTCAGTTGTTTACTTTAGAATTGGTATCTGATCAATATATGAGTAGTGTACACTCTAAGGTGTCTAAATCTTATACAAACACTTACATACATGATATTGTTTCTGATATTTATTCTACATATTTAGGAAATCCAGATAGATTATTTATTGAAAATACAGATAGGACTGAACATATCATTATACCAAACATGACTCCATTAGAAGCAATCAAATTTGTAACAAAAAGAGCCGTACAGAAAGATAGTGGAAGTGCTGCAAATTTTCTTTTCTTTGAAACGATATCAGGTGCTTATTTTACTAGTATAAATAAACTGGCAGAAGAAGAACCAACTTTTACATACAAATATATATCAAGAACTGATGACCATCATGGTGTAGAAGCTTTGTCGAGGGGAGAATTTAGGATAAAGGAATTATATTTTATGAATCAATTTGAAAAAGAAAGCAATTCAAGAAATGGTATGTATGCATCTAAACTTATCACACACGATATTGTTAGGAAAAAGATATCACAATTTGATTTCAATGGCTTTTTTAATTTTTTCGGATTGAATCATTTTGGTACATTTCCAACAATATCTGCTTCTGGGATGGAAATAAAATCAGCAAATATACCTAGAATAACATATGCACCAAATGACGAAGAAAATTCCTTTCCAGTTACGACAGAAACGGCTTTATCTGATATGACAGATAGTGCAGTTTGTTTTTATCCAAAACACAATCAATTGTATTCTAAAAATGCAAATGAACTTTATGATAATAAGGTTAGTGAATGGAAATTGCAAAGAGCAGCACAGTTGAAATCATTTGATAATATTACCATGATTATAGAATCTAGTGGTAATCCATTTATAAGAGTTGGCCACACCATTTCACTAGAGTTGCCTTCTCCAGAATCAACTGACAATGATAACACTTCTGATAATTTACTTGATAAACATTTGTCTGGAGTGTATTTAGTTACATCTATAAAACATATTTTTACTCAAGAAACATCAAAAGATACAAAAATAACCTATACAATGAAAATAGAAGTTAGTAAAGATGCATTAGAAAGTGTTGTAGAAAACAGGACAGCTCAAAGAGAGGATTCATAATTATGTTTGGTGATTTTGTTTGGTGGCAGGGTGTCGTTGAAGATAGAATAGACCCGTTGAAGTTGGGTAGGTGTCGAGTGCGTATTCTTGGTTATCACACAGATAATAAAGTAAATAATAGAGGAATACCCACAGAACATTTGCCATGGGCAACACCAAGTCAACCAATAACCTCTGCAGCTATGAATGGTGTTGGTACTACACCGTTGGGCCCAGTAGAGGGTACATGGGTGTTTGGTTTTTTCCGTGATGGTAAAGATGCACAAGAGCCTGTAATGACAGGAACATTTGGCGGAATACCAGAAACTACGTCAAATCCGACAAGGGGATTTAATGACCCAAAGGGTATATATCCAATATCTCTTTATTTAAATGAACCAGATACAAATAGATTAGCAAGAGGTAGTGGTGCATTGCCAGTACCATTGTCTACTGATGAAGGGAAAACATCTGAGGATGCACCATCATTAAGTTATAAAAGAAAAACAAGAACTCGCGGTGTACCTACTGCATTGGCTGGTGATATAACTACTACTATTCAGAATACTGATGATGATGAATTTTATGTATTCACACCTTGGAATGAGCCAAACCCTAGATATGGGGGAGTTGCAGATAATCCAACAGAATATTTATCAACAGTTGAGTTAAGCTCAATCTATCCTCACAATCATGTAAGGATGTCTGAGTCTGGTCATGTTGAAGAATGGGATGACACACCATCAGCAGAAAGACTACACAAATTTCATAGAACTGGAACATTTGAAGAGGTACAGCCAGATGGTACTAAGGTAACAAAGATTGTTGGTAGTGAATATGAAATAACACTCAAGGATAAAGATGTAATTATTCAAGGTACTTGTAATGTCACTATTGGTGGTGACTGTCGTATGCTATATCAAGGAAGCTTGGTACAAGAGGTGTATGGTGATTATCATTTAAATGTGCATGGTGATAGAAGAACAAAAATATTAGGTAATGATGCTGGTGAAATACACGCAGATAGAAAATGGGTGATAACAAAAAATTGTGATTTGAAGGTAGGTGAAAATCAACTAATTAATATTACTGGTAATAGAACTACTAAAGTTATAGGTAATGCACAGGAAGCAATAAATGGAAATCTTGATGAGGTAGTAATGGGCACTATGGGTACTCTTGTACAACAAAATGCTTCATTCGTTAGTAGAGCAGTTCTTGATATTTCATCTGTAGGTAATCTTGGTTTATCTACAACTTCTAATTTCAACCATACTGTTAGCGGGTCTTCACAAACTACGGTTACTGGCACTATAGATATAACAGGAGAGTCAACTTATACTGCTGATATAGCATCTAATGTTGTTATCCTCGGATCAAGAATTGACTTAAACTAAGGAATATATTATGCCCATTATATTTACAGAAGGACTTAAACCAGATTTTCCAGATAATAGCTTTGATTCAGAGAGAGAATCAGTTAAAAGCATATTTACTCTTCTTGATGGTGAAGACGCATACATCAATCCACTTGAGCCTGGATTGTCTGATTTAATTACAACTATAGACACAATAATATCTACTTTAGAAATTGACTTTAATACAGCAGAAACTGAAAGACCAACACTAGAAGGATTTGCTGTTATACCTATTGACCCTAATACTGGACAAGTAGAGGTAGACCCAGAAACAGGACAGGATTTATCAAATTTACCCGAAGGGTGGGCAGCTGCTGGTTTTGTAGAGAGTGATATTAATACTATTGTTTCTTCTGTTAATAGTTATCAAACAGAAAACCAATTAATAAGAACAAATCTTGCTACTCTTAAAACATTTATTACTACAGCTGATGATACGTTTAAGTTGCACAATGATTTATTGAGTGGTCTTAGAGAGGATTCACCGCCTGGTGTATTGAAACCAAATCAAAGAGGATTGTTGGGATTAGTTAATTCTATAACATCAATAGAAAACAATTTCGGTATTCCATTTACAAATTATCTCGAAAAGGTATTTGGTACACTATTCACGGGTGACGTTACTATTGCTAATGCACAAACATTACTTAATTCAAATATACCAGGCTCATATACTAGCCTTGGTGTATTGTCTAGGGTTACTGAAGACCCATTTCAAGAAACACCAACTGATATTAATAATGACATTAATGGATTATTGAGTTCCCCTACATTTCCAGCAGACATATTAGTGCAAAGAGACAATTTTCAAACACATATTACTGATGATACTAATGAGTATAATATCATAGTTGACAAACTCGATAGGTCGATACAAGCATTTAGTATAGCAGGATATATTAAAGACCCTTATTATAAATTTATGTATACTGATGTTTTTGGTAGTAATGAGCTTCAAGATATAATTACCGATTTAGACAACGGAGATATAACATAATGCCAGCAGTTACTAGAATAGGCGATGCGGATGTTACACATTGTAGCACTCCATTTAGAGCTCAAGGTTCAAATAATGTATATGTTAATGGGCTTATGCTAAGTAGACAGGGTGACATTAATACTGTCCATTTACTACCATGTGGTTGTCCCCCATGTTGTTGTCCACACAATGCACCAATAGCAATTGGTTCTTCTACTGTATTTGTAAATGGACAGGGGGCTGGTAGAGTGGGTGATTCTATAGCAGGATGTACTTCTGTTGCTCAAGGATCACCTAATGTTTTTGCAAATTAAATAGAGGATTGTTATGCCACTATCATGTCGTGTAAATGTAAATTTAAGTAATCTTCAAGGATCGGTACAATCTCAAGTAAGTACTTTGTTAAATATTGAACTTGGGACACCGGCAGGGTTAGCTGCACTTGCGGGTAGATTGAGTGGTGCGTTTTCAGAAATAGGTGCTGGTATTGCAAACTCTATTGGGGATATTATTCCCCCCATATCATTAAGAGAAGAGCTTGATGCATTATCAAGATTGGCTGCAGCACCAATTGCAGCTGCATCAAAGGTGGGTGAGATTGTTAATGAGTTTGCCGATGCAACAGGACTGAGAGGATTTGTTAATTTAGATTTAAACGATTTGTCCAATTCAGTATTTTCATTAAGTACTGATTTCGACCCATGTAACCCTTCTATACCTAATATCTTTAAAAATGCCGATGGTACATTTGGAAGTTCTCCATCAATAATACCAGAGCTGGGTAGTGAGATACTAGGAATAAATAATAATCAAACACAAGCTATTACTGATAATGTGCAAAGTACATTAAGTAATAATCAATTTCTAACAAATGCTATTGCACCATTGAATGTAAATCCTAGAGATTTCATAAAAACACAAGAATCCATTATACAACAAAATGTAAATCCAAGTAAATCTGGAATGGGTGACATAATAAGAACTTTTGTTTCAGGTGAGCAAGGGGTAGAAACTAGAAGTAGTTTTATTTCTAGGACTAGAGAAAATACAACTCTATTAACGGAGGTGTAAAATGAAAGAATCGGGTAACTGGTCAAATGATTCACAAACTTTCACTAAAATGTGTATACTAGAGTCACAACTAGAATCTAAAGATACTGAGTACGCTGCACTCAAGCAAGAAAACCTATTGCTTAAAGCAGAGGTAGAAAGACTACAAAAGTTAGTCGATACATTGACTACAAAAGATAGTATAAATAGTAATAACGAAGTATTCGATAGGTTCAAATAAAAGGAGCTGAAATGAAAAAGGTTATTTTCACCATAGCACTATGGTTTTGTTTAACATCAACTGCATATGCTGCAGAGATGCTTATGTTCTCCACTAAAACTTGTGG
>ERZ1046148.1751-NODE-1751-length-10495-cov-4.541475_pt1 | contig 10495 bp, 11 predicted proteins | sample MGYA00383090_ERZ1046148 | MGnify/ENA primary metagenome ERZ1046148 (study PRJEB29581, sample SAMEA5548360) | metagenome | biome: marine; feature: coastal; material: water | depth 25 m | study: Short-term variability in the microbial, nano- and picoplankton...
GATATTGTTTCCAGAATCACACTTATATAGGACTCTATATGCGCACACAAGTCAAGCCTGAAAAACCAAAGATTCAAGAATCTGGGTTTAATAAGGCATGGAGGGAGGCGAACCAAGTTTTATATGTTGCTGAAGCAGAAGCACATAGACTAGGTGTTACTCCACCTAAAGCGGAAGAAGTGGTTGGTCACTTTTTCACATTACGTGCTAACTTAGGAAGTCACATTGATGTTTTTCATGACTGTCTTTCTAAAGAACTAGATAAACTAAAAAAAGAGGAGAATGAAAATGAGTAATTTTTTGCCAGAAGGTTATGAAGAACCAAGAAGTAAGAATGCTGGAAATTATTTTCGGCTCAACGATAAGTCGATGCCAGAGCAAACAGAACGTATCCGAGTTATGGGTACATTTGCCGAACCTCATACTGCTGTCATGGGTTGGGAATCTTGGGTTGAAATAACTGACCCTGAAAGTGGTAAAGTGAGTGAGCAACCAATCAGAATGGAGCATACTCATGATAACCATGACAAGATGTTGGAAATTGATCGGGATGGTAACCCGAAACATTTTTGGGCAATTCAAATTTATAATATTGATAGTAAAGAAGCTCAAATATGGGGGGTTACCCAGCGAACAATTCAAAGGCAGTTGCGTTCGTTTTCTGAGAATCCTAATTGGGGTGATCCTCGTAATTATGTGATCGCTGTAACAAGGCAAGGAAGTGGGTTGAAAACTACTTACACTTTAATGCCAGAACCACCAATAGCACCACCTGACGATGAGACTTTGCGAATTATGAAAGAGGCAAAAATAGATTGCCGACAAATGTTCGCTGATCAAGGGAGGGGATTAAATCCTTTTGGTGCAATGGATGGTGAAAGTGACGAAGTTCCATTTTAGGTTTGAAAATGATGTCAATTTGCCCTTATTGTAATGGCTCTGGCGAAACTTTTAAATCGGACGAAGATGATGACCGAACGGAAACGTGCTCAGCTTGTCAGGGAGCAGGGTACGTGCCCCAAAACTGGGTCGCCGAACCAAATGATTAAAACCAAAAAAAGCGGAGGTCTCACAGGGGTCTCTGCTTTTCCCTTTAGGAGAGAACATGGATGTTACGGAAGAAAAACCAATCAGCAGAGTTTCATTTCTGCTATATAAAGATTTCTTTAATTCAGTAGAACACTTCACGGATGAGCAACTTGGTAAGTTATTTCGTGTAATTCACGAATACCAAAGACACGAAAGTTGGACTACTGAGGAAGAAAAAGAAATTCCCCAAGATATAAAAGTTGCATTTTATTTCTACAAAAACCAATTCATATTAGACGATAAGAAATGGGAGAACCGAGTCTTGAGGAATCGGGAGAATGCCAAATTAGGTGGTAGACCAAAGAAACCCACTGGAAGCGAAAAAACCCAATGGGATAATTCGTTACCCGAAAAACCTGAAACTGAAACTGAAACTGAAACTGAACTTGAAACTGAAACTGGAAATGATCAATTAGACATTAAAAGGATTCAGCAAAATGAGATAGTTGAAAAAGTAATAACTGATCTCAATGAAAAGTTAGGTTCAAATTATAGTTTTAAAACCAAAGGAAACAAAGAAAAGGTAATAGCGAGGCTAAATGAAGGTCGGTCATTGGATGATTTTTTATTTGTGAATAAAACTAAAATTGCGGAATGGAAGGATGATCCGAAAATGGCGAGATACCTTAGACCTGAGACACTATATGGCTCAAAGTTTGAGGGATATTTAAATACGACAGTTGTTTCGCCAGTAGCGAAAAATGTTAGCCCAAAATATCAAACTGCTGATGAAAGGAGGCGTGAAAATAACAAAAAAGTATTTAACCAAACCTTAAAGGAGATTGACAATGTACACAACGCAAGAGGAAATGAAGAGCCAAACCTTGGTAGAGAAGCAGAAGAATATAATGGTATCATTGGCGAGCTTCGCCGAGAATTACCGTAAGGAAACTTCACAAGAACTTATACAGATTTGGTTTGAAAGTTTATCGCATCTTAGCGTGAAACAAATCGCAAAAGGTACAAAGAAATGCTTGCGTGAGTTGGAATTTTTCCCGACTGTTGCGCAGTTCTTGGAAAAAGCTATGGAGCATGAAAAAGAGTCCGACCGATGGCAAGAAATTGATCCTAGTCAATTACAATTGGAACATAAAAGGCAACCAGTCCCGATGCCAGAGGAATATCGGGATCTGTTCAGAGACTTTGTTAAAAGTAAAACTTTGTAAAATTGGACTTGACTTCCTACTTTTGTCTATCGTAGGATTGCGACTATTCTATTAATTTTAAAAAACCAAAGAGGTGCTATGGAAATTGTACCACGCAACGTGGACGAATTAATCTTTGCAGAATATAATCCCCGACAACTGACTGCCGAACAGCATAAGACTTTAACCGATAGCGTAAAAAGGTTTGGTTTGGTAGACCCTATTTTAGTAAATGTAAATTCCGAAAGAAAGGATGTTATTGTGGGAGGTCATCAGAGAGTGACAGTCGCAAAGCAACTTGGCTTTAAAGAAGTTCCAACAGTAGAATTAGATTTAACTCCCGAAAAAGAGCGTGAGCTCAACATTCGCCTAAATAGAAATACTGGTGAGTGGGATTGGGATGCTTTAGCAAATCATTTTGAAATGGAAGACCTTCACGAATGGGGGTTTACAGATAACCAATTAACAGGCTTTGCGACAATTGATTATTCAGTTCTGGATGACGATGATGTAGACCTAGATGCGTTTAAAGAAGGCACAAGGAAAGCAATACAAATTGAGTTTAAATTAGAAGATTATGAAGAGGCAACAACCTTAGTCAATGGTTTAAGGGGAAAGGGAGAATATGTTGGTGGTATTATCCTAGGTTGTTTGAGAAGGGAACTTGGGGTTTGAAACTATGGTTATCCCAGTATTAATTCCAACAAAGGGAAGGATAAATACGAGTGCTTATAAATTGTTTGATACGGAACATTTTAAAGTTTATCATTTTATTGAGCCAAATGAGATAGAACAATATCAAGTTCCAAATAAGATCGATATTGGTTCTAATGATATGGGGATTTCTTATGTTAGAAATTATATGCTGGAATGGGCAAAGAGCAATGATAAAGAATGGGTTATATTTTGTGATGATGACATTAAAAGTTTTGGAAAGGCAGTCAACAAAAAAACTGTAACAGGGACATCTCTTATTTGGATGGATATTTATAATAAGGTCAAAAATTTGCCTTTTGAAATTGCTGGAATAAATTATGTGCAATTTGCATGGTCAGAAACAAAAGATTACTTTATAAATAAAAGGTTGGTTGAAGTCTGTATCCTTGTCAATGTAAAAAAGATTACATGGAAATACAGGAAAGAATTTGATACGAAAGAAGATAGAGATTTTGCGCTTCAGACAATAAAAAATGGATATGGCATAATAAAATTTAATAAGTATTTCCTCTCAGTACCAACCATTGGGAGCAACGTCGGAGGTTTGCAAGAAGCATATATAGAAAAAAGGGACGAGCATACAGCGAAACTTTTGGCAAGAGAGTGGCTTCCGTTTGTAAAAATTGTTAAGAAAGGAAAAAGAATTGATGGTAAAATAGATGTTGCAGGAGTGGCAAATTACTACCACAAGGTTGTGAAATAATGATAAAAGCAGAATTAAATGACTTGTATAGAGAAGTAAAAGTTAGGACAGGTAAAAGGTGTGAGGAAAAAGAACCAAATGTATTAGAAGATACTTTGTTTTTAGAGGATGGAGAACCTTGCGGATTCTATCTCAGCAAAGTAACTGGTAGATTAAGCGAATTATTGAAGGTGGCGAATAATGAATTTCTGAGCGATAATGTACCGAAAGGAAAGTTGAGACGGAGTGACACTATCAATAAATATTTCCATTTGAAAAATACGAGAGAACCTACCACTCACGGCGAAAATACTCGACTCGCTGACAAGCTGGGAGTTATTCAGATGAGCACCATTTTAGGAAGCGTACCACCTAAAGCTCATATGAGGCGACCATATCCTGTAATATCAAGTGTTCACCAAAGTGAGAAAGCGCAAACTTTTGTTAAAGCGATGGTGATGTTAGCAAGAGAATCGGAAGCTGTAGTTGAAAAGTATTTGCCAAAAGTTTATAAAAGGCAACTGGAAGTTGTTCAAGAAAACGTCCCTAAGAAATGGCAGTTCAGCCCCATGTTCACTAGCTCAATTTCAAATTATAATATATCTGCCCCATACCATGTTGATACTGGTAATTTAAAAGGGACAGTAAATTGCATTTTTACGAAAAGGTTTGATTCAACAGGTGGTTGCCTGAATGTGCCGGAATATGGAGTTACGTTTGAGCAAGCAGATATGTCGATGATTTGTTATCCTGCATGGAAGAATGTTCATGGCGTTACGCCTATTCATGTTCAATCTGAAAAAGGGTACAGGAACAGTCTTATATTTTATCCGCTAAAGGGATTTAATGATTACTGATAAAACAGCAGATAAACAGTACGATCATTTAAAAGAACACCAGTTCAAAAAAGGGCAGTCAGGAAACCCTAATGGCCGTCCTAAAGGCAAGACATCTATCCCCGATATGTTGTTAAGAATTGGAGCTGAAGATGGCACAAAAGATGGTCAGTATTCTAAGCTGGAAGTGGTTTTGCGGAGAGTCTTTGAGTTTGCTTTGGAAGGTAAATCATGGGCAGTTGAATTTATAGCTGAAAGAACTGAAGGCAAAGTCCGTCAAGAGCTACAAGTTGGCATGATGCCAGAAGTTATCTTTACTCCGATTGATGAAGTTAGCGAGGAAGAATGGAACACCAAGATAATAGAGAGTACTCAAGAGCAGTTGCCTGCGCCTGAGGAGGTGAATTGATCATTCGTAGCCAAAAGGGTGCCCAATCTGATTTGCTTGCCTGTCCCGCTTCTGAGATCTTTTATGGTGGTGCGAGAGGTGGGGGGAAAAGTCACGGCATATTACTAGATTTCGCCAAACACGCATTTAAGCATGGCGGTAATGTTGTTGGTGCATTATTCAGACGGACGTATCCCGAGTTAGAGGATTTACAACAGAAAGCTCAACGCATATATCCTTTTCTTGGTGCAACTTATAAAGCTGGGTCAAAGACTTGGGCATTCCCTTCGGGTGCGATTCTCAGGATGAGGTACTTGCAGAATGACGATCAAGTAAATAATTACATAGGACACGAATACACATGGCTTGGTTTTGACCAGTTAGATAGTTGGTCAAAGCAAACGACAATTGATAAACTCAAAGCGAATTTAAGAAATCCTCATGGAATCCCTTCACGTATGGTGTCAACAGGGAATCCGGGAGGTGTGGGGCATAATTGGATAAAAGCAAGATACATTGACCCTGCACCTCCGAGGACATTGATAAAGGAAAATGGGTCAGGTTCAAGGTGTTTTATCCCTGCGACTGTTTACGATAATGAGATATTACTAAAGTCTGATCCCGAATATATCAATCGGTTAAAGGATTCGGGTGCGGAGTGGTTGGTAAAGGCATGGCTTTATGGCGATTGGGATATAGTCGCAGGAGGTATGTTTGACGATATTTGGAGAAGGGATACACACATCATAGAACCCTTCGATATTCCCAGAACATGGAGAGTCGACCGATCATTTGATTGGGGGAGTTCCGCACCCTTTAGTGTTCAATGGTGGGCAGAGTCAGATGGAACACCAGCACCTAATGGGAAAGTGTACCCGAGAGGAACTTTGTTTCATATTGCAGAATGGTATGGCTTCAACGGAAATCCGAATGAAGGAATAAAGATGTTGGCAAGTGAAATAGCAAGAGGTATACTGGAAACCGAAAGAGGTATGGGCAGGAGAGTACATCCTGCTGGTGCCGATCCTTCTATCTTTGCGACCAGTAATGGTACGAGTATAGCCGATGAGATGGCACGTGTAGGTGTGCGTTGGGAACGTGCAGATAATACTCGTAAAGCAGGGTGGGAGAAATTGCGGAGATTATTAAAGGCTTCGCATAACGAACGTATGGAAGAAGCTGGATTATTTGTGTTTAGCACCTGTCGGCAATTCATACGGACAATGCCAAGTTTACCGAGGGATCCTCGAGACATGGAAGATTTAGACACCACCGCTGAAGATCACATCGCAGATGCTTGTCGATACAGGATAATGCGTGTCACTTCTAGGGTACAAACTCAACGCATAAGGAGCTTATAGTTATGATAGATATTAATAGTCAGCATCCAGAACACATGATAAGATTGACCGAATGGGATATGTGCAAAGACTGCTATATTGGTGAAGGAGCAATCAAGGGTAAAAGGGATATTTATTTGCCGAAACTTGAAAGGCATGATGATACTGCTGATGGGAAAGCAAGGTATAATGACTACCTTAGCCGAGCAACCTTTTTCGGTGTGGTTTCAACTGTGATCACAGGGCGAGTTGGTCAGGTTATGAGGATTCCGTTACAACACAATTTTACGCCAGTAATGGAAGAATGGTCAAAGACTATAATGAGAGATAAATCCAGCATTACTGAAATGACAAAACGTGTTCTTACAGAAGTGCTCACAACTGGCAGGGTGGGCTTGCTTTTAGATAGACCCATTGATGGAGGCGATCCCTATCTCGCATTGTACAAAGCGCAAGACATAACTAATTGGGACACTATAGATGATCGGTTAGTAAGAGTTGTTCTGAAAGAAAATGTTATTCGGAAAGTGCAGAAACCTTCAGGCAAGACAGTTCAAGTAATTGAGCCAAGATACAGGGAGCATAGGTTGAACGATTTCGGCTGGTACGAAGTTGGCGTTTGGACAAATAACGGAGAAGGTAAGTATATCCAAACTGAATTAATTGAACCAACAAACGCAGGGCAAAAGTTGGATGAAATCCCTTTTCAATTTATAAATTCTGATTCAACTTCTCAAGACACCTCAAAGCCACCGCTACTTGATTTGGCACAATTGAATATATCGCATTATCGTAACTCTGCAGATTATGAGCAATTACTACATAGAGTTGGAGTTGCCGCAACATTTTATTCAGCAGGAGTAACCGAGGATGAAGCTAACGATCCAAGCAATTTGGCAGTAGGTGCAGATGTGCGTTGGTTTTCAAGTAACCCAAGTGCTAAGTTTGGTATACTTGAGTTTTCGGGAGCAAGTGCTTCTGCTATGGAAAAAGCAATGCTTGAGAAAACGCAAATGATGGCAACCATCGGTGGGCAATTAGTTCAACGCCATCGCAAACAAGTGGAAACCGCAGAGACAGCAAGACTCCGTTCCGCAAGTGAAAATTCAGTTCTTGACACCATTGTTACAACAGTAGAGATTGGCTTAAATTCAATTATTAGCAAGACAGCAGAATGGATGAGTCAAGCGAGTGATGTTGGGATAAGACTAAATCGGGATTACCTTGATGACCGCTGGAGTCCAGAAGAATTGAAAGCAGTCAACGAAGCCGACCTTATGGGATTAATTTCAAAAGAAACCGCATTTCATATGAGGCAGAAAATGGAAGTTTATCCAGAAAATATGTCGTTTGAAGGCGAGCAACAATTAATCTCAAACAGAGCAATTGAATGAGTGTAATAAGTCGGCTTGAAGATGGCGTGTATGATCACGCTATTGACCTGACACGATTTGAAGAAGGAGTAAAAAGGCGAGCAATCGGTTTCCTCAAGGAAATGACTGATGACATAAATCAACTTTTAGCTGATAGCCCAACACTCTTTCAAGAACAGAGATTGACTGCGTTGTTAACTCAAGTTGAGAACACAATAGGAAATGCGCATAAACTTGCTAAAACTGATATGCGTAATCAGCTTCTTGACTTTGCTCCAATTGAAGAAAAGGCAACAACTAAGATCATGAACGATTCGCTTAAGGCAAATTTGTTTTCCCCAGCCATGACTCAAGGCCAATTGGTTGCAATAGTTGATGATTCACTCATTCGTGGCGCATTGGCATCTGATTGGTGGGACAGGCTAGAATCAAATACCAAGAATAAAATAGTAAAAGGTATTCAACTGGGAATTTCTGAAGGTGAAACACTGGGTCAAATCAAAACACGTTTGTTGGGTAAAACCACTGGCGAATTTGAGACTTATGAAACTGGTGGCAAAACTAAACGAAGGATGAAAAGAGTCGGTGGCTGGATTCAAACTTCAAACCGAGAAGCCGAAGCACTTATACGGACTTCCGTTCATAGCGTAGCTTCAAATGTGCGAGATAAAACGTATCTCAATAATCTTGATGTCATTGATGAAGTTGAGAGCATTGCGACTCTGGATGGCAGGACAACTCCTTTGTGTGCTTCGTATGATGGGTTAAGGTGGACGGCAGATGGTCATAAACCAGTAGGTGGTCACGGTAAGACATACTTGCCAACACCGAGACATTGGAATTGTCGATCAACTCACGTCCCTGTTATTGGTATGCTTGAGGAGTTGGAAAACATGGCAAAAAACAAAGGTATAAAAATACCACCAGCAACAAGGGCATCAGTTCAAGGTAAAGTGCCAGCCCTAACCAAGATGGATGATTGGTTGCTCCTTCAACCCAAAGTTACCCAGAACAAGTTGTTAGGAGGCGTGGCTAAAGGGGATTTGTATCGTAAAGGTTTAGGGGAGTTCAAAGTAAAAGATTTTACTGGGAGACGTGGAGACCCTTTAAACATTGAAGATTTACGAAAGAAGTTTAACATAGTCAAGGATGCACCAGAACCAATTACTAAAGCAGTTGGTGAAAAGATCAGCCCATTCGGAAGGCATAAAGGGACATTTAATCCGGAACTGGCAAAACAAGGGCAGAAATGGCGAGACAGTTTAACTGACGATCAAGCGGAAGCTATACATGACAATTTTACTGGTGAAGATTATGTGAAAATGCGTGCGGTTATGAGAGGAGGAGGGGCTTGGGAAGACCAGAAAAACACTTTAGACCCACGTGAATTACGAATTGATATGAGTAGTAAAATTAAGCTTTATGATAGTGAGGAAGACTTCAACTATTGGGTTGATAAGGTAGATGCGTTTAGGGACGGAATTAAAACTGCACCTGAGTTTGAAGGTGTTGTTTATCGTGGAGCAAGAGTTAATGCAGTTGGATTCCAGAGGAAGATCGGGAAATTAGTGAAAGAAGGGGGAATGAATATGCCTGCCGATTCTAGTGCAACATGGGATTTTGATACTGCTCGTTCATTTATGAGAACGACGTCTGGATCCGAGAAAAGGGAGGAATTTCCTATTCTATATTGGTATAAGCAAAGGACAGGTAAATCTATTGAGGAAAGCTCGTCACATTCAAGTGAACATGAGGTGATAATTAGGCAACAAACAAGGTTTGATCTTGTTAAAGTTCATTGGGATAAGAAGGATTGGAGTAGCGATGAACAAAAGAAATTCAAAGATTTTGCTGAGTATGGAGGTGGTATTTCAAAGAAAGACCTAGATCAGTTGGTAATAATCGAACTAGAGGAGATATAAAAAATGGCAGAAGCAAATAGACTTGACAGGTATATGGATGATGACGATGATTTTTTAGACGAAGCGATTGCTCTTGGTAAAACAGAATCAAGGTGTGAGTTATGTATTCATTATTTAGGTAATGACGTGTTGACGTACGGAGAAAGGGTTTGTTTAGCGTATCAGAAAGGTAAGACAATTCCAGACCGTATCTGGGATGACGGAACTGGGAATTATCATGAAAAAGTTCAGTCAGATCAAATAGGTAAATTTTTGTTCCAAAAAAGATAAATTGAAAGGAAATAAAATGGCATTAAAAGCAATAATAGACAATAAAGAAGAAATACCAGAAGGTTTGAGTGATTATTATGAGGAAAGTGAAGGTGGCAAGTATATCTTAAAAGTTGAAGGTATGTCAGAGAAATCTAAACTAGACGAATTTAGGAACTCAAACATCGATCTAAGGAAAAAACTTGAGGATGTGAGTGCAGTTGCCGATTCGTTCAATGGGATTGATCCTGTAGTTGCTAGGGATGCTTTAGAGAAGATGAAAGCAGTAGAGAATCAAGAACTCATGGCGAAGGGTAAGTTTGATGAGTTGCTTGCTAAAAAAGAATCGGAATATGGTGGCAAAATAGAAGCACTTACAAAGCACGCAACCGAGCAGGAAAATAGTGCTAAAAAATATAAAGATGAACTTGAAACGTATAGGGTAACTTCTGCTATTCAATCAGCAGTCAATGAAGCAGGTACTCCGCAATCTTCTGCGGTTGCTGACATCTTGGCGAGAGCAAAAACCAGTTGGCAGATTGATGATAAGGGGGAACTTTTTTGCATTGACAATTTAGGAAAGGCTCGCTATTCTGAAAATGGTACTCAATATATGAGTCCTCACGAATGGAGTAAGGAGTTAATAGCTAATGCTCCTCACTTATTTGTTCCCTCTAACGGAAGCGGTGCTAACGGAAGTGGGGAATTGTCTGGCAATGCAGTAGGGCAGAATCCTTGGGATAAAGAAAGTATG
>ERZ1046148.1752-NODE-1752-length-10492-cov-6.141516_pt1 | contig 10492 bp, 9 predicted proteins | sample MGYA00383090_ERZ1046148 | MGnify/ENA primary metagenome ERZ1046148 (study PRJEB29581, sample SAMEA5548360) | metagenome | biome: marine; feature: coastal; material: water | depth 25 m | study: Short-term variability in the microbial, nano- and picoplankton...
CTTATAATCAAGTTACAGATTCTATTAATGATTATTTTTTAGCAGAAGAAAATATTATTGAGCCAGGAGAAGTTTATATAGAAGAACTTGATATGCGTAATAATGTTATAAATAGATTTACACCTGAATCATTTATTAACAGAGGTTATCCTGATTCTTATACTACTAAAGCAGGTGAAACTTATACAATTATTTATGGTCCTACAGGTAAAGTTAAATCTAGTGGTAAAATAGTTAAAGCTTATGTTAATCCTAAAACAAAAGTAATAACAATAGATATTCCAACAATTTTAGAATCTCTTCCTTCAAATATGTCTGATTGGAGATTCTTTCAGAAAAATAACAAGATTATTGGACGTGATACAACAAATCCTGCACATAGTAAAGACCTTCTAGAGTTACATGATGAACTTTATGATCTTAGATTTACTAAGAATGACCCTAGACCTACCCCTTTTGAACTATTTCTAAACACAAAAGAAGACTATATTAGTTTTGTTATAGAACATGAAATAGCTCATACTGAAAATCCTCAATTAAAAGGTGAATCTAAAAATACCTATGAAGATAGAGTAAGTAGAATTGGTCTTAAGAACTTAAAGCTAAAGATAAAATCTGATACTGTAAATCCAACAAGTAACTTTATTATTAGATGGGAACCTGATCTTAATTTATATGACAGTACCCAAGGTAAACTTGGTAGACTTCCTTCTGAAAGATTTAATGCTGGTAGAAATATAGCTGGTAAGACTAAAGATAAAATAAATAAAATTCTTTTTGATACTGATGTAACTCCTACTAGTAAAGGTTTTGCAAATTGGTTTACTAAATATGGTAGATATGATAAAGAATTAGAAAGGCAATATTATGCTTCTTTTCTTGAGGCTTCTGTATATCTTAGAAAACAATCTGAGTTAGTAGAATCAGCTATTAAAAAAGAGTTAACTAATGAACAACAACTTATGCTTGGTAAGTTATTAGAAGCTGGAGATACCTATGGTATAGTAAATTGGACTACTGATTTAATATATGAACATCTTGGATTTAATCCTGAAATGCCTTATATAAGAAAATTACAGGAGGCTTTAAATTTAGCTAGAATTTTACAAGACAGTATATATCTTGCAAGATCTGAACTATATTTAAATAGTCTTAATATGGTAGGAATAACTAGAGGATTCTATGTACCTCCAAGAGAAGGAGTTAGAATCTATGAGTCTTTAGAAGCTCCTGATGTATTTATGCCTGTTCAAGAAACTTTTGCTACTACACCAACAGAAACCCCTATACTTTTTGATGAGTTAGGACAACCAGTAACTGCATTGATAATGGATTATAGTCTTGGTAAACCTATAACATGGACTGCTAACCCGGCTAATCAAAATCATTACATTATAGAAGCAGGAATGCGTACTAAACAAGTAGTTCGTTTAAGTAGAAACCATGTTATTATAAAAGGAGATGTGAGAGAAATATATCAATATGGGACATTTGGTTCTTTAAAATCTCAACTTCTTCCTAATGATGCTTATCCTAAAAGAAGAGGTGGTATAACTAAAGAACACTTAGAATCTTATGCTATTACTGCAGTGTATTCAAATTTAAAAGTTAATGGTAGAGAATTATCAATACCTAATGTAGATTATGGTCCTAGACGAATTATAGATTTAGATAAGAAAAAATTAACTAAAGAACAATTTGATAATAGAGTTAAAGCAATACGAATAATGGAGCACTTTTCTGAAACTGTTGCTATGGTAGACTCTCCTAGAGCTGGTTATTCTTGGTCTAAAAAAAATATAGATTCAACAGACTTAAGTACTTTTTATTATCTAAGAAAAACTAAAGATTTAGCTATTGCAGAAATAGCTGATTGGAGAATAAGAGAACAAGAATCTGTGGATGTTCCTAATCTTAGAAATCAATCTCTTGATTCACAATTAGCTAGTGATCCTTTAGCTACTATGATTAAGAATGCTAAAGCTTTAGGAAAAAAACAATATTCAACAATTGCTATTGAACAATTAAAGAATGAGTGGTGGCATACTTATGGAGATAATCCTCTTCTTACAATAGCTGAAAATCCTAAAGTAATGTTAAAAGAAGGTATAGAGGGTACTAGTAGTAGAAATATTTCTCCAACAGCAGGAAACTTTCCTTTATCTGTTTCTCAGATTAAAGCAAAAACGTTAACCCCTATTGCTATGGAGACTGCTAGACAAGCTGTTGCTGAATGGCAGTTAATTGATGTAAGAGAGTTTGCTACTGACCATTCAGCTGATACTAAGGCTGTCGTAAAATTTATTCGTACTAGAGCTGATCAATTAGGTAATCTTACAGAGAATAAAAAGTATCTACAATTTATGGCTAAGAAAGCTAAGGATATATCTAGACATCCTGCTGAAGCATCAAATGCATTATTAAAAGCAACAACAACATTTCAAATTATGGTTCATATTTTTAAGCAGTTACCTTTACAAGCACTGGCTCCTTTAGCAAATCTTTTGACTGTTGACTCATCACATTTTTTCGCTAATTTAAAGCAAGTTTATGCAATACTAAGTTTAAAGGCTATTCAAAGTAAAGAATTAGCTGCAGGAAAAAGAGACCTAATGTCTACTCATGAGTATTTATATGAACAAGATGGGATTCTCAATTCTGAATTAGGTCAAAGTTTAAAAGAAGATACACTTAAATTTACTCAAGCACAAATGGAAAGTTTTCTTTCAGAATTTGAATCATCAGCCCTTGGAGCTGTTGGAGATCATCTCTTTACTCAAGGTATAATGATAAATGAATTAGTTTCTTTAGGTAGAAATAAATCAAAAACATCCAGATTTTTTGAGTGGCTTACTAAATATGGATTTGAATGGGGTGAATTAATAGCAAGGGTAGGACATGCTGTAGCAGCAGCTAGGCTATATCAAAAAAATCAATTAAATAAAAGCAAAGAGATGAGAGTACCTTGGGATAGTCGTAAAGGTTTACAAATAATAATGTATGATGCATATCAATTTTCTGGTAGTATGACAGCAATAACTAAGTTTAAGTGGCAGAATTCTATTTTCTTTAGAACAATAGCTCAGTTTAAATCCTTTGCCTTAGCTATGGCAGAAGGAGCTATTAATGCTAATGCTACTCCCTTTACTGGATGGCAAAGAGTTAAAGCTCAAGTATGGCATCAATTGTTATATGGTACAGCTCTATTTGGATTTATAAATACTCTAGCAGAAAAACTGAAAAACAGTGGAGATGAATGGCAGTATACTTTAGGTGACTGGCTAGAAGTAAATGGAATAGATTTTGTATTAAACAATATATTGGATTCTATTTTTTACGTACATACAGGAGAATGGGGAGAATCAGAAGTTAGATATGGTAAAACTTTTTCATTATATGGTAATGGAGAAGATCGTATAAAATTTCAAAAACAATATGGAGATGTCATAGGTACTGTACTAGCAGAAACAGGGGCTTTAACTTGGGTACTACCAACAATAAGAGCTGTTATACTTAGAGAAGATCTTGATATCAGAGATTATGGGGCTTCTTTAGGATTTCTAGCTAAGGCTACAAATTTACCAATAGAACTCTGGGAAATCTGGGTACGTAATCCAGATGCATGGGGAGATGACGCCTTTATGTTATCTGCAATAGAACTTGCTCAATTCTTCCCTTGGACTAAAGGTCCTATAAATATATTCGCTGAATATAAACATGGACATACTACTAAATCAGGACATAAAACAGGTCTTAGTAGGTCTGACCAAGAAATAATAATGACTCATTTCTTTGGATATAGAGATGCAAAAACTGAACGTTTATGGACAGTTGGTAAAGACGAAACACAACTTAGAGAAGGAGCTAGGGATCATGCACGTAACTTTCTTACTAGGATGTCTAGAAGACAGGGTGGTGGTAATCCTGATTGGCATGAAGTTCAAGTAGCTTTAAAGAATTACAAGTTAATGATAGGTAGTGTAGGCTTCCTACCCACTGATGAGATACATGACTACTTTGTATCACAAGTAATGACTGGAATAGCAAGACAAAATACTCCTATGACTAATAATATTATGAAAGAATATATAACCACTATAATTGGGTCAGATGAAACTAGAGCCTTAAGAGGTGAAAAGAAACGACACATAAGAGATATGATAGAATCAACTAAGCTAGATGATAAAGGAAAAAAAGCTTTAAAAGAACTATTATATGTACACCCAACACTAAAATGAGGAAACTAGAGTATGCCAGCACCTAAATTTGATTCAACAATAATAAAACAAAATAAACCAGAAGTAACATTTGCTACTCCAGAGGCAATGCCTACTAAATATAATTCTCTTACTGGAATAATTAAAAACACTAACACCCTTGTTAAAGCAGCTGTTGACTTTGATAAAAAACTTACTTTATCAGAAGCAGAAAGGGAAGCTGAATTATTATCTGATGATTATCAATCAGGAAGTATAACTGGTCAAAGTATTTTAGAACAAAAACAAACTGCTTTACTTAATAAAATAGCAGGTGATGGAACTGAAGAAGAGAGACAAGCTTGGGAAATAGAATTAGAGGCTGTTACTAATAAACATAAAGCAGCTAAAGTACAAGGGCTTATGTCTCCTTATGAAATGCAATCAAGAATGCAAGCAGCTGCTGCTGATTTAATAGAAAGAAATCCAGCTTATGCTGATGAGATAATTAAAAAAATGTCCTCTGTTTTTGATAGATCAAATTTAAATACATTAATAGATGCTGATATTAAGTATATAGAAGATCAAGAAACAGCTAGAAAAGAAGAGTTTAAAGCAAAAACAGATTATTTAACAGAAAAAAAAGTATTTTGGGAAAGGTATGGTAATATAGATAATCCTAAACAAATTGAAATTCTTTATGCACAAGAAAGAATAAGAGATGAAAATTCTGAGGCTGCCTCTCGTTTAGCAGCTAAGGGTGTACAATTAAATGAAGAACAGAAAGAGGACTTTCTAGCGACAGTTAATATTGACTATCCTAGTACTGGTATATATGGGGCTGTTGAGAATGATATAAAGCTGTTATCACTAGGATTGGAACATATACAAGAAGGTATAGGTAATGATGAATCAGGAAAAAGTTATAAGTCCTATACCACACAAGAAAAAAATCAAGCTAGAGAAAAGGTGATACTAGAAGCTTATAGTAAATTAGATTTTTTTCTAGCTAATATTCCAGCAAGGTCTCAAGCTGAAAAAGATAATATAAAAAGATTAAGAGAATCTTCACGTAAAAATATTGAGTATATTGGTCAAGAATTTGAAAAGAATGTAGGAACTCCTAAAGTAGCTCTACAAAATCTAAAAGACTCAATGCTATTAGAAATGCATATTGATGCTTATAAAGAGGGATATAATCCTGTATTTGAAAAGCGTTTAGAAGTAAGATTAAGAGCTTATGAAGTATTTAAAGGTAGTACTGCTTTATTCGCAGCAGCATATGATGCTGCAGACATTAAAAATATGAGTGATGGATTAATAGATTTTATTGCCACTGGTGGAGCTAAATCTAAATCTGTTAAATCCAAAAATGTCTTTGAAAAGATTGATATGGTTGGTAGTATAAAAGAGTTTAGTGACTTAGCATTAGATGAATTAAATAATGAAGGTACTATAGCTATACCAACACTTGGTTTAATAAACAATGTATTTGTAAAAGCAGAAAGTTTAACGGGAAATGAGAGATTAGATGAAGAAGACAGGTTGCTTTCATTATTAACTACTCAAGTTGATAATAAAGTATTTAATACATTAATGCAAAACTCTGATTTTAGTACATCTATTATGGAACATTTACAGTTCTATAAAGAGGCATTAACTAGTACTATTCCATTTGGTACTGAAGTAACTATTACTAATGGTTTATTCTATAGTCCAAATGATTCTAGAATTAATAAGAATCTAATAAGACTTAATAATTATGTATTATTAAAAGCTAAGATTGATGGTGTAAAGCCTTCACAAATAGCTGAACAGATTTTATCTGAAGATTTTCCTATCTTTAATATTAAAGATAAAGAGTCTAAAGTTCCTGTAGAAAAGAAAGTTTCCCCATCATTTGAAATTATAAGTATAGAAGATTAATGGCAACTTATACTATTAAATTAGATGGTGAAACTATAACACTTAAATCAGATGTAGAGCCTACTGAAACTGACGTTAGAGAAGCTGTTAAAAAGTATAAAAAAACTATGGTTTCGGAAACTCCTAATTGGTTAAACATGGATGCTATTCATATGAATGAGTCAAGTAGAGGTAAAGATAAAAGTATTTATAAAGAGGATGGTAGTTATTATTTAAGACCTGGTACTAAAGATAATGACCCTGCTTTTGGTGAATATCAAATTAAAGCTTCTACATTTAGAGAGCCTGGTTCAGGTTTGGAATCTTTTGGAGCAACTACAATAGAAGATCCTATGAATGCAAGTGTAGCAGAACATAGAGAGTTTGCTAAAAATTATATAGTGGCTTTAGAAAAACATTTTAGAGAGTATTATGCTCTTAAAGAGAAGGCTAATCCTGGACTACTTGATTATCCTGCTTTAGCTATAGCATCATATAGTAGAGGAATAGGAAAGATTAAAGGATATGTAAAAGAACATGGTAGTATAAAATGGAGAGAGCATGTTGAGTATGATAAAGTAAAAGGAGATAAACCAGGTGGTTATTTATATAAGTATAATGACTATAATACAAAGAATAAAACAGGACATAAACAAGTACAAAGAGAAGTTAATAATGAGGATCTAGCATGATAAATTTACTAACACACTTAATACCAATAGCTCTTGGCTTCTTTGCTAAGTTAGCTGCAATTAAATCTAGGCAAGCTCATGATGAACAAAAACTTATGTTGCAAGCTTTATCTGCTAAGTCTGTAGAAATAGATAAAGCAAGAGACCAATCTAATAAAGAGTCATCCATGGCAGCTTGGAATAGAAGGTTTCTTATTGTAGTTATACTAGCTCTAGTAGCTATATATCCTCTTGCTGGTATCCTTGGTATTGAAACTATTATACCTGTTACTACAGAAGGGTTTAATTTATTTGGTTTATTTGAAATAGGTGGGGGTACGACACTTGAAACAGTATCAGGGCTCTATAAGTTTGATGAAATATTCCAATGGGCAACTATTATAATAGAATTTTACTTCGGAGGACAACTTGCAAAATCCAATTAAAGATCCAGAGACAATACATTTACTGGACATAACATCTATAGGAGTTCTATTGGGATCATTAACTAGCTTATTACCAGCAATTGCTGCCATATTTACTATTGTATGGACAGCCTTACGAATTTATGAAACCAAAACAGTTCAGAAATGGCTAAACAAATAGCAACAGGTTTAACATTGTTAGCAGTTTTACCTATATCTCCTATAGTTTTTGGGATAATTGCTTTGGTATCTTCACTACCTTAACAGGTATACCTAACTTCTGTGCATATTTAATAGCATATTCTGTACCTTTACTATGTGTATCCCATATTGCTAGTAACTCATCTGCATTATTAAGTAGTTGTTTTGTTCGTATAAAAAAGTATTTACTATTAAAGTTAGCACTAGCATCTAATAAATGATAAGGTAAAAAGTTTACTACATCAATCTCATTAGCTTTTGCAAAGTGATCAACAGCAGGGTCTATTCCTTTACCTGTACTCTTTAGAATAACACTAGGTTTATTATCTACTATATAAGTATGTATAGTTTTTAGAACTCTAGCATCATCAGTTATACTTCTACTTCCTATGATAGCTAATCTCATCTTCCTTGTCCCCTATATAGTTTATATGATAGCTTTTTAGATTTGTTCATTGTAGAAGTTTTAGGGTTACGAACGCTTGTTTGTGTTTTTTTAAAAGTAGGTTCATATACTTGAGTAGGCTGTCTAAATCGTTTAACCATTTTTATACCAAGCTATTTGAATTCTAACAATAAAGATATCAATTAAAAGATAGCCTATTTCTTGACTATTTCTTTCAGAATCATATAATTCAAATCCTAACTGTACTCCCATAATCGGTTGAATTGTTATTCTCATATCTCACCTTCGTTTTGTGCTCTAACTGCTGCTTGTATTTCATAAAGACATTGTTTTTGTGTTATAAGTTCCTTATCACCACCAATCTTAACAATAGTATCTACATCAAATAAACTTCCTGCTATGATAAGTCCTGCTGATACTATTATAGCTGCTATAATTAATTTCATAATTCACATACTCCCGCAACACAAGCTAATGTTTGTGCTCCTATAGTGTTATCATCTTTTTCAATAAACTTAGTCCAGTCAATTTCTTTTGGAGTAATTTTATGTAATGCATCATATTCTTCCTTAGTTGCATCTTGATAAGGTGCTTGTACATATGAGTGATCTGAGTAAGGTAAGAATGATATACCACTTATCTCATCAAAGTATCTCCATACCCATGCACCTACATCCATCCATTCATCATCTTTAACTGATATAGTAACTGATGGTTTATGTTCACACCAATGGCGTTGATAAACTAACCAGTTTTCTAACTGCTCTAATGCTGTCATATCATTACGGGTGATAGCACCTTTAGGAGCTTTAATAGGGAATGAAAATACTGCAGTAGTATCAGGTCTAAACTGTTCATCCTCTACTTGTACACCCTGGTCAATTAAGAACTGAGTAATACTATCTTTCTTATCCATACGGATAGTTCTTATATATTGGTTGTTATGACGAGCATGTATCCCGCTAGCACTATCACACAACTGAGAAACAGTCCCAGAAGGTTTAACACACGTAATACTTCTCGATCTTGGGATGTCAAGTTGGTCTGCGTATTTATGATTGGTTCTTCTAGCATAGTCTCGTAACCTCTCTAATAATTTAGGATCTGGATGTGATGTTATCTTGGCATCCATGATACCCGTTAATGAAACTCCAAGTAGTCTCTCTTCTGCTGTGTTCTTAACCCATTCTGCTGATAAGAACTGAAAATGTGTCAGATTAGATTGTAGTGTACCTAGTATAGTAGCTAATCTAACCTTATTTTTTAATGACTCTTCTGTATCATCTTGTCTTACTACAACTTCTGTTAGATTACAGAACTGTTTATCACGTAGGATAATCTCTGAACATGGATTAGTACCATAACTTAACTTCGGATCTCTACCTTGTTTAGCTGCTTGCTTTTGTGCAGCAATTCTATTAAAGATACCTCGTTCTCCTGACTTAGACTTAACTAAGGATACCCATTCTTCCATGAATGTTTCCATATCAGGTTTTTCAGTATAAGCTACAGAATTATTTGCTAATCCCCTATGAGAAAAATCATTGTACCAGGCACCCATTTTAGCCTCTCTCATGCGTTTATCTGTAAGATTAGATAGGGAGATGAGGGCTGACCTTCTAACGCCTCCTACGACTACAATTTCTCCTATCATACATATAATATCATGTACTTCTAATGAGTTTAACTTACGTCCTGCACCAATTTTAAATTCATCTATTACAAACTTAAACAATCTTTCTAATGGCTCAGGTCCACTAGCTCTACCACCAAATGTCTTAAGTCTAGCTCCTGCTGGTCTAACATGTGAGTAATCTATTTTAGGTATATCACCTTCCCATAGACTTGATAACAGCTTCTTAAAGGCTTTAGCCCAGCCTAATTTGCTATCAGCTACAACAATCACATCATTTACTTCATCAAGCTCTTTTGGTATAGCTGGAAGCTTAGATATCTCTTGACGTTCACAACTAAATCCAACACCAGTACCATTCATTAAGATATATAGACACTCACTAAATGCCCGTTTGCTATTGATTGCAAGATAAGAACAGTTATAAGCTGCAATGTTATCTCGTTCACAAGCTTCTCCAGCAGACATCATTAGTCTCATGGATGGCATTATCTCTAAGTTAAGCACAGCTTGCTTAATTTCCTTAAATTCTTTATCTAATCCTGGTGTTTTAGATTGAAGGTATGTAACCATTCTATCTACTGTTTCTTCCCAAGTTTCTCTTCTACTTAATTCTGGTATGTAACGTGCATATCTTGATGATGCTATTACGCTTTGGTAAATATCCAATTGCTGCTCCTTAATCTGTATCGTTAAATAATTCTATCTGTCCATCATCTAAGTCTTCTGCTAACTCTTCAAAGTTATCGTCTATCTTATCTTGGAATTTTGCTACAATATCTTCTGAAGAAATGTCTAGTATTTCGAGTAATGTAATCTCATCTAGTTTCTCAAGTTTATCACATATGTCTTTGAATGTAAGTGCCATTGTTATGACCGACCCCTGTTTTTTAGTTTCATTGCATTTCTTCTTTTTGATTTTTTTGTTTCTTTATTCTTACTAAAAATCCTATCATAGTTATCATCGTACTTTTTTGAATTTGCCTTACTCTTTAAGAAGGCACCACTAATTTCATATGTTTGAATTTCATTTGTCATTAGTAAATTGTTCTCTT
>ERZ1046148.1761-NODE-1761-length-10468-cov-4.322482_pt1 | contig 10468 bp, 9 predicted proteins | sample MGYA00383090_ERZ1046148 | MGnify/ENA primary metagenome ERZ1046148 (study PRJEB29581, sample SAMEA5548360) | metagenome | biome: marine; feature: coastal; material: water | depth 25 m | study: Short-term variability in the microbial, nano- and picoplankton...
CGCTTTTGACAAGATAGACGTTGTGCACACTATTGGACCGCTGATGCGGCATTTGTACGAAGCTCTGCCGCTTGAGAAACGCGGGCTTTGGGCTGAGACGAGTGAAGACATTGCTTCCCAGGCGCGCCATTTGGTCGACGCGGGTGATTGTGTATTGGTCAAGGGATCCTTGTCGATGGGACTAGACAAGGTGGTTGACGCCATACGCAAACTGGGTCATCCCGCTCCGCAATCCAGAAATGAGGATCAGTGAATGCTGTTTTGGTTGACCGAACTTTCGGACGGTGGAGATTTTTTTAACCTCTTCCGCTACATCACGTTACGAGCCGGTGGAGCGTTTATGACGGCGCTTTTGTTCGGTTTTTTGTTTGGGCCACCTCTTATAAACGTTCTGCGTCGTACGCAAGGCAAGGGTCAACCCATTCGCGATGACGGCCCTGAAAGTCATTTTGAAAAAGCAGGAACGCCGACGATGGGTGGCTTGCTAATCGTGGGTGCTTTGTTAACGTCAACGCTGCTTTGGGCGCGTTTAGACAATGGCTTTGTCTGGTTAGTTTTGTTTGTGACCATCTCTTACGGCCTGATCGGTTTTGCCGATGATTACGCCAAAGTAGCCAAACAAAGCACAAATGGGGTTTCAGGAAAAGTTCGACTACTCTTAGGTTTTTTGATCGCTGCCATTGCTGCTTGGTGGGGCAGTTTCTTACAGCCTGACTCACTGCAGATGCAGCTTGCGTTGCCTGTTTTTAAAGACACTTTGCTAAATCTAGGTATTTTTTATATCCCCTTCGCGATGTTTGTTATTGTGGGGTCCGCCAATGCGGTAAACCTCACCGATGGGCTTGACGGCCTCGCAATCATGCCCGTTATGATTGCTGCGGGCACTCTCGGTGTGATTGCGTATGCGGTTGGGCGTGTCGACTTCACTGAATACCTAGACGTGCATTATGTGCCTGGTACAGGTGAGATTCTAATCTTTGTTGCGGGCCTAATTGGCGGCGGATTGGGCTTTCTTTGGTATAACGCGCCGCCGGCAGCGGTCTTCATGGGCGATACCGGATCACTGGCTCTGGGTGGCGCGCTTGGTGCCATCGCCGTAGCCACCAAGCACGAGCTTGTTTTAGGCATTGTAGGTGGTTTGTTCGTTCTTGAGGCGCTCAGTGTGATCATCCAGGTGCTGTACTTCAAGCGTACCGGAAAGCGTGTCTTTTTAATGGCTCCAATCCACCATCACTACGAGAAAAAAGGTTGGGCAGAGCCGCAAATCGTGATCCGATTTTGGATCATTTCGCTGATTTTGGCGATGATCGGTCTTGCTACGCTGAAAGTTAGATAATAATTTCGAGCGCCGCGTGGCTTGCGTGAATTTTTCTCGTGGGGCAGTCTTAACCAGGTGGATAATGGGGGATGCATGATCCCAGTCGTAGGATACACGGGCGCACGGGTCGCTGTTTTAGGGCTTGGAAGATCCGGGCTGGCGGCCGCGCGGGCATTACGGGCAGGCGGTGCTGTTCCAATTTGTTGGGATGACAAGCTTGATGCCCGAAATGCAGCTGAAGCTGAAGGGTTCGCCTGCCAAGATCTGACGCGGCAGAAAGTGTTTGAAAACATATCGGCGCTGATCGTCAGCCCCGGCATTCCGCATCTTTATCCCGAACCTAATATCGTTGTCTTGGCCGCTCTAAAAGCTGGAGTTCCAGTTGACAATGACATTGGTCTTTTCTTTCGCTCGTTTGCGACGGCGCAATGGCAAGGGTTTGACGTGACGCCAAAGGTAGTGGCTGTCACCGGATCAAACGGGAAATCAACCACATCGGCTCTCATTCATCACATATTGGAACAAACTGGGCGTAACACACAGCTTGCAGGCAATATTGGTCGTGGCGTTCTGGACATAGAGCCGGCGGCTGATGGCGAAGTCGTGGTGCTTGAGTTGTCAAGTTACCAAACCGATTTGGCTCGTCACATGACGCCTGATATCGCCGTCTTTACAAATCTTTCTCCTGACCATCTGGATCGACATGGTGGTATTGGTGGGTATTTTTCTGCGAAGCGCCGATTGTTTGCGGAGGGTGGGCCGGATAGGGCGATTATTGGCGTCGACGAGCCTGAGGGTATATACCTCGCTGGGCAGTTGTCTGAAGGTATTTCTGACGATCGAGTAATTCGTATTTCGGCCGCGCAAAAATTGAGTGGTTTAGGCTGGCTAGTATATGCCCGCAAAGGGTTCCTTACTGAGTGGCGAAAAGGTCGGCAGGTTGGTACAATTGATCTGCGCCGCATTAAGGGTTTGCCTGGGGTACACAATCATCAAAATGCCTGTGCAGCCTATGCCGTTGTTCGAGCTCTGGGTTTGGCACCAAAAGTTATTGAAAGAGCGTTCGCTAACTTTGCGGGGCTGCCACACCGGAGTCAGATCGTGGCTGATAAAGGTGGTGTAATTTACGTAAATGACTCCAAGGCTACCAATGTTGACGCCGCTGCTAAAGCACTAGGTGCATTCCAGAAAATCCGTTGGATTTGTGGTGGACTTGAGAAAGATGGGGGACTAGGCGCACTGTTGCCGGCAACTAGAAACGTTATCAAAGCTTATGTAATCGGTCGACAGGCCGCCGCCTTTGCAACGCAACTTAAAGGGATTGAGGTTGAGGTATGCACAACAATGGCGGTCGCAGTTGCGAGGGCCTCTGAGGATGCTATCGATGGAGAGACGGTGCTACTTGCACCCGCTGCCGCCAGCTTTGACCAGTATGATAGCTTCGAAAATCGTGGTATTGATTTCGAGGAGCAGGTGACCGCAGTTCTTGGTCAAGTCTGATTAAATTTTCTTTCGTGAGATGGCTTGTCCCGCTGCCCAGCCAGACGACCATGCCCATTGAAAATTGTAGCCGCCAAGCCAACCGGTAACGTCGATTGCTTCTCCGATAACGTACAGCCCCGGGCAGGATTTGGCTTCCATTGTTTGCGAAGACAATCCGTCCGTACTGATGCCGCCTAAAGTCACTTCCGCTGTGCGATAGCCTTCTGTTGCAGTGGGTCGTAAAATCCAATTTGACATACGGTCGCTCAGCCTGCGGAGGGAAGTATCGGGTTGATCAGCGAGAGTTCCGCTTATCTTCCATTCTTGCGTGAGAAACTCGGCTAGCTTTGACGGCAGGAGTTGGGCTAGGACGCTTGATAATTGCTTGCGTCCTTGGTTAACCTTATGACTTTTCAAAGTTGCCAATGGATCGGCATTGGGCAACAGGTTAATTGCGACATCGATACCCTCGCGCCAAAAAGAGCTTATTTGTAGCATGGCTGGACCGGACAAGCCCCGATGGGTGAAGAGTAGGGCTTCCTCAAAGGTCACTCCATTTGCTGTTGCACACACGGGTAGGGAGGTGCCGGTGAGGTGTTTGAATTGGCCTTCTGAAAAGGTCAATGGCACAAGTGCAGGGCGTGTTTCGGTTGTATTCAACCCGAATTGGCGGGCGAGGTCGTATGCCAGACCCGTCGCACCCATTTTAGGTATAGATTTACCGCCGGTGGCGAGAACGAGGTTGTTTGCCTGCAGCTGCATGCGCTTGCCGTGAGATTCAATCTCAACTTTAAACAATAACCCGTCTCGACTTACTGAGTGAACTTTGGTCCGCAAGCGAAGTTCAGCACCAGCCATATCCATTTCTTTGATTAGCATTGTAATAATTTCTTTAGCGGAAATATCACAAAATAACTGACCACGAGACTTCTCATGATAAGAAATGCCATGGCGGGCAACAAGGTCGATGAAATCCCATTGGTTATATCGACTCAGAGCCGACTTACAGAAGTGAGGGTTTTGGGAAATGAAGTTTCGAGGCTCAGCGTACAGGTTAGTAAAGTTGCAGCGCCCGCCACCTGATATCCGAATTTTTTCACCCGGTGCCTTAGCGTGATCAAGGACTAACGTGCGTCCACCCGCGTGGATAGCGCACATCATTCCAGCCGCGCCGGCGCCAAGGATGATGGTGTCATAATGCATTAAGCGCGGGGTGCACGATGTTGCGCTGCAGGTCAAGCCGTCTGTTGGTTGGACAACATGCCCAATAAAAGGCATTCAGTCATTTTATTGCTTCAAAAACTTTACGAAGATAGCAAGTTTAGTAACGAGACCGGACTTAAAACAAAATACTTGAGTTAAGCCCATAGATAGCTTGAGAAAGGTTGTCTAAATTCAGTGCGCCTCTATTTCTTAACTAGAGTTCTCAAAAGGTGTATCGAATGAGTTGTCTAGTCCTCTGATGGCATACAATCTGGCACCATCCTGAAACGTAATTTGAATGGTCAACTCCGCAGCGTTTTCATCTATTGTCGGCGCAAGGATAGATGGCTTAATTGGCTGAAACTTTTTTATTGGCGCCGGAAAGAAAATCTGTCGCGCTTAAACTCGCTTTCCCCACAAATCGTATTCTCCCGCTTCATCCACTTCAACGGATAAAATATCTCCCACTGATACGTTTTCGGTGCCCTCATCAATAAACAAATTTCCATCGATCTCTGGGGCGTCAGCTTTGGTACGGCATGTGGCAACGCCATTTTCGTCAAGTTCGTCCACGATTACTTCCATGGTCTTGCCGACCTTTGCCGCTAGTTTAATCTCAGAGATTGCCTGCGCTTTTAGCATGAATCTTTCCCAACGATCTTTTTTGATTGTGGCGGGTACATGGTCAGGCAGGGCATTACTGCGCGCGCCGGCCACATTTTCGTATTGAAAGCACCCAACGCGGTCCAGCTGCGCTTCGTCCATCCAATCTAGTAGATGCTCAAACTCTGCCTCGGTTTCGCCGGGGTAGCCGACTATAAAAGTAGAGCGAAGGGTGATGTCGGGGCAGATTTCACGCCAACGGGTGATTTCATCCAAGACCTTTGTTCCCGCTGCTGGTCGGGCCATGCGTTTGAGCGTGTCTGGGTGAGAATGTTGAAATGGAATATCAAGATAGGGCAGGATCAGTCCCCCGGCCATCAGTGGAATCAAATCGCGCACATGTGGGTAAGGATAAACGTAATGCAGCCGTACCCAAGCGTCGAACTGACCCAGTTCGCGGGCAAGATCGGTTATGTGGCTGCGCACCTCCCGATCTTTCCATCGATGGGTGGAAAATTTTCGGTCGAGCCCGTAGGCCGAGGTATCCTGCGAAATTATCAATAATTCGCGGACGCCGCTCTCCAATAGTTTTTCAGCTTCGCGCAGGATGGAATGGGCAGGGCGGCTATTTAGTTTGCCGCGCATGTCTGGGATGATACAGAATTTGCAAGCGTGGTTGCAGCCTTCAGAAATTTTCAAATAGCTGTAGTGGCGCGGCGTGAGCGAAACATTGCGCGCTGGAAGTAAATCTACAAAAGGGTCTGGGGAAGCAGGCACGGCGGTATGAACCGCATCAAGCACTTGCTCATATTGCTGTGGACCAGTGATGGCCAGCACTTTGGGATGTGAACGGGTGATAAATTCGGGCTCTGCTCCAAGACAACCGGTTACGATGACCTTGCCATTCTCTGAGAGTGCCTCGCCAATGGCGTTGAGGGACTCTGCCTTGGCCGAGTCCAGAAAACCGCAGGTATTTACGATTACTGCATCGGCGCCCGAGTAGTCAGGCGAGATGGCATATCCTTCTGCGCGTAGGCGTGTGAGAATCCGTTCGCTGTCGACCAGCGCTTTTGGGCATCCTAAAGAGACCATCCCAATGGTGGGCTGGCCGGGGCGGATTGCTCCGCCAGTACGTATATCGCGCGATAGACTCGCGTTAGCCAAATCGGGGCGGAGCTCGGGGGGATTTTGAGTCATGGCGCGCATATAGGATAAAGCGTGGGCAAGCGCAAAGGTTCAGTCGGATTTTTGTTTATTCGCCACTAACTCAGTTGAACAAAGGCACACTCAATTCTTCTTCCTCAGGTCTAAATCGTCTTAAGGTTGGGAATTAAGGTGTTTTCCTTGCGATTGATTTTGATCGTTGGGCTTGTACTCTTCCTGTGCCCTCTCCTGAGGAAAAATATTGATGAGCTCGCAAAAACTTTGGTCAAGCGCATGGATCGGAAGCTACCTGACGTTTGAATTTAAAGTTGAGGTTTGCTGAAATCTTGTAAGAGGCTTTTTTAGTTAGCCTTTTAAACTGACCAATTCATAGATTTAGATGCGTTTTGCTGTGTTGGGATCTATGCGGACGGCTCAAAAATGACTGCAAACCTTTTAGCACGAAATTTAGGATTCAAACCCCGGACTGTTTTTCCGGGGTCTGTGGAGGCTTATGTATTACGTCGAAACATCTTCAGCGCTTGCGATCCCGGCGTGAACTCATCGGTTGAAAGGCGACGCCTACATGCGCCTCGCAGTAGGGTTTCCCGGATTTTACTGGGAGACCACAAAACCAGAAGTCTGGTGTCGCTGGATCGCCAACGGGCCATTTACATGTTCGTTCAGTCAATTCCATAAGGGAAAGTTTCTTGGCAGTTTTCTCAACTTCGTTGACTTTTGCAAGTGCTTCAGGACTGATCTCGTTAGCTGATGGTTGCGGTGGCAATGGTTGCCCGGCTGGAATGATTGCTTTCCGCAGTGACGTACTCGGCTTGACCGAAACAGCGGGCTCAGTTTTTGGCTCTGGTTTGGGCTCTGATGGCTTCGACTTGGTTGCTTTGGTTCTGGGTGTTGCTTTTGGCTTTGCTTCCGCCTTTGGCTTGGCGTCAGACTTGCTTCCGCCAGACGACCGGTTGGATAGTCCCAGTCGGTGTACCTTTCCAATAACCGCGTTGCGAGTCACCCCGCCCAGTTCTTTGGCAATCTGGCTGGCCGACTGGCCCTCGCCCCACAGTTTCTTCAAAAGCTCAACGCGTTCGTCGGTCCAGGACATCATATTTCCTTAACTAAGAAGCGGCCCATTGGGGCCGCCCCTGCATTTCTTGATCAAGGGTCTATTCTAGCCACCCCAGTCCGAGTTACAAGGCCGAGAATTGCAGCAATCACACTGGAGCTGGAGATGCGACACTTGGACATGGGCGTTAGACGGTTTGGGCGGGTGAATTGGCTGGGATTATGGACACTAATCCGCCGTGAAGTCGCACGATTTCTGGTCGTATGGACGCAAACGCTCTTGGCGCCGCTTGTGACAGCGGGGTTGTTCATGTTGATTTTTTCAATTGCAATCGGTCCAAGCCGAGGTGATGTGATGGGAGTGCCTTTTATTGTATTTCTCGCGCCGGGCATTATGACAATGACGATCATTCAGAATGCGTTTGCGAATACGTCGTCGTCGATTGTGATTTCCAAAGTTCAAGGAAATATTGTTGATACATTGATGCCGCCACTGTCACCTTTGGAAATAGTGATTGGATACTTATCGGGAGCGGTTGCGCGTGGCGTTTTCGTTGCGGTTGGACTCTTTTTTGGCATGAAAGTATTGCTTGGAATTTCCGTTTCGCACCCTTTGTTTGCATTTACATTTGTTTTGCTAGGTGGGATTTTAATGGGAGCTGCAGGACTTGTTGCAGGGATTTGCTCTAACAAGTTCGATCAGATGGCTGCAATCACTAACTTCATTGTGACTCCTTTGGCATTTCTGTCAGGCACGTTTTACTCGATTTCTGCGTTGCCAGAGGTTTTGCAAATCTTAACACGATATAATCCGATTTATTATCTTATTGATGGTGTACGTTATGGCGTCATTGGCGTGTCGGATGGACCGCCAGAAATCGGGCTACTTGTCGTTGGCGGTGTGACGATCCTAGTTGTTGCACTCGCATGGTGGATGGTTAAGGCAGGTTTCAGGCTTAAAAGTTGAGTGTGGCACTAACGCCAAAATGCAAGCCATTCTATTAAGTCCAAAAATTTACGAGCTAAGATCATTGTGGCTTGCCCGTCGTTAAACAAAAAGTCGGCTCCAAGAGTTGCTAGAACCAAAACAAAAAGAAATGCGGCTATTGAGTTTGTCATTACGCAATGCGCTCTTAGGACGAGGGGCAGTTGACAGAGGTATGCCCTTCGACTTGTTAAGACGCAAGAGTTTGTCCCCGACGTGAGCTAAATTAGATACGACCCATTTTAACTGCGACATCCGCCATGCGTGCTGAAAAACCCCATTCGTTGTCGTACCATGCCAGAACCCGAACTAGACGTGCGCCAAGAACCTTGGTTTGGTCAGCGGCAAAGATTGAACTCTCCGTGGTATGGTTGAAGTCAACCGACACTAGAGGCGCTTCATTGTAGCCTAAAATACCCTTCATTCTGACAGCAGCAGCCTCTTTCATCACGGCGTTAACGTTCGCGACAGTAACGTCTTTGCTGGCTGTAAAGGTCAAATCTACTGCAGACACATTTGGTGTGGGGACTCGGATGGCAGAGCCGTCGAGTTTACCTTTTAGTTCCGGTATTACATCGCCGAGGGCTTTCGCGGCGCCAGTGGAAGTTGGGATCATCGACAGTGATGCGGCGCGTGCACGATATAGATCATCGTGACGGCGATCCAGCGTAGGCTGATCGCCAGTGTATGCATGAATGGTTGTTACTATGCCGTTTTCTATTCCAATTTCGTTGTGGAGTACCTTGGCAAGCGGCGCCAAGCAATTGGTGGTGCATGACCCGTTCGAGATCATATTATCGTTGGCCTTTAGTTGGTTGTCGTTTACGCCAAGCACGATCGTTTTATTTACGTTTGTCGCAGGGGCTGAAATAAGAACTTTTCGTGCACCTCTTTCAAAGTGCTTGCGGGCTTTTTTACCGTCATTGAAGTTGCCGGTACACTCGAGCACAATGTCCACGCCATCCCAGTCAAGATCGTTGATGTCGTAGGTTGAGGCCATGCGGATGGGACCTTGTCCAACGTCTAACGTTCCATTGCCTGCGATAACTTCATTTCCGAATCGGCCATGAACACTGTCATATCGTATCAAGTGTGCAGAGGTATCTAACGGCCCGGTTGCATTAACTTTGACCACTCTGATATCTTCTCGAGCGGCTTCGGCAATGTGCATCAGTGTGCATCGTCCAATTCGGCCAAATCCGTTGATGCCTACGTTGACGGTCATATCGTTCTCCTGTCTCGCTCTATTGCGTCACATTTCAGAAACCATATAGATAAGCACCCGCTGTCGGGGAAGCAAAAATGTACAAGAAAATAGAGTGTTAGCGGTAAATGTGACACCTTAGCGTCCGGTTGCGCTAACGATTTTAACACTGCGGCTGATCTTTGCTTCAAAACTTTTAGTGGGCCAGAATCAATTTTTAATTTGGTGAGAAAAAATCAATTACCTGGAACACGAGGTTCGAATCTTGAAGGCGCCTCCAGCTTTTTGTCCGCTAGTATCAGTTGGCCAGAAAGGGAGCCGTTCTAGTGAAGCCAGTAATGACAAGTCGGGATCATTTCAAAACGCGTGGTTCTGGGTTTGTTTGTATCATTGAGGACGGGCGTGCTCATCCGTTATGGGGATGGTCTTTTAATCACAGCGTCTAAGAAGGTAGATGTCCATCACCCAACCATGTGCCGTTCTCGCATTCGACCTAATTTGTACGATTTCTTCAGCGATTGTGGCGAGTGCGCCTGATCTCAAAATTTGATAAGGCATACCCACGTAGGCACCCCACCAAATATTGAATTTATCCTGGTTTAGGCTCTGGAAGGAACACTCTCCGTCCAACATTACCACTACGGTTTCAGCTTCATGGGGCCAGCCTTGGTCGCGAAGGCGCCGCCCAGTGGTGATATGCACCGCTGCACCTAGAGAATTTAATGGGATCGCATGCGCGGCAGTCAGCATTTGTAATGATGTGATACCAGGCACAACGCGTACTTTAACATTTAAGCCCTGTGCCTCAACACGGTTTGCGATCCGTAAGGTGCTATCGTAAAGTGATGGATCGCCCCAGACCATCAAAGCCACATGGCTACCTGGTGAAGCATTTTTTCTGATCAAATCCCCCCAGATCATACCCAAAGCATCGTGCCAGCTGGACACTCCATCCAAATAATCTGGTGTCGATCCATCACGCTCCGGATAGTCAAATTCAGTTATCCTGGGCTTTGTTTTCAGAAGGTTACGAGCAATCATTCTGCGCACATCAGCAAGCTCAGATTTGTCACTGCCCTTGCGTGGCAGAAGTATCAAATCGGCGCTTTCTAAGACACGAATTGCTTCGAGTGTCAGATGCTCAGGGTTACCAGAACCGATACCGACGAGAGACAACTGGATCATTGCTGGGCTTCCATGCTGATATCAAGGGCTTTCAGCTAATTCGCCAAACAGGATGATGCCTGGTGCTGGGGAAATATTCTTATGCAGTTGCGCTGCTAAATCTTCCATAGTGGTACGTGTAAGGCTTTGACTTGGGTGGCTGACATTTTCCGCGAGAAGAGCTGGACAGTCCCGCCGCAATCCACTTTTAAATAATTTTTCAGCCAAAACTGGGAAGGTACGCTTTGGCATGAATAGAACGGTGGTTGCGCCCGGATCGACAAGTGATTGT
>ERZ1046148.1770-NODE-1770-length-10434-cov-7.822334_pt1 | contig 10434 bp, 10 predicted proteins | sample MGYA00383090_ERZ1046148 | MGnify/ENA primary metagenome ERZ1046148 (study PRJEB29581, sample SAMEA5548360) | metagenome | biome: marine; feature: coastal; material: water | depth 25 m | study: Short-term variability in the microbial, nano- and picoplankton...
AGCACTCATAAATTTAACTCATGAAAAAACTACTTATTATACTCTTGCTAATATCTCCCATTCATACTAGCCAGGCACTCAGTCTTAACTCATTAGTTGACTGGGTAAAGCCTCTGATGCCATGGTACGAGCAAGAACCTGAACTAACATTTAAATTGACCGATATCAAGGGAAATGTGTATACAGAAAAAAACACTAAGGGGAAGTACCTGGTAGTTAATTTTTGGGCTACCTGGTGCACTCCATGCTTAAAAGAGATTCCTGCATTTGTAAAATTCTATAATAAAAATTCTGATCATGTTGAGATATTAGGGTTAGATTTTGAGCCAGTTAACATCGAAGTTATTAATGAGTTTATTGAACGCTTTAATATCAATTATCCGATCGTCCTTTATGATTATCAGAACGACTCTGAATACTCAAATTTTGGTGAGATTGTTGGAATGCCTACAACTCAAATATATAGTCCTGAAGGAGAGTTACTGCAAACGTTTATGGGAGAAGTCACTATCGAAGATTTAGATAAATTTATATCACCAATCTCTTAGACTCACCGCCCTCATCTCTAACTAATTTAGGTAACAAATAGCCTGGCACCATATTCTGTAGAGCTTTATAAATCTTATGAGCCTTTTTATCAGAAATTAAGAATCGTTCTGCGCCAGTAACCTTATCAAGTAGATGGATATAATAGGGCAATATAGATGCCTCAAAAAGCTTATAGGATAGTTCAGCTAGAGTCTTAGCGTCATCATTCACATCTCTCAAAAAAACTGACTGATTAAGCAATATATGATTTCGCAAAGCCTTTATGTTATTAACAAATTCATCTGATATTTCCTGAGCATGATTAATATGAAAAACAATCACAACTTTGAGCTTTGTTTGATTGAGTGATGCTATAAGCTCCTCAGTAATTCTGGAAGGTATGACAACGGCTGTTCTTGTATGAATTCTCAGTGTTTTAATATGTTGAATGCTTTCAATCTTCCTTAATATTTTGTTAATTTTTTTATCACTCAATGTGAGTGGATCACCGCCACTCAATACAACCTCATTGACCTCAATTCTTTTTGACAAATAATTCTGAATATCAGCCCAATTTGTTAAAACATCATTATCGTCATAATCAAAATTTTGTCTGAAGCAATACTGGCAATGGATAGCACAAACACTACTCGATATTAATAGAACTCGAGAGGGATACTTATGAATCAAGCCCTTCACAGGTGAAAACTCTTCATCGTATACTGGCGAATCAATAAAACCTTTTGTACTTTGACCTTCTTTAGGAAGAATTTGCAATAAAAGAGGATCCAAAGGGTTAGTTTTATCTATTCTCTTAGCAAATTCAAGTGGGATCTTGATTGGAAAATTACCATCTTGAAATCGATCATTATCAAAATACTCATTACAATCATTGGCATTTTTTAAAGAACTTCTAACACTCTCATTCCAAGTTTTATTCATCTGAATGTTCTAATATAGTATTAAATAATCAGTCAACATTATAATGACTCAATTACTGATTATAATTTATCTATACTGACTCATTTGAGTGCGATTTTTGCTTAAAGTTAGAGCTTAAATAAAGCCTTTTTTATATTCAATTAACTATTATGATTTCACCACCTATTGCTGACGGATTAAATGAAAAACAGCAACAGTCAGTGGTCCTGAGTGAAGACGTTAATGCCTTAATACTTGCTGGCGCTGGAAGCGGTAAAACAAGAGTTTTAACCCATAGAATCCATTATCTAGTCTCTGAAAAAAATCATCATGTTGATGATATCCTTGCAGTGACCTTTACGAATAAGGCTGCAAATGAGATGAAAGAAAGGTTGACCGACCTTCTGAGACAACCCATTGGCAGGATGTGGGTTGGTACTTTTCACTCCCTTGCTCATAGACTTCTCAGAACACATCCACTCGAGGCAAAGTTATCACCCACCTTTCAAATTCTAGACTCTCAAGACCAGTTTCGAATTGTTAAACGCTTAATGAAAGAAAACGGCATTGATGAAACAAAGTTTCCAATCCGAAAAGTGCAATGGTTTATTAACCAACAAAAAGACGAGGGCATTCTTCCTCAAAATATTGATGCAGGCTATAACTTTTTTGTAAAACAGAGTGCTAAGGTTTTTGATCTCTATGAGAAGCATTGTCAAGCCAATGATCTGGTTGATTTTGCTGGCTTGCTGGTTAAAAGCTATGAACTCTTAAAGAATAATCAGAATTTATTAGATTATTATCAAAAAAAGTTTTGTCATATTTTGGTGGATGAGTTTCAAGACACCAATCGAATCCAGTATCAATTTATAAAAATACTGCACAATCAAAATAATCATGTCTTCTGTGTTGGTGACGATGACCAGTCTATTTATGGATGGAGAGGAGCAAGAGTTGAAAACATACAAAAGATAGAAAACGACTTCAAGCCCATAAAAGTTATCAAGCTTGAGCAAAATTATCGCTCAACTGGAAACATTCTTAGTGCTTCCAATGCTCTCATTGCAAAAAATCAAAATAGACTTGAAAAGTCATTATGGACTGAGTCAGGAGATGGAGATCTCATCAATATTTTTAATGCGCGAACAGAAACTGAGGAAGCACAATATGTAGTAAGTGAAATCGAGAACCATTTTAATCAAGGAAAAAATCTTAGTGAATGTGCCATACTCTATCGTTCAAATGCTCAATCTCGCGTCTTTGAAGAATCCCTAATTAAAAGAAATATTAATTACAGAATTTATGGTGGTCTCAGATTTTTTGAGCGCGCTGAAATTAAAGATGCAATGGGCTATATCCGTCTTGCAGAAAATACCTCTGACAATATTGCTTTTGAGAGGGTTGTCAACTTTCCAACGCGAGGCATCGGAATATCCACCATTGAAAAGATTAGATCCCATGCAGTTGAAAATCATACCGACCTCTTTCAATCATCTATTGCTATTATTGAAAGCCTTCCAGCCAGAGCAGGGAATGCCTTACAAGGATTTATTCATCTGATTGAAGCGCTTATTGATAGCACTAAAAATCTAACACTTAGTGAAAAAGTTGACTCAACTCTTCTTCAGTCAGGATTGATGGCTCACTATGCCAATGATAAGACTGATAAGGCTGGAAGTAAACGAGAAAATCTAGATGAGTTAGTTACAGCAGCCAAACAATATGTTCACGAGGATGATAGCGAGATGAATGAAACTCAGGGATTTATTGCTCTAGCAACGCTTGACTCTAGCGGTGAATCGAATCAATCTAGTCAAGAAAGTGTTCAGTTAATGACCGTTCATTCTGCAAAAGGATTAGAATTCCCTGTTGTCTTTTTAGTTGGCTTGGAGGAGGACTTATTCCCTTCAAGGCAGAGTAAAGATGAACCTCACTTACTTGATGAGGAAAGGCGTCTTTGTTACGTCGGCATGACCAGAGCAATGCAATCACTTACACTAAGCTATGCAAGTAGAAGATTCCTTCATGGCCAGTCTTTTTATTCACTTAATTCAAGGTTTTTAGATGAAATCCCTAAAAGCTTTTTAAATTACATTAAGAATCCAAATAGTGACTATACGACAACTGCTTATGAGGACGTTAAAAGTTCACCGCAAAAAATGGTATCCAGTTCAAGTAGTTCCATCTATTCTATTGGCCAAGTCGTCAATCATGCCAAATTTGGGCATGGAACAATCCTCAATTACGAGGGAAGTGGTGATTCGATGAGACTACAAATCAAATTTCAAAAAGCAGGAACAAAGTGGCTTATTAGTTCTTACGCAAAGCTCGAGATTGTTTAGCCCTGAGACCAAGGCATCCCATCATTCCGCCAGCCATTAAGATTGCCTCGGTGGTCATTCTCGTCTAAGTCGCCCTCAAAACCACTCGCGACATGAGAAACACAAGTAAATCCATTACTTTGTAGGCACTTTAAAGCCTCATTCGATCTGAATCCACTTCTGCAGATGAGAATCAATTCTGTGCTTAAAATGTCACTACGATCACTAAGATGATTATTTACTGCCTTGCAAAAAGCTGAAGGATCAGAGTTTAAGTCTGGCTCATCAAACCAGGGAATTAAAATAGAATTTTCAGGAAAGCCAACATACTTATGTTCAGCGCTTGTTCTGACATCAATCAATACAGCATCTGGATTTTCATTTAACCTATCAACAGCCATTTTTGGAAGTAAGTTTCTTTTGTATTCCATTATATTTCCTTATAAGGTAGTTCTTGAGTAATGATACTCTATGCTTTATTTTTTTCGAGTAAAAAGTGCAATTGACTCAACATGTGCTGTTTGGGGAAACATGTCCATAACCCCTGCATTCTCCAGATAAAAGCCTAGGTCAATCAACCTTGCAGTGTCTCTTGCAAGGGTTGCTGGGTTGCATGAGACATAAACCAAACGCTCAACATTTAGCTTAGGAAGAAGATCTACAATCTCGATTGCCCCTGTCCTAGCAGGATCTATTAATGCTTTATTATAATTTTGACCTCTAAACCATTCGAAACCAGATACATCCTCAAATAAATCAGCCTTATAAAAGGATGCATTGGAGATATTATTTGCCTCAGCATTTTCCTTTGCCCTCTCTACCAAGCCTCGATCTCCTTCAATGCCAACCACTTTATTGACATATTTTGAAATAGGGAGTGTGAAGTTACCAAGTCCGCAAAAAAGATCAATGACATTATCTTGTTCATCTAACTCCAAGAGATCTATTGCCAAATTAATCATTTTTTTATTGAGCTCAAAGTTGACTTGGGTAAAGTCATTGGGCAAAAAAGACATTTCAATACTATGATCTGGAATAGAGTAAGTAAGCTGAACAGCTTTTGTTAGAGGCTTTATAGTATCTAGCCCGCCACTTTGCAGATACCAAGTAATTTGAAGCTTTTGGGCATAGTCACTCAAGACCTCGTCATCTTTATTAGTCAGTGGCTGAAGGTGCCTTAATATCAAAATGGTGTCTTTTTCTGCAATGGCAACCTCGATTTGAGGAATATGCTCTTTAATGCTAAGCCTCTCTATGCACTCTGAGAGTAATTCAAGGTTGTCACCTAGGGAGGGATGCAAAACCTCACATCGACTCATGACAGTGACAAATGAGGATTTTCTCTCTCTGAAACCAACCAGAACCCTCTCTTTCTTTGCGACATAACGAACCCCGAGCCGAGCTTTACGTCGATAGCCCCAGCTCCCAATCTGCATTGGCTTTAGCCACTCTTTTGGCTCTACCTTGGCTTGCCCCTTAAAGGCGCTTTGAAGCCAGTCCTGTTTTGCATTAATTTGATTTTCGCTCGATAGGTGCTGAAATGAGCAGCCGCCACATATTCCATAAACCGAGCACTTTGGCTCGATTCTGTCAGAAGAAGGCTCAAGTATTTCGGTAACGTCCGCCTCCTCATACTTAGCTCGAGACAGGGTCCTAGAGGCAATAACCTTCTCTCCAGGTAAAGCGCCTCGGGTAAATATAACCTTATTATCCATGTGAGAGATACCTCTGCCCTCATGAGATAAAGACTCAATCTCAATTTCATAACTCTTACTTTTTAGCTTTCTTCTTCTAGACATCAAGAAGCTCCACCCAATGCTTAACTGGGATCGAGCTTCCCTTTTGAAGGTGCATTAGGCATCCAATATTACTAGTGACAATCATTTTAGGTTTTGAGGCATTTAGATTTTCAATTTTCTCTGATCTGAGTTGGTTGGCTATTTTAGTCTCAAAAATCGAGTAAGTACCAGCAGAACCACAACAAATATGTGAATCTTTGACCGTCTTTTTAATGTAACCAAAATCCGAAAGAATTGACTCAACTAGGCCGCCTAATTTTTGACCATGCTGCATAGTGCACGGCTCATGATAGCTAATATTTAACTCTTTTAGGTTGAGCCTACTCAAATCTTTATTGGCAAGAAATTCAGCAATATCCTTAGTTTTTGAGGAAACAAGGAGTGATTTCTCATAATACGTATCAGACTCTTCAAAGAGATTAGGATAATCCTTAATCATTATGCCGCAGCCACTCGCACTGGATATGATTGCCTCAACGCCGGAGTCAAGCTGTGAAATCCAGGTATCAATGTTTCGTTTAACTTTTTTTAGCGCATCGTTAGAGGCGGCTAGATGCAGATCAAGAGCGCCGCAGCATTCACTTTGAGAAGACTCCCTTACTTCAATATTTAATTTAGCCAATATATTTTTTATACTGTGATTGATGTTTGGTGCGAGTGTTGGCTGAACACATCCTCCCATCAAAAGAACTGAGGAGTCTATTGTATTGGGTTTGATTGGTTTTGAGCTTACCTTGGAGTGACGAAGAAAATACCCAATAGGCTTGAAGAGTAATGGCGTTAAGAGTGTCTTTCTGATGATGTAACGATACAGTCCCTGCAGCTTTCCTCTCTTGGATTCCATCATTTCACGCCCTATTTCAAGCAACTGACCATACTCAACGCCAGAAGGGCAAGTGGTCTCACAGGATCGACATGTAAGGCATCGATCCATATGACTCAAAGATTTTTGACTAAATTGGTTCTGCTCTAATGCAGATTTAATAAGATAAATCCTGCCCCTAGGAGAATCTAACTCATCTCCTAACAACTGGTATGTTGGACAAGTAGCTAAACAGAAGCCGCAATGAACGCATGATTCAATTATTTGACTGGCTCTATCTTGAGTTGATTCTGAGATTGCGTTGTTGGCTAAGTCTATATGCATTAGATAAAAACTCCATAAGGGTCAAACACACTCTTGAGTTTTTTATCAATTTCACTCTTTATAGGAGATTCAGTTCTACTCTTAACCTCTTTAAGATCTAATCTATTTACAACTTGCTCTGGTAGAACCTTGAAGCTGATCTGGGTAATGACAGCAAGCTTACCTAATGAGCCGACCAGAAGCCTTGAGACATCATAACCGGCTACATTTTTCATCACCTGACCACCAAAATTTAGAAGATCTCCCTTGCCATTAATAATTTGAACCCCCAAAACACTGTCGGACAGATCTGAACCTGATGTCGCATAAATTGATCCAATAGTCTTTTCAGAATCACTCACATAGAATGAGAATGCCTGGCTATTTTTTTCCAGGACTTCTCTAGCTTCCTTGATGGATGTTCCTGCTTTAAGCGTAATGACGAGCTCCTCTGGAAAATATTCAACCACGCCAGAGTATGACGACATATTTAATAGCTCATCGTCAGATTCATCACCTGAACTTGTAATTCTTAGTTGGTTTGCATTTCTTATTTTTTTTTGGAGCTCTGAAATGGAGTTCATAATCAGAAGCGCTCCAGTTCAGGATGAGGCAAATTACCATGATGGACATGCATATTACCGAGTTCAGCGCAGCGATGAAGGGTTGGAACTGCTTTGCCAGGATTGAGGAGTGCGTGTGGATCAAAAGCAGCTTTAATTTGATGAAAAACATCTAACTCTGCCTCACTGTATTGATAACACATTGCATCCAACTTTTCTACACCAACACCGTGCTCTCCCGTGATGCTTCCCCCATATTCAATACAAATCTTAAGTATCTTATTTCCAAACTCTTCTGTTTTTTCCAGTTCGCCCGGAATTCCTGCATCATATAATATTAACGGATGGAGGTTACCATCGCCCGCATGAAAAACATTTGCAACCCTCAGGTTATAGTGTCTTGATAGTTTATTAATTTTTTCAAGAACATCACCTAAGTGTCTCTTAGGAATGGTTCCATCCATACAATAGTAATCTGGAGATATCCTGCCTACTGCTGGGAATGCTGATTTTCTTCCTTTCCATAACAGGAGTCTCTCTTCTTCGGTTTCTGAAACTCTGATTGAAGTCGCCTTTGAAAGTAGATTTTTAACTACACTCACATCGTTATTCACAAGATCAATAGAGCCGTCTAATTCACACAGAAGAAGTGCTTTTGCCTCTATGGGGTATCCTGGTTTTGCGAAGTCTTCAGCGGCCTCTATTGCAAACGCATCCATCATCTCAAGACCCGCCGGAATAACGCCGTTTTTGATAATATCAGCAACCGCCTGTGCACAATCTCTGACACTGTCAAAACCAGCCATCACCAGTTTAGCTAGTTCAGGCTTTGGAGTGAGCTTAACTGTTATTTCAGTAATAACACCTAAAAGCCCCTCTGATCCAGTCATGAGTGCCAACAATCCTAAGCCGTCATCTTGACGAGAGAATACTAACTCATCTCCATCGATCGTTAAGATTTTGAGAGACTCAATATTTTGAACTGTGAGTCCATACTTAAGGCAGTGAACTCCGCCAGCATTTTCTGCGACATTTCCCCCAATAGTGCATGCAATTTGAGATGAGGGATCTGGAGCATAATATAATCCATACTCCTCAGCCGCCTCACTAATTGCCAAATTTCTAACGCCAGGCTGAACTACCGCAGTGCGAGCATTTTGATCAATAGAAATAATGTTAGTTAATTTTGAAAGTCCTAAAACAACACTATCCTTAAGGGGCATAGCGCCTCCTGAGAGACCAGTTCCAGCACCTCTTGTTACGACTGGTGTGTTATTCTGACGGCAGATTTCTAGTACCTTTTTAATTTGACCGACCTCACTCGGCAAAACAACAGCCAAAGGCTCTTGTTTATAAACGCTCAGCCCATCACATTCAAATGGCCGAGTATTTTCAGAACCACTAATAACTGTGTGTTTTGGTAACGACTTCGTTAACTGAGAAATTATTGACACATCTTGCCTTCAATTGTTAAGGATATTCCTATCATAGTGAGATGAAACACATTTATTTAAAATTAAATTCAAGCGGTTATGAATTTAATTATTAATTATTAATTCATTATCTAAGATAATTATAAAAAAAATTATATATTGTTTCTATTGGCTTTGAAGTGACATATGTCAGATAGAGCCAAAATTGAACTAACAACCGAGATCAAAAATGAAATCATTTTCTCCGCCAAATAGATTACTAATGGGTCCTGGTCCCTCAGATGTTCACCCAAGAATTTTAAGTGCCATGGCAAGGCAGACAATTGGACACCTAGATCCTGCATTTATCGAAATGATGGATGAAACGAAGCAGATGCTTCAGTATGCATTCATGACTGAAAACGAGCTAACTATGCCTATCTCAGCTCCAGGTTCTGCTGGCATGGAGGCGTGCTTTGTTAATTTGGTTGAACCTGGTGACAAGGTCATTGTGTGCATTAATGGTGTTTTTGGCTCTCGAATGAAAGAGAATGTCACTCGTATTGGTGGTCATGCCATCATCGTAAACGACGAATGGGGTAAACCAGTAGACCCTCAAAAAGTTGAACAGAGTTTAATTGACAATCCTGATGCCAAAATTGTTGCCTTCGTTCATGCCGAAACTTCAACTGGCGCCCTATCAGACGCAAAGCTAATTTGTGAATTAGCAAACAATCACGGGTGCATTACAATTGTTGACGCGGTAACCTCTTTAGCGGGATCAGAATTGAGAGTGGATGATTGGGGCATAGATGCGATTTATTCGGGCTCACAAAAGTGTCTTTCTGCAATGCCTGGCCTATCGCCTGTTAGTTTTAGTGAGAAAGCCATTCATAAAATTACACATCGAAGCACTCCAGTTACCAGTTGGTTTTTAGACCTTAACCTGGTCATGGGTTACTGGGGAAAGGGAGCAAAGCGAGCCTATCACCATACAGCGCCGGTCAACACCTTGTATGGACTCCATGAGTCTTTAGTTATGCTGACTGAAGAGGGACTTGAAAACTCTTGGGCGCGACATCAATCAAATCATCTTTTACTAAGAGAGGGGTTAAGTAAGCTTGGTATTCATTACCTTGTTGATGAGTCAAGTAGACTTCCACAGCTCAACAGCGTATTTATACCAGAAGGCACAAATGAAGCAGAAGTTCGCTCAACTCTTCTTAATGATTACAACATAGAAATCGGAGCTGGTCTAGGAGACTTGGCTGGAAAGATATGGAGAATTGGTCTAATGGGTCACACTTCAAGGAAGGAAAATATTGATCTGTGTTTATCAGCCCTTCAAAAAGCTTTATAGATGGCCTGAAATTAGTCTTTAATTTTTGCCAGTAACTCTTCATCCGTCTCAACCCTGTCAGGATCGGGAAGGCAGCAATCCACTGGGCAGACTTCAACGCATTGCGGGGTATCAAAATGCCCTACACACTCAGTACAAAGATCTCCATCGATTTCATAGATTTCTTCACCCATATAGATGGCCTCGTTTGGACACTCCGGTACGCAAACATCACAGTTAATGCATTCATCTGTAATCAGTAGAGACATAAAAAATCCTCAGTTTAAGTATATAAATTATCACAACGCCTGGGTTATGATAAAACAATTTTTAATAGACATATTTTAACGTAACAGCGCTAAAATATTGGGGATTTTGGGTATCATTAATCATTTTCTTTCTAAGGTTATTATGAGAAGACTTTT
>ERZ1046148.1772-NODE-1772-length-10425-cov-6.110704_pt1 | contig 10425 bp, 2 predicted proteins | sample MGYA00383090_ERZ1046148 | MGnify/ENA primary metagenome ERZ1046148 (study PRJEB29581, sample SAMEA5548360) | metagenome | biome: marine; feature: coastal; material: water | depth 25 m | study: Short-term variability in the microbial, nano- and picoplankton...
ATAACGGTAGGTAATCTAAGAACATTTAGTGGAGATGTTTATAAGGCAAAAATCCTTACACGAGATTCAAATACACCAACAGACTTTGAAAAAATTTATGATGCATATGTAGAACCACCAAATATACTGATTGACCAAACATCAGCAACAGGGTTTACCAATATAGGATTCTTTCATCAACAAACTGATATAAATAATAATTGGGTAAGTTCATCTATTGGGGGTTCAGTTGGAGCACTGGCAACACAGAACAATCAATATTTAGTAGATGGACTATTACTGAGTGGTTCAAATAAACCATTAGATAGTCTGGTTGAATTTAGAACGACGAGTAGTTTTGATTTGGTGAACGATGTAGACTATGTTGTAAGGTTTGACAGTTACTTCTTTAAGGAATTGGGAGAATACAAATCAGACCAAGATACCATTTCTACTAACAAACGAGCAGATTTAAGAGTCTACTTATCAGGTTCGGGATTAACTGGAAATGAAGGTGAGGAAGATTACTATTTGGGTCAGGTAGAAATACCAGAAAACTCAAATGATGAGGGAGAAATATCAAGTGTTATTGGTAGTTTCAGAACTGCAGCTTCAGGTTCGCCAAAAGCTTGGTTAAAATTTAAATTAAATTCTGGTCAATTTATTATTAAAGATGTTTCCATTGAACCTTTTAGTGAAGAAAACTTTAATCCAAACTACTTCAGAACAATCGTTCCTATGCCAGGTTTAGTAAATGTAAAACGAGATAGATTGTTTGATTTTAGGGCAGAATTTTATGATGTAAATAATAATGAAGCAGATGTCGGAGCAACAATAGAACGAATAAATTTTGATGGAGTCCCAACAATTATACAAGGAACTGACGGAAACAAATTAAGTGGTTCTTTATTGATTGGTGAATCAATTGAAATGTATGGAACAAATCCAGCATATATGAGGTCAGTTGGGTATCAAGGTTTTGCACATACAATTGCAAACAACAAAGGTGGATTTTTATTATTTAGTGGTTCTATTGGAGACGGAGCAGCAGGTGGTAATAGATTAACGGCGTCGGAAGCATATCAAGGAGTTGGTTTAGAAATAGTAGACGCTCATTCAAGTCCAGACAGATTTTTAAAATTCAGAACAAACCCATCGGAATTTACCGTTCAAACCGACCAATTCTTTTTTGGTAAAGATGGTCAATTCATTAGTGGTAGTAATGGGAACATTGTTATCAGTTCATCTAATTTCTTTTTAGGTGGTGCTAGCACTTTTGTTAGTGGTTCTAATGATAATTTAGAGATTAGTTCAAGTAATTTCCATCTGGATAGTGATGGTGCAGTTATTATGGCAGGTACGATTACGGCAGCAGCTGGTGGAACTATTGGTGGATTTACAATAGGAACTAATGATTTAACAGCTACAAATTTTGCTCTAAATACATCATTACAAAGTATAGTATTGGGTAGTAGTGATAATATTTTAATAGCCAGTGCAAGTCTAGGACTTTCATTGGGACACGCAACATTTACATCCGCACCATTTAGAGTTACACCTGCAGGTGCTTTAACAACAACAAATATAACCGCAACAGGTGGAACAATCGGTGGATTCACAATAGACGGACACTCTTTAGCAACAACCGGAGTTGAAATAAATGATTCAACTCAAGATTTGTTTATAAGTTCAAGTATATTTAAAGTAGACCATTCAGGTAATGTAACAGCTTCAAACGTTGACTTAAGTGGTAAGATTACCGCAACGAGTGGTGAAATCGGTGGATTCACAATAGACGGACATAGTTTAACTTCAACTGGAATTGAAATAAATGACGCAACTCAAACTCTTTTTATAAGTTCAAGTAATTTTAAGGTTAAACATACAGGAGAAATATCAGGTTCTGATGTATTGTTTACTGGTGGTAAGATTGGTGGTTGGACTATTGCAAGTTCAACACTAACAGGTGGTAATGTTCAGTTAAGTTCAGCAGGAACTATAAAGGTTGGTAGTGTAGCAGATGCCACAACAACAGCTACAACTAATGCTGGTTTCTTCGCCGATAATTCTGGTAATGTATTGATTAAAGGAAACACCAATAATAATAATTACATTAAAGTAGCAGGTGGTGGTGGTATTGATATTAAATCAACAACATTTGATTTAGACGCTACAACAATTATTTTAGATAGTGGAACTAATAACGGAACTATCAGATTAGGAGCAAGTGGAGGCCCAAGTTCAGTATCTGCAACTACCGTTGGTATTTATATGGATGGAACTGGAGATTTCCAAATTTATGGTGATGCAGACAATTACTTTAGATTTGATATTAGTGATAAGTTAGAAATAAAAGCAGAAACATTTGATTTAGCAACTTCCACAATGGTATTGGATAGTGGAACAAATAGTGGAAAAATAGCACTTGGAGCAACACCAAATTCAAATATTAGTGGAACAAACAAAGGTGTTTATTTAGATGGACAAGGAGACTTCTTACTTTATGGAAGTGCTACAAATTATTTTAAATTTGATGCAAGTTCAACTTCAATAGACATTAAAACTGATACATTTGATTTAGCAACTTCCACAATGATATTGGATAGTGGAACAAATAGTGGTAAGATATCTTTAGGTTCAACACCAAACACAAGTGTTGCTGGAACAAATCAAGGTATCTATATGGATGGAACTGGTGATTTCTTAATAAGAGGTGATGCATCTAATTTTCTTAAAATGGATGGAGCAACCTTTACTATAAAATCAGAGATATTTGCATTAGACACAACAAACCTTGATATAGATTCAGCATCAAAAAGAATTACAATTAATGACGGAAGTGCAGATAGAATTTATATTGGTGAAGTTGATGGTGGAACAACTTATGGTATGAAAATCTTTGACGGAACAGGAACAGCCGATAGTGATATAATAGTAGAGTTCGGGGAAGGACAGAATTATATAGCAGGTTGGACTATTGGAACTGATACAATATCATCAAATAATTTAGTATTACACTCAAGTGGTAGAATTGAAACTTCAAACTTCGCATCAGGTTTAAGAGGTTGGAGAATAGATTCATTACAAAATGGAATAGCAGAATTTGAAAATGCAAGAATTCGTGGAACATTATCAACTACGGTATTTGAAAAAGAAACAATTAACGCTGTTGGTGGACAATTATATGTAGCGAATTCAACTATGCTAACTTCATCAACTGCTCACCCACAAGGTACTGTATCTGCTTCTAATGCAACAATGTCGGTTGTAAATGTAACAGGATTTACAGGAAGTTATGAGGGAGGCCCTGGACATTCAGGAAATGGTAAAGGTGAAATATTAGCAATTAAAAAAGTAACCGATACAGGATTCTCAACAGAATATGTTCAAGTAGTAAGTCATTCAAGACTAAATCCTTCATCAGGAACTGATTTAAGTGGTTTATTATTTGTAACAAGAAGTTATGGTGGTGGTATTGATGAAACAGGGACTGGATTAAGTTCATCACTTGGAGACCCAGCCTTCTTAACAGCACAACAATATGAACCTGGTCAAGTTATTGTTTCAACAGGTAGATACATTGGTGGAACAGGTGCAACAACAACAGGAAGTGGATTTGTAAGAATAAACGCAAATCCAAATGATTTATCTACACCATTTATTGATATTGTAGAAAGAACAGGTAGTGCAATATATGATGTTGATTTAAAAGCAAGATTAGGAGACTTATCTGGATTATCAAGTCAATATGTTCGTGGAGCAACAGTAAAAGGTTTTGGTTTAGTTACAAGTAATGTATTTTTAACAAGTTCATTCTTTGTAGGTGGTGTGAATGAACATATATCTTTCCAAACAGGTTCGTTTGAAGCAAAACTAAATAAATTAAATTTAGATACACCTGGTTTAAAACTACAAGGTGAGGGAAGTGGTAGTTCTAACAAGATTATGTTAGGATTAGCAACAGCACTAGCAACTGGTGATGGAATATTTATGGATGGTGGTGGAGATTTTAGAGTTGGTGGAGCATCATCTAATTTTGTAAAATTTGACGCTAGTGAGGGAGTTCTAACCGTAGACGGAACTATTAATATAACAGGTGGTGCAACAAGTGAAGCTATAGCAGGATTACAAGCTACAGCAACATCATCAAATGCACAAAGTCAATCAGCCGCTGATGTAGATTTTGCATCAAGTGGTTCTCAAACACAAGCACTAGCATTTGCATCAGCATCAAACGAGTTATCTTCTACATCTTCGAGTTTCGCGGCAAGTGGTTCTCAAACAAAAGCATTAGCATTTGCATCCGAATCAAATGCAAGAACAGACGATAGTGGTTCGATAGTTTCAAGTAGTCTTGGTGCAAAAATAGACCCTTATGAAACTCAAATTGTATTGAGTTCTGGTGGAATGTCTTTATTAAAAACAGAAGGACAAGTTTTAGCAGAATATAACGAAAGTATTAATTTAAGAGCTCCAGATGTTGAATCACACTCAACAGCAAGTTTAGATACAGAAGGATTTAGAATCGTAGAGGGTGGAGTAACTCAATCATTATTTGGACACACAACTACAATTGGTGTAGTAACTGGTTCTCACCTAAAAGCATCAGGTTCTGGATTAGAATTATTAAATAACACTACTACACGATTTGGAGCAGACTCAACTGGTGTAAATGTCGGAGACCCAGCGAACGAGCATGTAAGAATTACAACGAGTGGGTTAGAACTAAAAGACGGAGCGACAACTTATGGTGCATTCGCAGCCACAACAACAATTGGAGATACTTCAACAGAACACATCTCAATTAGTAATACTGAACTACGATTAAAAGATGGTAGCACTACAAGAATTTTAATGAACTCAAGTGGTCTTACAATGGGTAATCACATTAGTATTAATGCTAGTGGAGATGCTTCGTTTAGTGGAACGGTAACCGTTGGTGGAACAGATTTAACAACGGCCAATACATTAAATGCGAATACTACTGCAGCTAATGTTGGTTTAGGAAATGTAGATAATACCGATTCACAAGGAACAGCTCAAGCAGGACTAATATCAGGAACAACAATTACAGGTGGTGGTATTACTTTAAGTGGTGGTGGTTCAATAAAATCAACTGGGAAAGATAGTTTAACTGATACGACTGCAGGTTTCTTTTTAGGACACGATGGTGCTAGTTCTTATGACTTTGCGATTGGAGATGCAAATAGCTATCTGAAATGGGATGGTTCAGGAACATCATTGAGTATAAAAGGAAGTATTACAATTACAAATCCAGGAGATATTGATGTATCTGATTTAAACAATGATAGTGGATTTACAGATGACACAGCCGCTGATGCAGCTCAATCAACAGCCAATACAGCCAACACAGCCGCAGGAACTGCACAAACCGCTGTAGATACTATTGAAGAAAAGGTTGTTATAACTGGTGCCGCAGTTCAAGTTCAAAATGCAACATCAGATAAAACTATTATAGATAGTGGATTAGTATCAATAGTTCAAGGTAATGTAACTTCATCTTTATTCTCATCAACTAATGCAGAAATTCGTGGAGGAGCTTTAACTTCAAAGACTACTGCAAGTTTTGATGCGGTAGGAGTTAGATTTACAGAAGGTGGAGTAACTCAATCAATATTTGGAAATAATATAACTCGAGTAGGTGTGGTAACAGGTTCTCATCTACAAATGTCAGGTTCTGGATTAGAATTATTAAATAACACTACTACACAATTCGGTATAGATTCGACTGGTGTAAATGTTGGAGACCCAGCGAACGAGCATGTAAGAATTACAACGAGTGGTGTAGATATAAAAGATGGAACTACTTCATTAGCTGAGTATGGTTCTACCGTAAGAATTGGTAAATCTGGTGAAGGTAGAGTAGAGATAAGTGATACTGCTCTCTCAATGTATAGTGGGGAATCTACACCAAGAAAAAGAGTAGCCATTGATAGTAGTGGTAAGATTGCAATAGGTGGAACTTCGGCAGCAGATGTTTCAGTATCATCTACTGATGATGTGGTAAGAATTACGCCGGGTGCAGGTGTTCGTATTTATGAAGATTCAAATAATTATAGTGTTATTGATGATAGTGGATTAACAGTTAATCAAGGCGGAAATCAAGTTGCACAATTTGCAGCAACAACTTATGTTGGAAATACAAGTAATGAACACATAAAGATTACAAATAGTTCATTTGAAATTAAAGACGGAAGTACCGTATTTGGTTCATTTGGAGCAACCACAAAGATTGGTGATGCAAATAATGAGCATGTGGAAATCAACACATCAACTATTGATGTTAAAGATGGAAGCGACACACTATCATCATTTGGTGCAACAACAACAATCGGTCAAACAAGTGGTAGACACATTTCAATAGACGGAACAGATGTTAGAGTAAAACAAGGTTCTACCGTAAAAAGTATATTTGGAGCATCATCTATTACACTCGGACATAACAGCACAACTGATGAGCATGTTATAATTGATAGTAGTGGATTAAGCGTAAAAGACGGAAGTGATACTTTAGCGGTGTTCGCAGCTACAACAACCGTTGGTAATACAGGTAACAAGCATGTAAGAATTGATGGAACTGACGGGGTTCAGATTAAAAATTCAAGTACGGTATTAGGAACATTCGGGCCTAACATTAATGTATTTAATGAAACCACAAGAGGTTTTACAACTGTCCAATCAGCATCAGTAAATCTTGGTAGATTTGCAACACCAACACTTAACCAAGTATCTACTGCTGGTGTAGAAACACCAAATGGTATTTTTGACAGAGTATTTAGTTCGACTATAAACGCATCAAACTTACAAGCCACTGGTTCGGTATCATTATTTACAAGTAGAAGTTTAGCTTCAACAACAACATCATCAGTTCCATTTATGGTGCACGATGAAGTTAGTTCAACAGATGCATTAATAGAACCAAGTTTCCAATTCTCAACATTATACACTGCAAAAGGTGCAGATGCAATAGGATTCCCAAGTGTATCGTCTGGTTCAGCAACAGGTATATTTGATATTAGCACAACAATCACTTCTGACGGACAAAATGCATCGCCGTTCAAAGGTGGTTCAGGTGGAGACACTTCTCAAGCATTTAATTTATTAGGTTTAAGAGTAATGAACGACACGGGAGATAATACTGGTGGTGGTGGTCGTTTCCAATTTAAAGGAACATTAGATTCTCAACCATATACATTTATAAACGCAGTTGATAAATCAAGAGTTCCACCTGCATTTAGAAATCTTGGTGGTATTAGATTCCAGGTTAAAAATAGTGGAGCTATAGTTTCACTAGGTAATATAACAGCGTTTGGTAATACATCAAACTTTACAACTTTATCTGATATAAAATATAAAAAAGATGTAACTAGAATATCTGAATCATTGGATAGAATATTAGAATTAAAACCTTCTAAGTTTGTATGGAAAACAACAGACACCGAAGATATTGGATTTATCGCACAAGAAGTTGAAGAAGTAATACCAGAAGTTGTCTTGACAGAGAAAGAAGGTATTATGGGAGCACCAGATACTAAAAATTACAAAACAATAACTTATCCAAAATTAATTCCATTATTAGTAGATTCAATACAAGAATTAACTAAAAAAGTTTCCACATTAGAGGACAAAATAAAAGAATTAGAGAAATAATATGTTTGATAATACCTTACCAGTAAGTATGTCGGATAACTCTCAACTCTCACTTGATAATTCTGAAATGACAACAAGTGTGAAAGTTATATCTTATAATTTTCCAGATATGATTGATGAATCAAGTGGAACATTTACAGATTATACAACATCAAATTTAGATAATGGTTATCACACAACATCAAGTGTAGTTTCTTGTAGAAGTTTTATTACAAGTTCAAACTACTATAATATAAACAACAATTTAAAAGTATCAGAACACGCTTATTTATTTTCAAGTGGTTCTAATGATTATTGGTCTTGGAGAAAACCTTCAGATATTCAAGTGGGTGATTATCTACTTGGTATTAATGAAGAAATAAGACAAGTGAGTAGTTCAGAACACATTGTTAGTGGAACACTTGGTTTATCTCAAATCAATGTTGAAGATGTAGATACATTATTTGTTAATGGTTATCTACTTCACAATGATGTGGGTGGTGGCCCAGGTGGAGAAGACGACCCACCCCCTTCAGCAACTTTTAATTTTGTTGAAAAAAGTGCTTCAATTCATATTAATGACAAATATCCTAAAAGTCCAGTTCCAAATATAATAGATAGAGATGGGATAGGAACTTATGCTTCTAGTGATGCTATTAAAGAAAGTTCAGTAAGATTACGAGCTTCTATTACACAAACTGTCACTAGTGGAGTAGGAACAATGTCAAATATAAAAATGGGAATGAGAACAAATTCAACAACAGATGATTTTAGATTTATTGAAGTTGGTCTTGGTTCAAGTAACAATGGACTTGGTCTTCCTTTGAGCGGAAGTGGTATAACAAACAGAACTATTGATATACAATTATCTGGTTCAGGAATTATAGATGACGGGGGAGGAACAACAGTTCCAACAATAAAACAAATATTTATTCCTGCAGGTAATTATGACGGACATATACAATTTACAGCTTCAAATACTTCTGGAACACACACTTTAACTACTCCTGGAATTCAATTAGTAAATTTATTTACAGCAACAAAATTTTCAGCTTCAAGTTCACAAGACCCTATAAGTTTTCAAGACTTTGCAGGAGGTCTTTATGATAATATCCACATAACAGCTTCTAATTCTGGTGGAGTTATTAATGCACAAGCAGTATCAGCAAAAAATATTGGGGTATTGATTGGAAGTCAGGGAATTACCAAACCTAATTTCAGAGCAACTGATAGTCAAACACAAGAAAACACTTTAGCCGGTAGTGGGTTTTCACCATCAGGAAAGAGAGAACAAGAGACAGTTAGTATGGATGAGATGCATAGTGCATCACTAGCTGGATAACTTAAAATAAATTAATATATGTGTAATAAAAAATTTTAACTTAATATTTATATACGAGGAGAAAGCTATGGATTATAAAGAAATTATCAGTCAAGTATTAAAACACGAAGGTGGGTATGTAAATGACCCAACAGATATGGGTGGTGAAACCAACTTTGGTATAACAAAACGATGGTATCCAGACTTAGATATTAAAAATCTAACTAAAGAAGATGCTACAGAAATCTATAAAAAAGATTACTGGGATAGGTATAAATTAGATGAGATGCCAACAAACTTACAACACATTTATTTTGATATGGTTGTGAATATGGGAGCTCGTAATGCTGGAAAAATTATGCAAAGAGCTTGTAAAGCAAAAGGTTGTGATATTGAGGTAGATGGTATAGTCGGTAGTGGAACAAGAAAAGCAATAAAAAGTTGTAATTTAGAGAACGATAGAGTAAAAGCATACAGACTTAAATACTATTGTGATTTAATTAACGCAAAACCCGAACAAGAAAAGTTTTTCTATGGTTGGGTAAGAAGAAGTTTAGAAGTCTAATGGAGAAATAATATGTTTCATTTTATGAAAAAAATGGTTATGACAGCAGTAATGTTTGGATTTGTTTTTGCACAAAATCCAATCGTTAGAGTAAAACAAATAGGTGAGTGGAAAACACCAGAATATTGGTGGAGAGCACAAACAACTGTTCAATTACAAACATTTTTAGCAGATGATATATCAACACCAGCGTTAAAAAATAATAATTTTGATTCGTGGAGAGATGATATCTTGGAAATTGAAATAACTTTAGATGATGTGGGAGAAGATATTACTGCATTCAGATTTGATATCGCATTTGACAATGATTTAATTACTTGGGTAGAGAATGATGGAACTAATCAAGAAACAACAATCAATGCTTGGAGTCAAGGAAACTCACGAGTAATTAAAGGTAGTCATATAGCAGGTTGGACTGAAGGTGATGAAACATCAAATGGTTCAACAGATTATTCATTTGAAGTAGTTCATTATTCCAATGTCGGATATACTGATAGTATTCAAAGTAGTGGTAATGAACAATCAGCAGTCGATGCGGGGTATGATTGGTTAAGAATTACTATGGTATCACACGGAAATGATGCGAACAATGACGGAACACCAGATAAAACATTTGGTGGTGGTAATGGAGTCCAAAAACAATTATTAAAATTAAAATTTAGAATAAATGATGTAGTTGATAATTATCAACCACGCTCATTTAGAATACCAACATATTATAGTGGAAATCAAGGATACTACACTTATGTAAGTGATGGTTATCTATTAGATTATAAAGTTTATATTGACGGAAACTTTGATACAGCACACGACAATACAGGTAATGGTGGAGCAAGAGGAGATATTTCTCTACACCCGAAACTTGTTGATGTTGAAGGTTTTGCTAGATACATTGGAGAAAAGACCAACA
>ERZ1046148.1773-NODE-1773-length-10423-cov-5.381462_pt1 | contig 10423 bp, 16 predicted proteins | sample MGYA00383090_ERZ1046148 | MGnify/ENA primary metagenome ERZ1046148 (study PRJEB29581, sample SAMEA5548360) | metagenome | biome: marine; feature: coastal; material: water | depth 25 m | study: Short-term variability in the microbial, nano- and picoplankton...
CTTCTGACAATGCCATGGACCTCGTAGCCCAATTCTAATAAATATTCTGCTAGATAGCTGCCGTCTTGGCCATTGATTCCTGTTATAAATGCTTTCTTTTTCATGTTTACCTTGTTTGTAGATATGGATCTAAGTCCTCTATTTTATTAAATACTGCCATTCTTGAAACGTCTGGCCAATCCTCAACTATCCATTGTCTTGGTTTTGTTTTTATTGCGGCATCTAACTTGTCTAAACCGTTCTGAGCCGTCTCCGGAGTCATATAATAATGATATCCCATTGTGTCTATATCCTGGTCCCTCCATGGAATATCAGGAAGTCTTCCATCATATGACATTTTTTTTAGTGTAATAGCATCTTCTTCATTGTCACAAAGTATCGCACCACCTCTACCTAATGATAAATGCTTTTGAAATTGAAAACTTAAACACATAAAAGATCCTGGTATATAACTATCTTTCTTCCACAATACTGCTGCATCATAAATAGGTTTAAAATGTTCATTAACTTTATAATAATCCTGCCACTCTTCATCTCTCCATTCTAAACTAATCTTTAACTTATTAGCTAAGAAAGGAACTGAAATGTAAGTTCTTTTAGGTACACTTATATATGAAAGGTTTTGTAGTCTTAAACATAATTCAATCCCGTGGGTACATGCATCTAAGCAAACTGCATACGGTGCCCCAAAAAATTCTGCAAGCCTTTCTTCTAATTTTGTTACTTTTTCAAAACTCATATGATAAGTTATTTTATTATATATTATATGTAAAAAACTCCAATTGTTTACTTGGTAAATACTTTCATTGCAACACCGTTAGTTTTAAAATTGTTCTTGTTATAAAAATTAACTAAAGGCTCAACACAGCATAAAGTTACTCTATAGCAGTTTTTTTCTTTTGCGATTTTAACCAATTCTTCAATAAGCTTAACTCCAATATTCTTTCCTCTTACTTTGTTATCAACAACTATATCTTCAATGTGACCAGCAGATTCACCTCTAATTTTACTTTCTATTATAACTGCACCGTAAGCAACAATTTCATTATCATATATACCTACAATTGAGTTGGAGGATGTATTAGAAATAAATGAATTCCAACATTCTGATTTATCCCTAGAAGAATAATCTATCTTTGTTAATTGTTGCAACAAAGGAAAGACTTTATCTAAATCCTTTCTTTCAACTCTCCTAAATTTTATCATAATACTTTTTTATTCATATCCTAATTCTTTAGCGTATTTTAACATAGTTTCTTTTTCTCTAATCTTAACAGGTCTTGCTGGACTACCTACATATATTGTCCATGGTTCTAAATCTTTAACTGCTAGTGAATTAGCTCCTAATATAGCACCTTCTCCAAATGTAACACCTGGCATTATAGAACAATTTACACCACATCCTGAAAATCTTTCAAATGTAACATCTGCGAATTTCATATGTCTATATTTAAGGGGTATAGTTGGACCACATAAACCTAATCCGGTATAGTCATCACTTCCTGTTACTATTTTAGTACCTGCTGCTGCGAAACTAAAATCTTTAAAATGTACAGTAGTTGTTTTACCACCTAAACATACAACATAAGGTGCAATATGTACATAATCTCCTATTTTTACAATAGTTGAAAATACAACATTGTCTACGGCAACATGGTCACCAAATTCACATTCATCGATATGTTTGATAATTGCTTTATCACTTATAAATACGTCTATTCCTTTTTTCATATTACTTGTTTAAAAATGTTTTGTCTAATTTTTGCCCTTCATAAGGTCCTGTTTTATATTCATACACTAAAGTATCATCTTCTAATATTTCATATGTATGACCACCTTCTAAAGTAAATGAAGCATCACCAGGGTTCAGTATAGGTGTTGCAATAATTTGATCATCTATATCATAAAAGATGCATTTAACCTTTCCTTTAATTACAATCCAAGATTCTTGTGCAATGACATCTCTTGTTCTATTTTTCCAAATATGTTTATGAGGTTTAAATGTTTTACCATTTTCCATTTTTAAAGTAGAACATTGAATAAAATGCTCCTCTGGGATTAAATCAACTCTAGGTTCTTTTATATCATTTACTCTTTGTATTAAATGAAGGAGTTTGTCAGGGTTGACTTTTGAATAAATTTTTTCCATATTTTTATCTTTTTTGTATAATTGAAGTTATAGATCTTAAGGGATAGTCATTAACACATTTAAATTTATAAGGCAAAGGATTAGTTTTATCAAAAATAGAAATATCTTTTACTTCTTTTTCTATTAATTTTAAATCTTCTTCCTCTATCCAAGGACTCCTAAAAGGGCGATTAAGTAAAAATGAAATACTGTTATTATTTAACTTTTCTTCTGTTTGGGTATATCCGTATAATGATTCACCTACTTTAAAATAACTTGTTCCCATATCCTCTATAATATAAATTCCCTGGGGGTTTAATAATTTAAACATTTTACCAAAAGTAGATTGTTGGTGAGAAACATCATGAGAACCATCATCGATAATTAAATCAAAAGTAAGATTATTTTGAATGCAACTTTTTACAAAATTATTTAATTCACTTCTTTGGCTTTGATCAAATAATTGTGTGGATATTCTTTTATTTTCATATTGCTTTTTAGTTTTAATATCTAATCCTAAAATTAATGCATTAGGAAAATAATCATATAAAGTTTTTAATGAAGCTCCATTTTGAATTCCTATTTCACAAATATTTTTTATATCACCTCTTCTTAAATATAAAAATTTTTCATACCAGGATGCATAATGATTCCCACCTAATTTAGGATCATCTCCCTTATCACTTTTATATAAATTAGAATAATAATTTAAATTTTTTTCCATGTGTAATAATATTGTTTTTCAAATCCTAATTTTTCAAATACTTTTTGTGAAGCAATGTTATCTATTTTTACATAAGCATCAATTCCATCTTTAAGAATCTCTCTTATCATAAAAGTACCTATACCCTGCCCTTTACATTTAGGATCCACACAATATGTAATTTCATTACCTTTTATAAGTCCTACATAACCAACAGGTTTATTTTCTGATATACAAATTTTATAATTATCAGAATTATTGTTCATAAATTTTTCTTGCTGTTCTGGTGTTATTTCATTTTGAGTTTGAAATGAATTTTGGTTTTCGGGGTGAGTTCTTAACTTTCTAACAAATTCCCAATATTTTTTATCACAATTTACTAATTTCATTTCTTTACTGCTTTTTTAACTACTTTAATAACTTTAGCAATATCATCTTCAGTTAAAAACATATGAAGAGGTAATGATATAATCTCTTCACTTAACTTATATGCAGTAGGGCATGTACCTTTTGCATCAGAGTACAATTGATATTCTGTATTATCTTTATAATGAACACCTGGGAATATATCATTAGCATTTAAATATTCCATCACATCATTTCTATTTGATACTCTAATTTGATATAAATGTCTTGATGATACACAATCAGTATTATGAAGTATAGGTTTTATGAGATCATTATCTTTAAATCCTTTATCATATAAATTGCAAATTTCTCTTCTTTTTTGATTATCTTCATTTAAGTATTTTAAAGCAACCAATCCCATAGATGCCATTATAGAATTACCGTGAGCCTTAAATCCTAAATCAATAACATCGTAATCCCATTTATAACTTCCTTTTGAATTTGTTCTGTTATAAGTATCTTTATCAATACCTAACCAAGATAACTTTCTAGCCAATACATCATAGTCTTTATTTTCAAAGCAAATCATTCCACCATCAGCAGTAGGCATATTTTTAACTGATTGAAAACTAAAGATAGATACATCAGCATCCCAGCCTATTTGAGATTTTGTTTGTGCGACACCCATAAATATTCTATCTACCTGTGTACCTGCCATGTGAGCAGCGTCTAAGATTAATTTTAATCCATACTTATTACATAATTCTTTTACTTCTTTATATTGACCAATATTACCTCCTATGCCCACATACATTACGGCTTTAGTCTTTTTTGTAATTTTAGATTCAATGCTTTTAACATCCAAACATAATTGATCATCTACATCTGCAAATACAGGTTTGAGATTATTATAAAGAATAGCATGATTTGAAGAAACAAAAGTAAGAGGTGTTGTTATTACTTCATCATTATCCCTCCACTTATTAGCATCCTTTAAAACCTTTAATGCTATCTGTAAGCCTACTGTATTAGATGCTACGAAATGCGCATGATCAAAGAATGTATATGATTTCCAAGCTTCTTCTAGTTTTTCAGTTTTAAAACCTGAACCAGTCCAACCTATTTCTAAACATTCTTCTATTTCTTTTAGAACTTCCTTAATTCTATACTTTGGTTTAAATACTTGTATTGCCATTAGTCTTCTTCTTTAAATATTTCAATACATAAAACATTCTTATCATTAATCATAAGAACTGTTCCATTTTTACATTGCATTTTAGTAAATTGCCCTTGCTTAATAGTTTCTGTTAAAACACCATGAAAGGTTCTCTTTTCACCACCAACAAAATGTATAATTTGCGTTACGTATTTACTATAGTTAGATATTGTTGATTTTAAGTTTAAGTCAGTCATAGTTATTTATTATTATATAGCTTTTTACAGTATTGTTTATCGTGCTGTAGCATAAGATTTTTTTCTGCTTTTAATTGAGCAGTAAGCTGATGGCTACCTCCCCCAATCACAATCGGATAATCCCCACCTACTATACCAGGATGACCATACTTTATAAACATACGATACCATAATTCACAGTCAATCATATAAGTTATATTAACATCTATTAATTCTCCTTTAGGAATTAATCCTACGCTTGGACAACCGATAGAATTTCTTGCATCTAATAAATGTTTTCCATCAACTCTTAGTGATGGTGTCATATATTGATAAAATTGATTAGTATCATAATTTAAATGTTTAAAATTAGATAACACCCATTTTTTACCATCATTTAAAAGTTTAACTGCCTTTTCTAAAAAATCGGAGGATTCAATATAATCATCTTGATTCATTAATTTAATAAATTCCCCAGAGGAATGATGAATAGCATTATTAGTATTCCAAGCAGGTTTACCGATATGTTCTTTGTATCTTATGTATTTTATTTTAGGATGTAATAAGGTCTTAACATATTTTTCTATTTCATCCGTAATAGAATGATCGGAAATAATAATCTCAAAATTTTGATAAGTTTGTTTTAGAATGCCTTCTATGTTTTTCTTTAGAAAAGAAACACCCTTTCCCTTTGCCTCATAAGATGGAATGCAAACAGAAATTATAGGATGATAGGTTAAATTTTTATCCATGAGTCAGGTACTATGTTATTAAGTTTATTATTACTAAACCATTGCTTAGGGGCTACGATCTTCCCTTTAGGGTTATTATTAAGATAAGCACCCCACCAAGAGAAGGAAGAACTTGAAATAATATTATGTGTACATTTAGATTGTAAAAACATTTCTACATAATCTTTTTCATTATCAATAAATATAAACTTATCCCCAATAAAATTTTTCTTGCACCAATCTAAATCATCACTAAAAATTAAGTACTTATCTACCTCGCCTACGCGGTCCATTCCTTTTTGGTAATATTCTATATCTCTTGCTGCATGTAAACTATAATTTAAATAATCTCCTCTTCTTACATGGATAGAGCATGTTATACCTTTTAGTAAATTATCATATTTTACTAATTGTTGATTTATAAATTCACTAGGCTGAAATAAATTTAAAATTAAAGTTTTATTTGGAAAATATTTTTCAGACTGAAAAAATCCATCATATAAAGTATCATCTGTAACTTTAAAAGATTCATAATGAAATGGTATAGCTTTTCTATGAGTTGGTGGTTTTGGAATATTAGGCCAATTAAAATTTTTAAATATCTTTAGGTATTCGGTAGCATGATTTAATTTAGGATTATGTACTTTTTCATTATTAAGGTGCTGTAGGTTTTGATTAATATTCCAATACCCTGTTTTAAAATTTCCCATAAAACCTTCATATTGTATGAAAGCAGTTTGAAACATCATATTGCCTAAACCACCTTTTAATTTACATGTTATCATTTGGCATTATACTTTACTTTCATTCTTTTACTATAATCTCTAAAGCCATCTTGAATATCACTATGGCTTCCTCTCTGCCAAGCAAGAGGTGGGTTAAAGGCATAAGCATTACACTTAGGCTGGACAACTGCTGCTAAATAACCATCAACCGCAGTATAAAACCAAGGCTCTTCTGCAAGAACAGAATTTATTGCTAAATCATAACAGCTTTCATTAATAGCATAACATGTGGTAGTAATCATTCTCTTACATTTTACTATATTATCCGAAACTTTAGTAGGTATAAATTTCCCACCCCGCTCTTCATGTACACCGCCAAAATATAACAAATCCCAATCATTTGGAACTTCCTTTATTCTTGTAGCAAATACTTCCTGTAAATTTGGAATAAAATCACAATCATCTTCAATGATCAAAACATTTTTCCAACCTTCTGCTTTTGCTCTTTTCCAAATATTTACATGGCTTGCCATACAACCTGCTGCCCCATTCCATGAAGATTTTTTAATTGTATTAATACCGGCGTCTCTCTCGGTAACATGTTTCCATCCCATGGGATTTCCTTCCACGGCTGACATTCTTTCTACTATAATGTTATTAGCCCCCCACTGTTTATGAGATTCATTAAGTCTATCTTTTCTTTTATCTAAATTAATACATATAAGTTTAGTGAAGTAATTGTTTATCATATAATTATTTTATTTGCCAAAGACTTAGTGTTTTATCAATCATTGTTTTTTCATCAAAATTATATTCTTCTTTAAGGGATGGGATGATTTCTAAAGGTTCACCCATGTTCCAAGGATCTAAATTAAAATTCTGAGGTCTCCAACCATTAAATTCTGGTATGTCATAGTTTTTATTAAGATCAGTAAACTGAGTAATAAATACATATTTTATGCCTGATGTTTTTACAGAAGATAATACCTTATTTACATATTCATCTGGAAAATGTACAAGAACATCTTTAAGAATAATTGCATCAAATGATTTACCCTTTATACATAAATCAAATTGTTCTATAATATCAGCAGTTATAAATTCTACATTTTCTAATTTATCATAATTTTCCTTATTAGAGTTAATTAAATCATTTACAATATCTGCACCTCTATAAAATTTAAATTCATGAACAATCTCCTTCATCCAATTAAAATCCCCACAAGCAACATCTAAAATATTATTAATGTTATATTTTTTGCATATTTCTGGTAGAGATGATCTTAATTCTTCTGTGTGCTTAAGTATTGAACCTGTTCCTGAAACCGATTCACGTTGATGGGAAGACCACTCTTCATCATGATACACTCTTTCAAAAACTTCCAATTGATTATCCTTTATTATTTCAGGTTTTTGTAACATGCTTTAGATTTTATTTCTTAATTTTCTACTTGCTTGGAAATGCTCAATCACTGGAGTTACATGTGGGTATATTGCTCTCATACTATCAAATATCATAGTATATTCTGGTGGTAAATTTCCATCTTTAAGTTTACCCTCTTCTCTCATTTGCTCAATTGCACTACCTAAATTCCATTGTTCAAATGTAGTAGCCCCTGGACCTTCAGCAAGGTTTGCACCTTCCCACCTTTTACAGAGTTCTCGTGTTATTGCATTATTTGCTAAATAAATAGTACCACTCAAACATTCATTTTTCCTCCATCTAAAATCTTGCCATCTTACACCAACATCATAATTAAAATTATCAAACAAAGTAGGATATGAATGAATGACTGCATCGCTATCAACCCATACTATACTATTTCCTTTATGTTTTTCTAACATCTCTTGCATAAACTTAGCTTTAAATCTAGTATTAGCTTGCCAATTACCTAAATTCTTTACCCCGACAACATCGTGGGGTATTTTTAATTTATTTAAAGATGCTTTAAGTTTATTTGCTTCTGCTTCATAAGGTGTGTTAAGAGTATAATAAGAAACTATTATATACGGTATAGAAGACTTTTCTTCAGCAGGTTTAGATAAAACTTTTTCCAAAGACACTTTAGGCAGCACTCTAGAAGATAATGGCGTATCTGTGATTGTTGTTATCTTAGATTTAATAGGCTTCGTAGAAATATTATATTTCTTTAATGCACCCACTAAAGAATTTTTATATTCTGTAATTTTTTGTTTTATATTTGATGTTTCACCATACTTATCGTGGAAGTGAGTCTTTCCTGTTTTACTAAATCCTAGATCAAATCCTAATAAGTAAATTTCTTCATACCCTAACATAACAGCGAGCTGAAGTGCACAATAACCACTATTATTTCCATTAGAAAATTGTTCTATGTCTAAGGAAAAACCATGAGGTGATTCAGGTAATTTAGAATAAATAACACCAGAAAATTTATCTAGTTCCGCGTATGAATAATTATTGCGGGTGTCTGTTACTTGACCATTTAACGTTTTAATATAAGGATTGGCAGAATTAATTACAAAGTAACTATACTGCGCTTTATCAACTACTTCCTTTACTGTATTGTTATCCCTCCTTTTATCGAAATAACTATAATCCATTGTAATAAAATAAGTAGGGTTCTCAATAAAATTAATAGATGCATTAACACAGATTGTATCTTCATTGGTTAATCTTTTTAAATCAACATCTTTTAATGATGGCCCACCACCAATAATAAATACCCTATTCTTTTTTACATGAGGTTTATAAAACTTCTTTAATGTATTAGGAAATATTAATGGTTTGATTGCTGACCGTTGCTTAATTGGTCTAACCTTTCGCTTAGACGGATCACCACCACCGACATGTCTAGGCTTAACTATTATTTTAGGAATCCTTCTTTTGCGCAAAATACTTTTCTGTTTTGTTATATATTTGTACTAAAAAAGGGAGGGTTTCCCCTCCCTTTAAATTGTCAAGAAGTAAGTTTTACTTTACTTTTTCAATAACAGGTTCAGTTGGTGTATCTTCATTCACAACAGAATTTGTATCTTCAGCACCTTCAGCACCTTCTTCAACCGGTGGTACAAAAATCTTAATAGCTTTTGCTACCATTTCAGCATCCTCTATTGTAAATGCGCCTTTACTTTGTGCAATTCTTGCAGCTTGAATAAGAACATTTACTGCTTGTCCTTGGTTCATTTCTTGAGTTTCTTGTGACATAATTTATAAATTTGTTTATTATTATATACCTTTAATTAATTTAGTTTCACAATATTTCAATATCATTTTCTAAATCTTTCTTGGTTGGGATAGTAACATAAAGTACCCCATTTTCTACCGAGGCCTTAATTTTCTTTCTATCAAAATCATCAGGCAATCCAAATCTTTTGTTTAAAGGTGGAGTCCATCGGTTTTCTTCATTCTCAATTACTACACTAAGATCATTCTTAATAAGCTTAATCTTAATATCTTTTTTAGTAAAACCAGGTACTGGTATTTCTAGAGAGTATTTGTTATCTTCTTTATTAAAGTGATATTCTTTAAAGGGATTTTTAATTTTATCCAATTCTCCCCAAAATGGATGATCTTCCATGATCTTATCAAAGTTTGTTTTTAATGTAAACATATTTTAAAATAATTTTTAGTTATAATAAGGAATTGTTCCCTATTTAATTTATATACTGAAAAAACCGTGCCACAAGTGAAGTAGCACGGTTTTTCGGAAATATTGTCATTTTTCTATGTTTGCCTATGACATAATGTCAGGAAACCTTATTTACATTCAAATCCAGTTCCACCAGTTACAGCAGTTGTAATACAAGTAACACTTTTAATTTCTACAGTGTTTTTGATTGGCCATCCTGTTTGATTAGCAGGATCACTCCCCCATGTTAATGTATATTTCCAATCTGTATCTGCTGAATAGATTGTAGATTCCATAGGTGAACCGTATAAATCCCAGTCAGTACATTTTAATATATGATCTGGTGTAGGTGGTTCTAATTGATAAGCCAAGCTAAATTTTCCTGTTGAAGGATTACCTTTTACTGCATCAGCAGGAGGTAATAGTTGAGCTTGAAATTCAGTACATGCTTCAACCGTACCTTTAGTAGGATCCCAAGAACAGTTTGATGCAACTGTAGCAGAATCACCTGGATTAATAGTCCATACTTGGCTTGGTGTATCAATTCCATAAGTGGCAGTGATTGATACAATTTGATCTGTTGAATTTATAACCAAAAGTTCAACCTTATTCATTTCTGAGGCTACTTCAACATTTTCAGTTTTAGTATTATTACATGCTACAAATAAAGTAGCTGCTAATAAAAGTGTAAATAGTTTTTTCATTATTGTGTTGTTTTGTTTTTATATATTTTAATTTTATTTTGAATGTATAATGTTCCATTTGGTATTGATTCGTAATTCTTA
>ERZ1046148.1782-NODE-1782-length-10386-cov-5.579905_pt1 | contig 10386 bp, 9 predicted proteins | sample MGYA00383090_ERZ1046148 | MGnify/ENA primary metagenome ERZ1046148 (study PRJEB29581, sample SAMEA5548360) | metagenome | biome: marine; feature: coastal; material: water | depth 25 m | study: Short-term variability in the microbial, nano- and picoplankton...
ACGCATTACTCGACAAGAAGCTAAATCTATTGCGCCAGTTATTGGTAGGCAGTCTATTCAAGGGTTCTTTATTGGTGTTTTACCAGGAGCTGGAGCTACAATTGCGAGTTTTCTTGGATATGCAGTTGAACGTAATATTGCGCCGAAAGGAGAGCAAAAAGAATTTGGAAAAGGTTCTATAAAAGGTTTGGCGGCCCCCGAAACAGCAAACAATGCAGCATGTACTGGATCATTTGTTCCACTTTTGACACTTGGGATACCTGGGTCTGGAACAACTGCTATTCTTTTGGGTGCATTAATTGCATTAAATGTAACGCCTGGGCCAAGGTTAATGATTGATGAGCCTCAAATATTTTGGGCAGTTATAATTTCAATGTATATAGGTAATATTGTGCTTCTAGTCCTTAATTTACCTTTAATTCCGTATATTGCCAAAATATTAACTATTCCACGAAATTATCTTATTCCATATATTTTATTCTTTACGCTGATGGGAGCATATATTGGTCAAAATAATGCTACAGAATTATTAATATTGGTAGGGTTTGGTGTTTGTGCAACTGCACTTAAATTTGCTGATTATCCACTGGCGCCATTATTGATAGGTTTTATTCTAGGTGGAATGCTTGAAGATAATTTTGCACGATCAATGCAATTATATGATGGTGTAGCTTTTATTACAGCAAGGCCAATGACAATGATTTTATTAGCTTTGGCAGGTTTATTGATTTTATTGCCAAGTATTAGGTCAAAACAGGCAAAAATTAAGGCAAATGGGGTCGCAGACGGAGATTGAAATTTATAAAATATATTTGGCTTTGAGTATTTAAGCGTGCTTTGAAATGAATTATTTTAAATTAAATTACTAACTTGATCTTTATTAAACTCTTTGCCATGATCTGCCTTTCATTATGATATTAAATATTTAATTGGGAGGTTTTATATGTTTCATAAAATACTATTAACTACGGCAGCAATTGCAGCTTCTACCATGACTGTTTCTGCGGAAACAATCCGATGGGCAAGAGCAGGCGATGCTATAACCATGGATCCACATGCTCAAAATGAAGGTCCAACACATGGAATGAATCACCAAATATATGATTCACTACTACAACGTGATATGTCTGGAAATATCATACCTTCATTAGCGCTTAGCTGGGCGGCTTTAGCAGACAATCCAAATGTATGGCGTTTCAATTTACGCCAAGGTGTATCATATCATGATGGTGCGGCTTTTGACTCCGAAGACGTTGTTTTCTCTTTAAACCGTGCAATGGCAGATGGTTCTGAAATGAAAGAATTATTGTCATCAATAAAAGACATAAGGGCTGTTGATGCCCATACTGTTGATATTGAAACAAATGGTGCAAATCCATTGTTAGTAAACAACCTTACAAATATGTTCATGATGGATAAAGGTTGGTCGACTGCTAATGATGTTTTAACACCTCATGATGTAGCTAAAGGCGAAACAAATTTTGCTACAATGAATACAAACGGTACAGGCGCATTTATGCTTGTGAGTCGTTCAGTTGACGAAAAGACTGTCCTTACATCAAACCCTAACTATTGGGGAAAAGATATATATCCAAATCAAGTAACAGATATCATATACACACCTATTCAATCGGCAGCCACACGTGTAGCTGCATTATTGTCAGGTGAAGTTGATATTATTCAAGATGTTCCGGTTCAAGATTTAGGCCGTGTTTCAGGGACAGATGGATTGAATGTTGCTACAGCTGCTCAAAACAGAGTAATTTTCTTCGGATTGGATACAGTAGAAGGGCCAACAAGCAATCTAAAAGTACGTCAAGCAATGAACATTGCTATAAACCGTGACGCAATTAAAAAGATTGTAATGCGAGAACAGTCAGACCCAACAGGAGTTATTATGCCTCCATTTGTTAATGGATGGACACAAGCTCTAAATCAATACCCTGACTATGATATTGATGCTGCAAAAGGTTTGATGGCAGACGCTGGGTTTGCTAATGGATTTGATATTACATTAAATTGTCCAAATGACCGATACATTAACGATGAAGGAATCTGCCAAGCAGCCGTTGGTATGATGGCTAGAATTGGTATCAATGTAACGCTTGATGCAAAACCAAAGGCACAACATTTTCCAATTGCTAAAGGCGGCGAAGCTCCTTTTTATATGTTAGGTTGGGGCGTTCCAACTTTCGACTCTCACTATATATTTAACTATTTAGTGCATACACAAACGGACAAGCGCGGTTCATGGAATCCAACTGGTTACTCTAATGCCGATGTTGATGCTATGATTGTTAGTCTGGAGTCTGAAACTGATTTAGCAGCGCGTGATGCGACAATTGCGAAAATCTGGTCAGCGGTACAAGATGCTCAAATGTATCTCCCAATTCATAATCAAGTATTAAACTGGGGTATGAAGAATAATATTGATTTTGATGTTCAACCTGAGGACACACCTCATTTTCAATTCCTAAAATTTAAATAAAATATCATTGCACCAGCCAACTAATTTCATGGCTGGTGCAACTTAAATTATGTTTATAATTTTTTTTAATTACTTTCATTTCGTGGAGAACCTTTTGTTGTAATGATTTTATATGTTGCAACTTTTGAAAGAATATTATGCTAGTAATTATCTTTAGACGTTTAGGACAATCCATATTGGTGTTATTCCTAGTTGCGTTAATTTCTTTTTTAATTTTTCGTTATGTTGGCAATCCTGTTGATAATTTAATGGGACAAGAAGCTACATTGGCACAGCGAGCTGCTTTAGAGGAAGCATTAGGTCTTAATGATCCATTTTATAAACAATATTTTAGCTTTGTTTGGAATGCTTTAAATTTTGATTTCGGTAATTCTTATCGGGGTGCATTGCCAGTTTCAGATTTAATAGCTAGCAGACTCCCAGCAACAATAGAATTAGCATTAACATCTGCAATCTTTGCTTTATTTTTCGGCGTCATTACTGGAATATATACAGCAATAAGACGTGGCGGTTATTTAGCAAATATTATTTTGTCAACTTCCTTGATAGGTGTATCTCTTCCGACCTTTCTAATCGGAGTGTTACTTATATGGTTATTCGCCGTAGAATTGAAATGGTTGCCATCTTTTGGGAGAGGCGATGTAATTCAGCTGGGGTGGTGGTCAACTGGATTTTTAACTCTCTCTGGTATTAAATCCCTTATTTTGCCAAGTATAACACTTGGACTATATCAATTAACATTAATCATGCGTTTAACTCGTTCAGAGATGCTTGAAGTTATGCGCCAGGATTATGTTAGATTTGCAAAGGCTCTTGGTTTATCACCTAAGCAAGTGAATTATAAACACGCGCTTCCGAATACTCTTGTACCTGTTGTTACCATAGCTGGTCTACAATTAGGTTCTATTGTTGCATTCGCTATAGTTACGGAAACTGTATTTCAGTGGCCTGGTGTTGGATTGTTATTTATTAACGCAGTATATTTTGTTGATATACCTGTTATGAGTGCGTACTTGCTGCTGGTTGGAGTTCTGTTTGTGATTATTAACCTGTTTGTTGATTTATTATATTTAGCAATTGATCCGCGTCTGCGTGATAGTAATAGTAGTGAATAGAGATTAATATGCGTAGGTTTTTAGAATCTGATTTTTTGTATGATTTTTTGAGAGCTCCAGTAGCAATTATCTCTTTTTGTGTGGTCTCTATTCTTGTTCTAAGTGCAATATTTGCTCAATTTATTGCTCCAACAAATCCATTTGATCCAGCAAGTCTAGAGTTGATGAATGGTTTTACACCGCCAATGGAGCCCAATATGTATACTGGGGAGGTTTTTCTCCTTGGAACAGATGATCAAGGGCGTGATTTATTTTCTGCGATTCTATACGGACTTCGCATCTCTCTCTTTGTTGGATTAATGGCCGTGTCATTGGCTATGACCATGGGCGTGATACTAGGTTTAATTGCGGGATATGTAGGCGGGTGGCTTGATAATTTGATTATGCGACTTGCAGACATACAAATGACTTTTCCATCTATTCTGATTGCAATGCTTATATTTGGTGTAGCCCGTGGACTTTTGCCTCCAGAATTACGTTATGAAATGGCTATTACAGTATTAATCATATCTATAGGATTATCTGAATGGGTACCATTTGCGAGAACTGTGCGCGGTTCGACCATGGTTGAAAAGGAAAAAGAATATATTGCTGCAGCACAACTAATTGGTTTGAAAAAATGGCAAATAATGATTAGACATATTTTACCAAATGTACTTGGGCCAGTTCTTGTAATCGCAACAATAACTTTTGCTTTAGCAATTATAGCGGAAGCTACTCTTTCTTTTCTTGGAGTAGGGGCACCCCGAACAGAACCTAGTCTTGGAACATTAATTAGAGTTGGACAAGATTTTTTATTTTCAGGAGAATGGTGGATTTTATTATTTCCTGCGCTCACGCTGTTGGCTCTAGCTCTGGCAGTAAATTTGCTGGGTGATTGGCTTAGAGACACATTAAATCCGAGGCTCAAGTGATGGAAGAAAATTTACTTGAAGTAAGAAATATATCTGTAACTTTTAAAAGCCGTTATGGAGTATTAAAAGCGTTAGATAATCTATCTTTAAACGTAAAAAAAGGTGAAATTTTAGGCTTAGTTGGAGAATCTGGGGCTGGTAAGTCTATGACTGGCGCAGCCATTTTGGGCTTGATAGATCCACCAGGTCGCCTCTCAAGTGGTGAAATTTATTTCAAAGGTAAATCTATAAGTAATGCACCTGAGGCAGTAAGAGGGCATGAAATTTCCATGATTTTTCAAGACCCACTTATGAGTTTAAATCCATTAAGAAAAATTGGTGATCAACTTGTTGAAACGATTTTAACACATATGAATATTTCTAAATCAGAAGCAATCAAGAGAGCAAAGAATGGCTTAAAGGAAGTAGGAATTGATCCAAGCCGTCTCAACTCATATCCTCATACTTTTTCTGGAGGTATGAGGCAAAGGGTTGTTATTGCATTGGCTTTGGCGCCAGAGCCATCACTGATTATTGCTGATGAACCAACAACAGCATTAGATGTTTCGGTACAAGCCCAAATATTAGATCTGTTAAAAAAGCTTTGTAAGGATCGTGGTACTTCAATAATTTTAGTAACACACGATATGGGAGTAATTGCCGAAACAACTGACAGAGTAGGGGTTCTTTATGCTGGAAGGTTGGCTGAAATTGGAGATACACGTGATGTGTTAACTGATCCTAAGCACCCTTATACGAGAGGCTTAGTTGATTCCACACCTCGAATAGACTCAAATTCATTTAAAAAATCACTTTTCCAAATTCCCGGATCAATGCCAAAATTAGACGCAATGCCAAGTGGTTGTGCATTTCATCCAAGATGTGAATTTGCAACTGAGATATGCAGAAAGAAAATTCCACAAATACTACTCGATCGATCTGCATGTTGGTTATTAAATGATGGAGAACTGTGATATGAGTTTTGTGCAGGCTACTGATTTAACTAGAACATTTGATTTGTCAGATCCATTTATTGTGCGTGCAATTAGTAGAACTCAAAAGCGTATACTTACAGCAGTTGATAAAGTTAGTTTTTCTATTGAAAAGGGGACCACTTATGCACTTGTTGGGGAAAGTGGCTCAGGAAAATCTACTATAGCAAAAATGGCAGTTGGTCTCTTAAAGCCAACTGATGGGTCTCTTCTTGTTGATGGAATGAATTTAAACGATCCTAAATTAGCCAAGGAAGAAATATTAGCTTTAAGAAGACGTATTCAGATGGTCTTTCAATCTCCATATGCGAGTTTAAATCCTCGTTGGAAAGTAAAAGATATTTTATGTGAGCCAATAAAAGCATTTAAGTTAATTGAAAACCCCAAAGCACAAATAGATCGAGTACATGAATTGCTTGAACAAGTTGGGCTTGCTTCAAGTGATGCAAATAAATTTCCACATGAATTTTCAGGTGGCCAACGTCAACGTATTTCTATTGCTAGGGCTCTATCTTCAGAGCCTGAAATAATTGTTTGTGATGAGCCTACATCTGCTCTTGATGTTTCTGTTCAAGCACAGGTTTTAAATCTTTTGAAATCGTTACAAAAAGAATATGCATTGACATATCTCTTTATTACTCATGATCTTGCAGTAGTTTCAACTATGGCAAATAAAATTGGCGTTTTAAATCAAGGAAAATTAGTAGAAGAGCAAACACCTGAGGTATTGTTTTCAGAGCCAAAAAATTCATATACTAAAATGCTTTTGAATGCTGCTCCTAAAATAAATTTTTAGATTAATAATTTTAATTATTACTTGTGCACTTATATATTTAAATATATATCAATAATTGAATATGTTTACTTATATGTAATATTACTCAAATTTAAATAAAAATTTAAGGTATAAAATTGTGGAAACTGAATTTACACCAATAACCTCATTACTAGGCGGAGCACTTATAGGTTTGTCTGCAGTAATATTGATGGCTACTTATGGTAAAATAGCTGGAATAAGTGGTATTATTTTTAGGATTTTACCACCTGTTTTACGAAAAGAAAGTATACCGGTTGGTATGCTATTCATATTTGGATTGTTACTGGCTGTCCCATTCTGGAATTTATTTTTTGGTGATATTGAGCGCCAAGCTGTATCGGATAATTACTTTATTTTAGGTGTTTCGGGTTTGCTGGTTGGATTCGGTTCTTCTTATGGAAATGGTTGCACAAGTGGGCATGGAGTATGTGGTCTTTCGAGAGGTTCTATACGTTCATTAAGTGCAACATTTTCATTTATGTTTACTGGATTTTTAACGGTTTATATTCTTAGAAACATATTGGGGCTATAAGAAATGAAATACATAACGTTATTATTATCTGGTATTATTTTTGGAGTTGGATTGATTTTATCTGGTATGACTAATCCTTTAAAAGTACAAAATTTTCTAGACTTATTTGGAATTTGGGATCCAAGTTTAGCTTTTGTTATGGGGGGTGCGATTTTTGTTGCTCTGCCGGGTTTTTGGTTGGTTCAAAAGCAAAAAAAACCAATTTTTAATAAATCATTTGACTTACCCAAATCAAAAGATTTGGATTTTAGATTAATTTTTGGTGCTGGAGTATTTGGAATAGGTTGGGGTATTGGCGGATTATGCCCAGGGCCTGCTCTTACATCAATTACATTTTTTGATATTGGAATATATATTTTTGTCGTGTCAATGTTGTTTGGGATGTTGATCACAAAAAAGATAGTAAAGTAATTTGATATAGATTGCAGAGTTTGAATTATTCACTCTGCAATCTAATTTTTAAATTTATATTTCTAATGCTAATTTGATTAAGTCTTGAGAAAATTGCTTTGTATCTGCTGGCATTTCCCCATCTTGAATTCTTGCTTGTTCATATAACACTCGACAAGTGGCTTTTTGTAATTCTGAACTAATTGAAGGTAATTTCTTTATTAATTCATGGTTCTTATTAATTTCTATGACTTTTTTGCTGCCCTCAAAATCTTGCCCTTGTGCCTTTAGTATTCTTTCTAAATTAAAATCAAGACCACCTTCTCCAGCAATCAATCGAACAGGGCTATCAACTAAGCTAGATGAAATCTGAGCATCTTGTATTAGGTCTCCTAAACAATCTTTAATAAGTGATGTATATATTTCATCTTTCTCTGTATTTTCTTTTTCAGGCTTATTTGTGTCACTTCCAGTTGAGGAGATATCGTATTTGTCTCTGGAAATTGATACAAATGGCTTTTCTTCAAAATTCTGCATTTGAGATATCCAAAAAGCGTCAATAGGATCTGTCATAAGTAATACATCAATTCCTTTAGCTTTAAATCCTTCTAAATGAGGACTACTTTTAGCTTGAGGAAGGGTATCTGCAGTTAAATAGAAAATTTGTTCCTGACTGCTTGTAAAGTTAGAAATGTAATTTTTTAGTGTAATTAACTTATCTTCTTTGTGTGAATATACTTTGATTATTTCAGCAATCTTTTTCCTGTTTTCAAAGTCTTCATAAAGCCCTTCTTTAATTACTTTTCCAAAATTAGCCCAAAAAGCATCATATGATAGTTCATCTTTGGTTAATTTCTTTTTTAGTCCGGAAATAACACGTTTGGTAATTGCTTTAGATATTTTCTTGAGCACTGGACTGTTTTGAACCATCTCACGACTTACATTCAAATCTAGACTTGATGTATCTAATATTCCTTTAACAAATCGTAACCAAGTAGGAATAATATCTTGAATATCATCTGTAATGAATACTCTGTTGATATATAAATTTATATTTGTTTTTCTTTCAGGTTCAAATAAGTCGAAGGGGGCTTGGGTTGGAACAAACAAAAGATTTGTAAATTCTAATGTACCTTCAGATCTATTGTGTAATGTTATAAATGGATCATCAAATGTACTGAAATTTGAATTGTAAAATTCTTTATATTCATCAGCTGTAATATCTTGAGATTGTTTAGTCCATAAAGCTTGAGCTGAATTTATTTGTTGGCTCTCGCCATCTGTTTCTTTGATTTTTACTGGAACCTGAATGTGATCTGAATACTTTTTAATTAAAGTTTGTATTTCACTACTATCACTATAATTTTTTGCATCTTTTTTTAGATATAGTTTAATTGAAGTTCCAACAGGACATTCACTTTCAGATTCAGAAATGGAATATCCACTTTGTCCATCGCTTTCCCATATGCTAGTTTCTTTTGTACCAGCTTTCCGTGAAGTCACTTCTACTGTTTTAGAAACCATAAACGCTGAATAAAATCCAACTCCAAATTGTCCAATTAATGTTTGCTCCAAACTTTTTTGGTCTTCTTCATTATCGTTCTCTTTTAAAAAGTTTGCTGTACCGGATTGAGCAATTGTCCCAAGTGTTTCTGCGAGCTCATCCTTATTTAATCCGATGCCTGTATCAATTATTTCAATAGTTTTTTTCTTTTTATCAACAATAATTTCTATTTCATCATCATCTGTATTAAGAATATCGGGCGAAGTTTGCCCTAAAAACCTACGTTTTTGAATTGCATCAGATGCATTTGATAAAAGTTCTCTAAGAAATATATCTCTATCTGAATATAAAGAATTTATCACTATATTTAATATTTTTCCAGTATCAGCTTCAAAAGCTTGTGAGAATTTATCCATTTTTTTACTCCTAATTTTTTTGTTGCTTTACGCATTTTTTTATTGGAATTCAAGGGTTCCAAATAATCATTAATGTTTAGATTTATTGGTTGTCTGCCGGAAAAAAAAGATCACAATAATGGATATTACAAGCATATTTTGAATGATAATCTCTAAAAGGTAATTATAGGTAAGAAAAATGCAAAATAGAATATTTGGTATTATGGATAATGGTGAAAATGTTTATTTAATCAAATTATTTTCAAATGAGCTCTCAGTTAACATACTTACTTTTGGTGCAATATTACAAAATATGCATTTTAAGCACAGGTCAGTAGTATTAGGATATAGTGAGCTACAACCATATATTGAAAATAAATTTTATTATGGTGCAGTAATTGGGCGATTTGCCAATAGATTAAAAAATGGATATGCAAAAATATCTCATGAAATTATCCAAGCTGAAATTAATACTGATACAGGGCATCATATTCATGGTGGATCTAAAGGTAGTTGTTACAAAAATTGGCAAATTTTAGAACAGTCACAATCGCATGTTGTTTTGGAAACTCTACTTCCTGATGGCGAGATGGGATTTCCTGGAAATTTAAGGACACAAGTTAAATATGAATTGCTGTCAAATTCTTCTTTAAAAATTGAAATATCTGCAACAACAGATGCAGAAACGTTATGTAGTTTTGCACACCATAGCTATTTCAACTTAAAGGGAGGAGGGACTATTGAGGGGCATGAATTGCAGATTGAAGCTGATCACTATATCGATGTTGACTCACAGGGCATTCCATTAGACCTATGCAATGTAAATAAAAGTCCGTTTGATTTCAGGGTAAAGAAAAAGCTGTCTTCTTCTGAAGCATTAGATCATAATTTTTGTATTTCAAATTACCGAACTAAAATAAAAAACGTTGCCAAACTATCATATGACTCAGTTTCCATGGATCTAATGAGTTCCGAGCCAGGCTTACAGGTTTATACAGGTCATAAGCTTGGCGTAGCACTCGAGCCTCAACTTTGGCCTGATGCGCCTAATAATGAGTTTTACCCATCTGCATTATTGTGCCCTAATGAGAAATATCTACACGAAACTATACTGCGTTTTTCCGATGAAAATCTCTGATCTGTTTTGCAGCATCTTCAGGCATAACATCGACTAAAAATAGGCCAGTTATTTGTTCAACAGATGCTAGATATTTCATTTTGTCCTCACCACGCTGTAATGGCCAAAATTGAATGTGATAT